>ERZ1673698.1528-NODE-1528-length-21332-cov-13.357052_pt1 | contig 21332 bp, 17 predicted proteins | sample MGYA00580228_ERZ1673698 | MGnify/ENA primary metagenome ERZ1673698 (study PRJEB41218, sample SAMN15661768) | gut metagenome | host: Homo sapiens | place: Canada: London | collected 2015-08-20/2019-03-30 | study: EMG produced TPA metagenomics assembly of... | reverse complement strand
GTGGAGGGCAAAAAAAGAGGAAACAAATTATGAAAAAGAATGCAAATGAAAAAATTATGATGTTACAGTACCGTATTAAACGCTATCAAGCAATGGGAAATGGTGCCATGTGCCAAACATTAAACGGTAAACTTCAAAAACTGCTGTCACAGCAGGTTGCCATGTAAATAAACACACTAATTATAATAAATAGAGCGAGGAACTTTCGAGTATCCTCGCTTTTTTTATACATTTGCAGAAGAAAGATAATAAAACACATTATGAAAAAGCTATTTATGTCGGTTGCGCTCCTCATATTGGTCGTAACCTCTTTTGCACAAACACCTGGTTATGAGTTCACAACCGTTGTATCTCACCAAGCAACGCCTGTCAAAGATCAGGGTTCCACAGGAACCTGTTGGTGCTTTGCCACCGCTTCTTTCATGGAGTCGGAACTGCTCCGAATGGGAAAAGGAGAATATGATCTCTCGGAAATGTTTATCGTCCGCCAAAAGTACATGAATCAGATGGAGGACAATTATCTCCGTCGTGGTAAAGGAAGTATCGGTGAAGGAAGTTTGGCACACACTTTCAAAAACGCTTATAAGAAAGCGGGAATCGTTCCGGAAGAAGTGTACACCGGATTGCCGGGCGATAAGAAAGACCACAATCACGGAGCATTGTCACGCTACCTCAAAGCATTGGTAGACGCAAATATTGAATCTAAAAAGCGTACTCCGCAATTTGATGCGCTTATTAATAATCTGTTCGATATTTATCTGGGTAAAGTTCCCGAAAAGTTCACTTATAAAGGAAAAGAATATACTCCTCAATCTTTCACAGAAAGTCTGGGATTGAATATGGATGATTACGTTGAACTGACTAGTTTCACTCACAAGCCTTATTATGAGACATTCTCACCTGAAGTTCCCGACAACTGGGAAAACCAGCCGATGTATAATCTTCCGTTGGACGAACTGATCGAGGCTATCGACTATGCACTGAACAAAGGATATACCGTATGTTGGGATGGTGACGTTAGCGAACAGGGTTTCTCTTTCAAGAACGGAATCGCCATCAATCCGCAAGTGGAGGATGTGAAAGATTACTCGACTACCGACCGTGCCCGTTTTGAGAAAATGCCTAAATACGAACGAATGGACGAAGTGTTCAAGTTTGAACATCCTTATCCGGAAATCAACGTAACACCGGAAATCCGTCAGGATGGTTACGAGAAGTTTGTGACAACTGACGACCACCTGATGCACATCACCGGTATTGTAAAAGATCAGAATGGTACTAAATATTATATCACCAAGAATTCCTGGGGAGCGGATAGCAACAAATCCGGAGGTTATCTGAATATGTCTGAAAGCTATGTACGTGCTAAAACAATCTGTGTGATGGTACACAAAGATTCTCTGCCTAAGGAACTGAAGAAGAAACTCGGTATTCAATAAATCGCATGAAATCAGTCCCGAAGGGAGATTGGCTGTTTCATACATTTATTTATTCAGAACTCTCCATTATATTCATATAACAAAAGAAATAGGGCAACGAAGTATCACTACTTCACTGCCCTATTTTTTTTGTTAACCTACTATATTAAATCCTTTGCTCTTTATTTCTTTTTCAATGTCACGTCACTGATTTCTACAACGCCGCCTTTGTTCTGGGAAAGAATAGCCACATAACAATCTTTCAGAATAGCAGCATCATCGTCTGTATCAGACACTTCCAAGTTAGCATTTGCTTTCTTGCTGCTAATAGCATTTACCACTTGTCCCATATCATAGTAAACCACTACTTTAGTCCATTTACCGGCCTCTTTAATTTTAAAATTGTATTGTGCACCCGAAGCATTCGGTTGAGCATCCGCGTCATAGTCTCTACGCATGAAGAAAGTAGTATTGTACTTACCATTATCATTCTTTTCCTCATTGGTCTGCTTGATGTATACGCTGACCGGAGTTCCTGCTTCTTTAGCTTTTGCATAGAAAGTAAGAACATAGATACCTTTGTCCAAACCATCGGTAATACGTTGTCCCAGGAAAGCTTTATACCAAGAGAGATTCTTTTCGGCACCGGAGTTATCCAATTTCATTGCATTCGGATATTTGGCATCTCCTGTTTCTTCCCAAGCAATAGTAGTTACACCGTCAGCTTCATTATTCATGATAAACCACTCTCCTGCGGTAGCTTTGTTGGCATTAGTCACTTTAGTCTTCACTTCAGTGGCGAATTTTTCGTTTTTTATCAGGTTCTGCGCACTTACGCTTACTCCTGCAAGGACCAAAAGGCCGGCAAATAATACTTTTTTCATCTTACTGTGATTTAATTGTTTATACTTTATTTTTTCTAGCTTTAAAAATCTATTTCATCCTACTTCACTTGTTGAATAACAAATCCATATTTACCAGTCACTTTCTTTTCTTCAGTCTTTAGTGTGATACGGTAAATCTCTTTGCCCCATACGTTAGACAGGCGCGGATCATCCAGTTTGATTGTTTCCAGTTCAGCTTTAAACTGCGACGGATAGTTCATTTCCACCTTTTGTCCCTTTACTTCGATACGGATTTTTCCGGCTGAAGGGAAAGTCACATTGCCCCAAGTTAAAAAATTCATTTGATTAGGAGCAATAGCCTCATCCAACGTATAATTATCACCAATAATGAGTTTTTTATCATCAAGAGCATAAGAGCGAACCCAACTTTTCACTTTCGCTTCTGCCGGATAAGCAGTAGCTATATCCGTAGAGAACATCCGTTTCTTCTCATTGCAAACGGTATTGGTAGCTTTATACTCCTGCCCGAATTTCTGCGGTACTCCGTTAATCATCGGCAAGTTATGATAGTTGCTCTGCATGGTCCAGATGGTATAGCGGTCTTTACCGAACGTCTGTTTGGTATATGTACCTACACCGGCATCAATAATCACAGGAATTGTATTTACGTATAAAGAAAAGGTTCCTACATCGTTGTGGTTATGGCTTTCGTTATTAAATCCGCCTTTAGCGGCAACAAACATACCGTTCTTGTTCTTCATATAACAGAATTCCGTTTCGGGATACCAGGTTACATCCGGCATATCATGTTTCGGAGTTGCTTTTGCCAGCTCATTACAGCAAAGTAGAGATTGAAGCGAACGAAAAGCATCGTTGCCCATGGTAGCATACGGTTTTCTTCCATTCAACAGGTATGCGGCAAAATGCATCATTTCATCGCTGTTTACAGCTTTACCGTACCGATAGATTAACAAAGGATCGCCCCCCCCTTGTGCCGATGCATCAGCAAAATTCACCACCCAGCCATTGCCCACGTATGAACGGGACATATATTCTCCCATCCGGCGAATCATCGGTTCATTGAACAGAGACAATTTACCGCCTGTGCCATCAGAGAGTATCTGCAAATAGTCATAGAGCTTTCCGGCGGCATGTCCCCAGTAAGAGGTTCCCTCCTCACAGGCACCATCGGATTTCACAAAGTTGATAAACTTATCGACTGACTGCATGGAGCGATAAACAGCTTTCGCCAACTTATCCTTATTGTTCTCCATCAGTAAGAAACATTGCAGGGCATTGGAGTTACACCAGGGATTCCAGTTGTTGATGATTTCTCCCGGTTTCCAGTTAAAAGCCATCCACCACATTTCGTCGTCGTTCATATACGGATCGAGAATACGTTCTTTGATTGCTTTACGCATTTGCAAAGATACCACAGGATTGATTTTGTCGAATGGTTTGCGGAAGAAATAGTGTACCCAAGCCATTAATGCTCCGTATCCGCCTGAACCGAGGTCGATAATCTGTTCGCGGAAGTCGGGAAGTGAACGTTTACTGCTCTGGCGCGGCAAGTGTGCGGATAGAACCCATGAATTCATTTCACAGCTCATATATGCTCCGTTCAGTAATTGGTCGATAAAACGTCCTTTTCCTTCGGCCAGCTCGGCAAGCATCAAGGCGTTAAGTGCCTGGCGGTTGGCGTCATAAGGAACTTCCATTATTTTACGGTTACCGCTACGTTCGTATTCCAGATAGGCAGTGGCAGGTATCAGTTGCCACTTATAGTCGAGGAGTTTTTCGCCGGCTTCGATGAGACGTTGTTTGTTGGGTCCCATCAGGGAATCCCAGGCGGCACGATCGGTATAAGCAGGATAAGGCACCCAAGCCTGTTTCATTATTAACACGTTTTTCAACGTAGTCTCGTCAGCCGCTTTTTGCAGCATATTGCGTTCGGTATAAGCGTTTGCCTTGAAAGAGAAACTCCCCAAAGCTGCTACCAGAAAAACACAAAGCAAATGTTTCATTCGAGTCATGGTATTTTCATTCATTTAAGTATTGCAAAGATAGTGTATCTGAAGAAAAATGAGGTGAGTAAATCATACGAACCTGATGACAAAAAAGTACAGACGGCAAAAATAGTACTCATAATTGCTATATTTTAGGCTTTTAAGTCATAGTAAGAACGATTTAAGTCATACAGAAACCGGGGACTCATTTCGGAAAAACAGAGGCTCTGTTTGGGGAAAATAGAGGTTCTGTTTACTTCAAATAGAGGCTCTGTTTAGTGCAAATAGAGGCTCTGTTTTGACATTCTATTCTCTTCCTTTTTTCATTCGTTGATTCCCATTTTTTCATCCCCTACTCTTTCCTCTTCATCCCTCTATTTCTTCCTCCTCTTCGCCCTCAATCCCAATCGCTAAATTCAAAGCTCAACTGTTCCCAAACACCGTGTTGTTCATCGGCTTCCTCTCTTGGATTGGAGACAGAAAGGCCGATGAGCCGGATTGGATGTTGCTCGTATTCCACGCTTTTAAGTAGTTCCTTTGCCAATGGAAGTATTCGGTCTAAAGTCGTTAATTCCTGCGATTGAGTCAAACTTCGGGTTATCTGACTAAAATCATGAAACTTGATTTTCAAGGTAAGTGTATTCCCTTTGAAGTCTTTTCGCTGAAGACGCTCAATCAGCTCTACTGCAACGTGATATAATTCGATTATAACTGATGAATGGGCTGAAATATCACGTTCCAATGTACGTTCGCAGCCGATGGATTTACGGATACGAATTGCTTCGACAGGGCGTTCGTCAATTCCCCGTGAACATTCGTAATACAACGCGCCGGCTTTTCCGAAATGGGCTGTCAGCATTTCAAGAGAGCATTTCCGTAATTGAAGTCCATTGTGAATACCAAGTAGATGCATCTTTTTCGCAGTCACCGGCCCCACTCCCCAAAAAGATTCGATAGGAAGACGGGCGATAAAATCAAGGGCTTGTTCCGGATGAATGGTACATAAGCCATCCGGTTTACGATAGTCCGAAGCTATTTTAGCCAGAAACTTATTATAAGAAATTCCGGCAGACGCAACAAGGTTGAGTTGTTCCCTAATCTTCTGCTTTATTTCCTTTGCTATATCCACAGCCAGAGAAATATCTTTCTTGTTTTCAGTGACATCCAAGAAAGCCTCATCCAGAGACAGAGGTTCGATGAGATCTGTATATTCGTGGAAAATCTCATGTATCTGACGGGAAACGGATTTATAAATATCCATCCTGCCAGGTACAAAAATGAGTTGGGGACAAAGACGCTTCGCCTTTTGCGAAGCCATGGCGGAACGGACACCGTAACGCCGGGCTTCATAGCTGGCAGCAGCCACGACTCCCCGCTCTTCTGCATGACCTACCGCCAAAGGCTTGCCACGAAGTTCCGGGTTATCACGCTGTTCTACAGAGGCATAGAAGGCATCCATGTCGATATGTATAATCTTTCTCTGCGTCATTGTTTAGGATTAGCAGAGCAAACTTACTACAAATTCCCGAATAATTCCTGTTTATCGGTTTAAGAAATAATGCGCTTATGATTTTTATAGAGATAAATCAAAAAACATTCAATATCCTGTCAAATCTAGCTCTTATAATATTATATTTGCATATCGTCTATTCAAAGCATAGATGTACCTGATAAGTTTACACTATCCTACAACTCTTTAAGATTATGAGAAACGCACTATTTTACTTATTAATACTTTTCAGTGTTCCGATATTCGCTCAAAATGGAATCACTTTTAAGGTCGAAAAGCTTTCAAAGCCTGAAGAATTACTTAATCTACACTCCCCGAATGAAATTTATGAGAGTCTTATATTATCGGATATGGACATAGAGCCTTATGAGATAAAAGAGAAGAATATCAAGGTTCCTTATCATATCATTGCAAAGAGCGAATCTCCCGACAGTCTCGTTTCTTTTGGCCCTAATTCTTTTTTCAACGGTATGTATCAGGCTTATGCGGATCACAGGCCATTCGTATTGTCCCCGGACATGATTTGGTTATTAATCAGCCAAGGATTTGCACGCCATATCAATGCCAATCAGGAATCTATGAGAAATGATCTTGTTGATTTCTCCGGCAAACTATCCTTAATTGTGAGAGAAGATAAAAAGCTGGAAGACCCTACTCTTTCATGGGAGGAAATCTTTCCGCAATTTACAAAACAAATATCCCAATACGCAGGCAATCATCTGACTGAACTGCTCACTTGCAATTTTTCAACGACCACCTCCTTAGAGAAAGTTGCTTCCGAAATCACAATCATGGAAGCTGTGAAACCTTACTTTGAGTTTATAATCATACGCATTGTCTGTGGAATACCTAAAATAACTCTCGAAGGAACACCGGAGGACTGGGAAAAACTGCTGCACAAAGCCAGAGGCTTGAAAGAATATAAACTCGATTGGTGGATTTCAGAACTGGAACCTCTTTTGGAAGAATTTGTCAAAGCATCCAAAGGAGAAGTTAATAAGGACTTTTGGCGCAATATGTTTAAATATCATTCACAGAAAAAGTATGGAGCACCCAATATCATTGATGGATGGATCGTGAAGTTTTTCCCTTATGATAAGGAAGGAAAAAGAAATAATCTGAAACAGCTTGAAGGCAGAAATTGTCTTCCTGATGAGATAGTGAAGGTAGATGTAAAGTATCAGGAAGTATATACCGATGGCGTCAAAGAAACTCCATTAGAATTTTGGGCAGGTTTCATCGGATTAGAGCAAAATAGCAAGACTTTTGCTCTACGACCGCAAATTGGTTGGATGATCAGAAAGAAAGATGTTAATAAGGATGGATTAAAAAGTAAATTAAGTGCTGATGCTCAAAAGGATGGCTGGGGAAGCGGCATTAATATCAGAGTAAAAGAATTTCCGGCTGTACTGTTAGAACTCAAAGAAATAAAAAGACTGGATATCCAATTTATCGACACAATTGATATACCTGATGAAATATCAAAGATTAAAATCGGATCGTTGAGTTTATATGGAAAGATAACCAAAGAGGGAATAGAGCGTATCAAAAGATTATTGCCTGATACAGATATAAAAATAAACGGTTCGCGAGAGGTAATAAAACTCCATTGATAGCTCCATAATAGTAAAGAACACTCAATGTTGCAAAAGCAGCAATGAGTGTTCTTTTTATATATACTAATTATTTAGAAATGGTTGATATACCAAACTACTTCTTATATTTCGTCCAAAAGCCAACTAGCTGGTGATTCCCAATTATAGCTCCGATTATAGAAGTATATAGACGCAATAACTAGTTTGCCCTATACACACAGCGTATACGATTTATATTCGTTCTTAATTGTTTACCCGGATCATCGACAGGAGTGACCGGATTAATCTCCTCACGAGGATTTCCCCAAGTAACTGCCTCAAATATCGATGGTCTTCTGAAATTGAATTTTATCAAATAATCACTCATACCGCTTTTTACAGTATTGTATACAGAACTCTGATAATCTATCTTGGTAGCTCTGGCACTATATAAATTGTCATTGAAAAAGTTACCATCTCCCGAGTTGAGTCCTCCAAGCCCTCTATAGTGATAGGTATAGTAATCATAAGCAGGTTGAGACGACCAGTAATACTTATTCTGAAAATCTGTAAAAGTACCATAAGCCCCCATAACGATATCTTCTATTTCGTCTATGGCGGGAAGATACCATTTTATTTCGGATACTATCCCTGCAGCATTACGCTTGTTCTTGTTATAACAATATTCAACGGCACTTCCTGCTGTTTCATTCAGCTTTAAAGGTCCGATACCTGCCGTAGCAACAATGTCACTTGTAAATGCATGTCCGGCACGCTCGTTTATTGTAACTCCATTGGTTCCCACTGTCGCTTCATCACGAGGTGTATAAAAGTCATAAAAATAAAATTGTGGATCAAGTTCTCTCAATAAACTTTTTATATTATTGGTAATAGAGTTAGATAAGATACCATCATACTTGAAAGCATCTCTCCGGTGAGAAAGTTGCATGCCATCGAGGCCCCAAAACATTCCGTCCGTCTTATTATTGAAAGGATCGTTGGGGTCGAAGTTATGGAGATACTCTTCATGAAATTCGATGTAATAAGTATGTCCATTGTAAGCCACCTCAAACAGACCTTTCTGCAAGAAAGTATAGGTAAGCACAGTCTGGTCACCCGTTGCTGTCTCAATGTAGGTGAATATGATTTTACCTATTCTATCCGACGTAGAAGTATTCTCATCAAAATAGGCCCATACCCGAAAATCGGAAGTGAAAGGTCCATAACTTTTAGGCAAGGTTGAAATCAGGTTTGTAGTGAAATAATCCCGTTTGACAACCTTACCATCAGCTATTGTTTCCCTATCCAAGCCTATCCAGTTCTGTGCCGCAGGATCTACTGCAACATTCACCGTATAACCGGGAGTTATATAAATATCCAGCGGACGAACTTCATAATGGCAATCAAGTTGTGTATCCCGCTTGACCGAAACAACTACCGGGCCGGAATTTACTGTGACGCGGGCATCAAACGAAACAGTCGATTCATCATAGCCACTGTTACTGGTCACTCCTTTGATTGTTATATTATTGTTATACTGATTATCACGCAGAATATAGAAATCATCCACGGCGTTGGCGCCGAGATACAGCTTGTAAGTGGTCTCGTGCGTGACAAGCTGATGATCGACATATATTCCGTTAATAATCATATAGGCAGCATCCGTATCTTCGTTCACAAACTTTGGTTTGAAACGCTGTTTGGACATTTCGTCGATACCTTCCGGATAATTCACGGTGTTCAACTTATTGCGCTTGTGCTCCAACATATAAAAGGTATAGGACAGGGATTGGGAGACTCCCACCGGATTGGAACCGGAGTATAATCCCGAAGGGCTGGAAGGTATCTTATCACCATGCGAAGGTGCGGTTTCATCGGTAGCATCGGGCGCACCGAGAGTTGCATAGCGCGGAGCGTTCACGACCTCCCAGCTAATCATCCGAAAGCTCTGGTCGTTTCCGGGCAAATGTTCCTCCGGACGTATTTGCAAATTCACAACGACTTTAGCATAGATGCTCACCATGAATATATCCTGAATATTATTACTCGTGGAAGGACGCGCCAAGCTCAAGTCGACCTTTTCCTGTGTTTGTCCAATCATAACCAATCCCTTAAATGAAGGATCGGCATCCGGATGAATCGTTGTCGCTTCGACTTCGAAATTATAGAGTTCCGTAAGACTCCGTATACCGGCAAGATCTCCATTATTCAAATTACCCACCAAAAAAATATCACACTGTCGAAGCGCCTGCTGATCGTGATTGACAAAAGACGGACTATGTGTATCTATCAAGAAATCAGGCACACCACTGGCTATAAATTGCGGAACATCTACCAACTGCCCGTTGGCATCAAAGATGAGCATATATAAGGTAGAGAGTTTAGTCTCGAACTCATTCTTTCCCGAACGAGTCGAAACTTCCACTTCAGAGAATCCTTTGGGATACCCGTTTATACGTATATACCGGCTTTCGGCCTGTCTCTTCTGTTCCACAATGTCGCTATTGCATCCAAACAGTACACCAACCGACAAAACGAGTATCAACAAGTGTGTATAGCTAATTATCCTTATCATTAAATCAAACCTTCCTTAATCAAATTCTATTTCACTATTATTATCATTCCACTCATTATTTCGAATGATTCTGAGATGAATGGCATCTCCTACGAAATAGAGCGTGAATGTATACCTATATCCTGCGCGATACTCCGTGTCGGGGTCGTTGAATTCAACCACTTTCGTAGTCGTTTGTCCGCCCTGAGTGACATCGAAAGAAATAGTCCCCTGCAAACCTCGCTGCGGAATCAGCATTAAGAACCGATCGGCATCCGTGATATTTATCGCCCCTGTTGCCGATGTATTGGATACATTCACGCTGCTTGCCATCAGGTAAGACGCATTGGTGATGGTTCCGCCGGTATCCGGTTCGCTTTTATCCATCTTTATCCTATATGTGCTGTATAAAGGGGATGTAAACCGACATATCACATTATTCAACCGGATGGCCTCATCACGATAATTATTCACTGCGATATTGATGCAGAAAAGTATATGCGAAAATTGCATCCTGACCTGACCGGTATTCAATGCCGTACAGTCGAATGTTGACGCAACCATGACATCCTGATGTTGCGTCGGGTCATTGGCCGACAGACGATACTCTATGTAAGGTGTCGATTCGTGATTTGCATCGGAAACAGTTACACCGGGGGTATTATACGGATAATAACCGAAAAATGTGTAGTATTTGTTATCCAGCCATGACTGGATAGGGGCATACGTACAGACTCCCGAATCACTACAGTCAATCCTCACATTATTCCAATCAGTGTCCGGCTTTGCATTATATCCTGCTGCAGCCCATAGGTTATCCAGTATATAAGCCTTCACACCAAAGCTCTCGCCACGCAATTGAGTGACAGGCAGAGCACGCGTAGCCGTCCCCAAACTGAAAGTGATGGAACGTTCGGGAATAATCTCTATTTCTTCATCCGGATTATCAGGGATTATATTACTGCCGTTACACGCCGCCAACAATATGGCAATCATGAAGTTACCGGATAATAACCATATATATTTTAAAATAATAGATTCTTTCATACTCCATAGTTTAATTTACAATGATGGTGCCACCTCCTGATGGACTGTCAATCCACGGTTCCACGATAGGTTCACCTATTTCAATATAATTTTCGGGTTTAAGTGTCAATACATAGGTTATTTGTTGACCGGGTTGCCAGTCTGCTCCGGGCAGAATTATATTATCCTTATCATACGAATAGGTCAGGTCATTGTGCCGACGTGTATAGCTCAAATATACTGTGATACCGGAAATCTGTTGAGGTACCATCAAAGCACCATCTTCCCAGGCAATAATTCCTTCGTATGAAACTTCCTGTGGGTTTGTAAATCCTGTACTGTATCCAAAGGTATTTGTTGGGGCGGATGATGTGTCCCAAATGATCCGGTTGCCGTTATGGGTACAATTACCGGATGATTTCAGGTTATACATACGCAATACGTTTAAGTGAAGCGCATCAGTCAGGGAAGATTCTTTCTTTATTCTAAAATTAATTCTTGTCAGCGCCGGGTCGAATGTAAATACCACCGGGGACATATCCAAGCCACCTGCTCTTACCTCCCGGTCAACCGGATGCGAAAGCAAGAGAGATTCCTGATTGTCAACATTCTGACTTACCATGAAACCTGTTATCATCGGAAATCCTTCCGGATTGAATGAGAAATTCCGGGAGGAATTATAAGGAGCATAAGCTCCGAACTTGTGATCGGCTTGTGTATTCCAATATTTCAATGGGGAATAAACCCAGAGGGTACTCTCGTTATTATACTCTATCTTCTGATTATTGAAAACGACCGAAGTATTGCCGGCATCCGTTGCGGTTCCGTAAAGAGCAAAGGTACTCGATATAGTATTTAGGGATGCACGTGTCCGGGCACCGTCAAAAGATATGGAAGCTTTTCCGGCAGGAGTGTCGGGAAGCTCCATAAAGCAGTCATCACTTCCACTATTGCAGGCGGTCAATAATGATATTAAACCTATAATGAAAGCTGTTTTTTTCATTATACTATCCATTCTTCTTTTCTATTATTCAAATAATACATCTTAATCAGTATATAACGGAGTATCTGTCATTCTGGGCGTGACCGAAAATTCTCTTTTCCGTGTATTCATGCCAGAGAAGGAACCGCCCGGAAAGCACAGAATGACAGGGATTAATATTCTCTCATCATTAATTGATAGAAGGAACTTCTACATCCGGGATTGTTGTTGTCCAATCTTCTACTGTAGGATCACCGAATTCTATCGCATTGGCACTGATAATGAAATTATACGTTATTTTCTGGTTCTGTCCCCACGCAGCCGGATTGTATGTTCTGTCCGAAGTGTCATAACTAAGGTCGAGCGTCCTTGTGAACGGCTGTTCAGCTCCTGATTCACCAAGATTGTAAGTGACATCCACTTTCACACTGTTCGTATTCTGCGGAATGAACAGCATATCGTTAAACGTTACTGCTGTAGCAACATCAAGTACATTGTCACTTGCCAGGTTCTCCAGATTTGAATCGCTTGCTCCTACAAAATCAGTATCGGATATAGCCCATTCAGGTACCTGCGACTGAACAAAAGTACCTTTTTTACTCATCCCGTAAATCTTCACTGTCTTCAATGTAACCTTAGTTTCAGCAATGCCAACATCTTTCTTAAAGGAAAGATTGATATTCGACAGTAAATGATTAAAGTTAAAAGTAACCTGATTGACAGGAGCATTGGCCAATCGTGTCACTTTGTCTGCAAGCATCAAGTCTACGTGATTGGCAACTAAAGGTTCTACGGTGAAATCTGTAACGGTGATGTTTTTATTATCATCGATAGTCACTCCACTGGCTTTATAAGGATAATAAGCATAGAACTCATAGGACGAACGCGTATCCCAGTATTTCAAAGGCGAATATTCCCATACACTTGTAGTTCCATTATACTTCACTTCCTGATTCAGGAATACATCAGTATCCACGGTTTCAAAAGTAGAATACCCCCAGACTCCGAATGCTTTCCCATCAGTCTTGAGCGTGCTGCCCGTTTCAGCTGCACGTGTGTTCTTGTTGGCAAAAACAGAAAAGTCCAGCACTTTCTGCTCTGGCATTGCCACATCTTCGATATTGGTGCATGCGGTAAACGTCAATGCAACAACTGCTGTTAAAACAGCAAACAAATTGGTTTTTCTCATCATTCTTTCTTTTTTAAATGGATTCAATAATTAAATTAATTACTTATTTATATTTATGAGATGGGAATATCCACATCTACATTTTCTTCCCAATCGTTCACATCCCCGTCGAATCCGGAGCCGCCGGGTCTTTCTCCTTCTTCAGGAGTGACCACAATGCCATTGACAACAATGACTCCTCCCTGGGGTTGCCTGCTAACTTGATCAGTGACATCAAACTCCACCATTTTAACTTTACCACTCATCAGTTTCAATTCCAGCACAAGTTTATGCGTGGCGGCCGTCTCCGATCGCCCGAAAGAACGAGCAATGGTTTCGACGCCGTAATCACAGGTATAGCAATCGAGCAACAGGGTGACTACTTTGTCGTTGTCGGTATGTCCATCTTTCAAAGAAACTTTCCCTGCCATCCCCGATAAGTAGGCACGGGCTTCGGAAACATACTCCCGGCCTGAAATGAATTCATATCTGATCAGGTAGGTCCACGTTCTAGGAGCCAGTTCGACCTTCATCCTCGCATAGGTTGTCTCTTCATCTTCATTTTTCACTAATTCTTGTTCGGACAGAAATGCGGCAAACAGCATATCCGGGACATTAGCGGTCAACTCATCGGGATACTTGTTCGAATAGGATGCCGAACGCGTTCGGGTACGGGTAGTTGCAACCGCTTCGTTTACCGCATGCATATTCTCAAAGATGATCCCTTCCGTATCATTATTGTACAATAGCATATCATAACGTCCGCTATTGATTGCCACACGACCGCCATGATGCTCGAAATTGTGACTTGAAATGGGAGTCTTATCGCCGTAGTCGAAAACATGGAGCCTGACACCTTCCGGTACCCGAGGCAGCATCCTATCCCAATCTACCGTCCACTCGGCAGGCCATTTCTCATTCCAGTTTTCATCACATGGCAAGTGCCAATCCAAGGAATAAGTGATCTCCAGATGCAAGTCTACCTCCTTGAAATGCTCGTAATATAAATCCTTTCTACAACTTATAAAAACAGTCAAAACAAGCATATAAAACCAATATTCATATCGTCTAGTCTTATTCATTATAAAAGATTAGTTCACCTTTTCTGATACAGAATATTCCATATCAGAGTGATACCCGCTTTTGTCACTCCCCAATAGTGCGTCTTATGCGTCGATTGGTATACATAGCGGTTATCTACAGGCAAATATTTATCATAATTCGTGAATATATATCCTCCACCAATAGTGAACTCCAATGACATCTTCCCATTCAAGTTAAGACTGTATCCATAGGTGAGACTCGTTCCTATGAACTCACCATAATATCCCGTTTTCTTATTTTCGAGATCATAGATACCACCATGGATATTGGCTCCCAGAAAATGTTTCCTTCCGGCAGCCTTGCTGTTCAGCCAATATCGGCCTTCCGCAAGGTATTGCCTGATCTGATAATACTGGTGTTTGGATTTCCTTTTCCACCAAGGCATAGTAAAGGTGCCCGATATAGACCAATGACTGTCCGGGAAATAATACTCGGCAGTTACATTTGGTGCAAGTGCCGCCCAATATAGTAGATTAGTACCAATAGTAAGATATGCAGGCATATTGTTTATTGTTTTCGTTTCTTGTCCGACATTTTCCGAATAAGCTACCCTAGCAGCAAAAACAAAAAGCATCATTACACATAGAAACTTCTTTACTTTAAAAATTTCTAATTTATATCGCCATTTGGCTATATTCATAATTCTCCCTCTAATATTTGATTTCTGGAGCTTCATATAATTAGTCTAAAATGTTCGTATTACAAAGAAAACTGTTACATTCGAACTGTATGATAGTATTTGAGACGTTTAATGGACTTTGTTTACGGAAACATAAAACATACACTGATAAATGACACAATAACTGGGATTATAATAAACAAGCGAAAAGAATCTATTTCACTTTTTGAAAAAACGGGAAATTATTGTTCAAATTATCGAACTAAACATTATTGCTGTCGTTTTATATTTAGATGCTTAATTTTCATATTTACAATATTTAATAATACATTGACTCATGACTATGAATTTAAATAAAATTGTTTTGACAAAGATTCTGGATATCATGCCGGAAAACTTAAAACCGGTCACTTTGCTTATGGATGTCTTAGACATTGGCAAAGAATCCGCTTACAGGAGACTGAGAGGTGAAAAGCCGTTCTCTATGGAAGAGATCTATAAACTATCTCTGGTGTTAAACTTTTCACTGGATGAGATTATCAGTAATGATAAAAGTGATGCCGCTGCATTCAATCATATAGATACAATCAGACAAAACCCAAGCAAAAATCTTCTGGAGTTTTTTCGCTACTATGAAAGCTACCTGCAACGCTTGATTGACTCGGAGAATTCCGAAATCACCTGCACACTAAATCATTTTCTGCACACCATGTTTATAAACTATGAACATTTATTCAAATTTATCTATTACCGATGGATGCATCAAATGACAGATGTACCACTGAACTATCTATATTCGGAGGTAGTCATTCCCAAAGAGATTAAAGAAAGCTGCGAAAGAATGAGCTTCTTGAATACTAAAATAAGAAAGCTGTCTCTCATAGTTGATAATAACCTGTTTCTTAATCTGATAAAGGAAATACAATATTTCTATGTGAGAGGACTGTTGAACGAGATAGAATTGGATACGCTCAAGGTAGAGTTGCACAAATATTTGGATGATATAGAAACAACTATAAATAAAGGTATTAATACCACCGGAACTCAAATTGAAATTTATCTATCAGTGTTATACATCAATAGTACCACTACTTATGCGACATGGGATGACAGTAGTGAATCTGCTTTCTGGCATCACTATGGTTACCCGATATATACAAGGAATAAGGAAATCACAGCCAGACACAAATTGTGGATAGATTCTCTGAAGAAGTATTGCACCGTCATATCGCAGTCCAATGAACTCCTTCAGGCTGAATTCCTGAATAAGCAACGAGAGTATATAGACAACATAGCAGTAAATATCCTGCTCTGACAGTTCCTTTCAGAGCGCAATGTCATGCAATAAATATTCTTGTTGACCTAAGAAAGTATTCCACTGCTTATCATATAAAGCATTTTTCTTTCATTCAATCATTTACAAACAAAGAATCCTGTAATTCAATTGATTACAGGATTCTTCTTTTCATTATAATGTTGTGGAGCTGGAGGGAATCGAACCTTCTTTACTTATCAATTAGAAATCAACAAGTTATCTTTATCACCAAAAGACAGTCCAATGCAAAGTCCAATGATACTTCATATTTAATCAATACCAGTAACCTTATAATGCAAAAGTATGAAAAATGAAGAAACTTTCAAAGAAAACTTTCAAGATATTTGTTTCATTCAAAAGAAATACATTCCTTTGCAGTGAGTTTATGCAGGATATGAACTCGGCAATGCCTTATCAGCTTGCACTCTCTAATGACGCAGCAGCCACTCCGGACATTAGAGTGAAGCCTTTACAAAAGTGTAGATAGTAAAGGTGGACAGGTTCAGATAACACACACAATAGATACCAATTCTGTTGGGTGTTTTTTTATGCCTTATTCGTTCCTGCATAGCTTCTCCAAGGGTACAATTGGGGAAATTAATCAATAATAATGGGGTGGTGTACCACACAACAACATTTTAATAGTAGTATGGAAGAATTTTATGAAAACCATTCTAGAACTGCTTCCAATGCAGCTACTGCACATCTAAGAGATGGACAGGCAGTAGAAAAATTGGAAAAGGATTCTAATATCCTTTATGATTTATTTGACCTTGAAAAAATATTCAAAGTCACTAAAAGAACATTGTTTAATTGGAGAGCCAAAGGCGATCTTCCGCTAATAGAATTTGGCGGTAAGTTGTATTTGTCCAAAGGACAGTTGAGGGAACTTATTATCCAGAAAGGAGGTGTTTTATGAACACTACCGATTTATCAACACTGTCAAATCATGCCATAAACATGATAGCTATTCAGCAAGTTCAAGATTTCTTGAGTAGTACATATGTATTTAGATACAATGAAAATACCCATAGGATAGTCTACAAAAGAATTTCAAATGATGAAGAGTTTCATTACCTGTCAGATTATGAATTCAATTCAATATTGAAGGATATCAAAATGGCTAATATTTCATGTTCTAGAGATTTGCTTAGAACAGTACTCTTTTCAGATTATGTGCAAAAATTCAATCCTTTTACAAATTATCTGAATAACCTACCTGATTGGGACGGTACAGATTATGTATCATTATTAGCCGATAGCATTACAACCACCGACAGAGAGTACTGGCTATTTTGTCTAAGAAAATGGTTAGTAGCTATGGTTGCTTCGCTAAAAGAAGAAGGTGTTGTTAATCATACTGCAATTATTTTCTCTGGTGCGCAAGGTATTGGCAAAACAAGATGGTTTCATTCCATTATTCCTTCTGAATTACAAGAATTCATTTATGAAGGGTACATTCAAACCAAGGATAAGGAAACGCAAGTAAAATTATCAGAATGTATTCTAATACTAATGGACGAACTTGAAAATTTGTCTGACAAAAACATTGATGCAATAAAACAGCTCATGACACAGAGTAGCATATACATGAGAAGGGCATATACAACAATCAGCCAATCATATGTCAGAAGAGCTTCATTTGCAGGAACCGTCAATAAAAAGCAATTCTTGAATGACCTGACTGGCAATAGAAGATTCCTATGTTTTGAAGTTGAACATATAAATACTCAACATGGAATTCCCCTCGACCAACTATTTGCACAATTATTAAGCCTCTATGAAAGGGGATTCCAGTATTGGTTTAATGAGGAAGAAATAGCTTTGGTAAATGAGAAGAATGCACAGTTTAGAGCTGTTTCTGTTGAAGAAGAAGCTTTAACAACCTTTTTCGAAACATGTAATGAAGAAGAAGCAAGTGCATTTATGCAAACAACTCAAATCCAGCAAGTATTAGTACAGAAAACAGGATTTAGGTCGCTATCAATCCAAACATTAGGGCATGTTTTGAGGGATATGAAATTTGAGAGAACAAAAAGAAATGGAGTCTATGGCTACTTTTTGAAAGAAAAGCAATCTGAATAACCATTAAAATATAAGTTACCCACTTACCTGACTGTAGGGTAAGCAGGGTAACTTATATTTATATATTTATCATATTTATTTCAGAGATGAGAATTGGCTGTGATTGTTAATCACCATGATATCAGCCGATTTGTTAGGCTTTGGATTTGGTATAGTGCCGTATTGAGCTAATGGACTAGTGTTAAATTTAAGAATCAATACTTTCTAAATGCCCTTGAATAATAATGCACATAATAATTAGTATTCATCCTACCTACTTGCACATAAAACTCATCAAAGAAGTATTGTCTACTCCAAAACTTATCTTCTGGAGTGAAATCCCCAATTACATTATTAGGAATACAGTCCAATAGTAAACTATCATATTTAATAAATTCTTCATAATCAAAAGGCATGCTACAGCCTTGCCATACAATAGAGTCATTCTTAACATATATATCAATAGCTAAATTATTATAGCTACCTGACTCATCTTTGATAAGCTTTGAGTACATTTCTATATTATTATCCTGTGCACCCATATCTTTAAAATGAGACCTATATTTATAAGTAGACCATTTTGTATTGACTATTGTACCTAATTTTTCAGTAAGAACATTTTCAATAACAGTACCATTCTCAACTGTAATACTATTAGATTGCTCCGCTCTTTGTTTTCCTGTACATCCTATGTTGAGAGTTAGGATTAATGTTATAAGATAAATAATGTTATACTTTTTCATAACCATCCGCAATGTTAAGTTGTTTGAAGTCAATAATCCACTCGTTATCCACTAAAAAATGGATTCCTAAAACCCCATGTATCTGTACTCCAGATTCTTCTTGTACATGTTTCATACCATCAGATATATCTAATACAGAGAAGACTGAAGTATAACTCTGCCCCTCAAAATTAAACGTAGTTTCTATCTGTGGTGTCTCATGTTGCTGACCTTCAAACCCCATAATAGAATCTTGCTCCTTTAATGATTGGAAGTTCTTCTGAAAGTGCTCATATACAAAGCTGAACAATATGTTGTTGGTAGAACCAGTATCAATTAATAAGCACAATTCTCTGATTGTTCCTGTATCATCAGTACAAGTAGCAACAATAAGGGGTAAACCAGTCTTTTGCAGTCCCCAGTATAAAGGAAATTCCATATTATATATATTAAAGTTAGTAATCAATCTATATTCCAATAGGCATCCAAGTCTCCTTCAAAAGCATCAGCTAGTCCACTTTCTACATCTTCTCTACTCCATCCATCATAATAATCTCGGCAATCATCATAACTTGAGTCTTCATCATTTGAGTAATATACATGATGGGGGGTATAATTATATGGTACCTTGGGTTCTTCACGTTTATAGTAAGATAGCTTCAAACACTTTTTCCCTGTATCTTCTTTTGTATGAGCTAGAAAAAATAATTTACCATTAATATTGGAGACGATAGAAATGCAAATTTCTGATTTTGGAAAGTTGTTCACATCAAAAGCCACATATCCCTTGCCGCAACCTATGCTAAAATAAGCTAAGTTGGTTTCTTTTTCTTTAAAAACTCTCAGTAATTCTATGTTGTATAATTTCTTAAAATTATCTATAGGAAAAGTCTTAATATAAATTAGTCCATCTAGTAATGTATAGTTGTATAGGATTTTATTTATATCTAAAATGTATTCATTCTCATTAATAAAAGTCTTAATTCTAAATATATACTCATCTTTTAAGGGATATATTTTATCAAATTGGAAAGGTAATATTATATTGCCTTGTGTGTTAATTATTCCCCATTTTCCATCTTTGACAGCTCTTGCTAATCCCCAATAGAAAGAAGAATCACACCATGAATATAATCCAAAAGGGATAATTTGAATATTATCTATGTTAATGTAAGCATACTGTAGACTTGCATTTCTGACCATAGCTAATCCACAACTGAAAGGATTGAAGTTAGTATATTGTGGTGGAATAATAATATTCCCACTTTTATCTTTCAATCCAAAAAGACTATTCTCTTGGTAAATTATAAAGTCTGCATTTTCCATAATAATTTCCTTTGTAGCCATACTACAAAAAGAAGGTGTGAGCCTAACCTTATTGGGAGTCCAAGGTATTACCACATACCTACAATCACACAATATAAGGGAAGCCCACACCTAATGGTATGAGTATCCACTACTTACTGCTGTGATTGTTAGTCTTCAAGGTGGTAATTTTAGGACTGTCACAAGTAAGAAGCAAACACTTCTTTTCTAATATGTCTTGTTAAACTTCTATTTCATTAGTTGTCATTTAATTAATACTGCTGCAAAGATAGAACTTTCCAGTAATACTTCATCATTTGACAGTCATAATTTAATAGGTTTAAAGCCATATCAGTACCATAGGTGTAGGCTTATATCCTTATTGCACAAAGGTAGGCTTAATTATTCATTTTCTGTATGCCCAATTGATAAATAGAGCACCAGTAGCTATTAATATGAACCACTGTAATATCATATCTAATGCTGTCATATATACACTAGTTAAAGCCCCAGTCCATTACAGAACTAGGGCTATCAACAACAATAAAATCACATAGTAAGAGGTATATAACCTCTTAATCCTTAAGTATCATACTGGTGAGGATAAACCCCACTAGAATCAAGATAATCTCACACATAATTCAATCAACATTTAATTTAGTCTAACTTACTAACTATTGCTATAATTCATGTTTACATACTTCACCGAACCTCAAGTGGTTAAGTTATTATAGCAGTACATCTCTTTACCCTGTAATCAAATACCCTTAACCTGTATTAGAAGAGGCAGTCAACCCCTATTAAACTATCCCCTGATTTGCTATTCTGCATCACTTACTTTGTATATATAACATGTAAGAGAGTGAGATTTTCAAAATTTCCCATCATAATGGTATAATAATAGCAGAGGGAGACGGATTTAATAGAAGGTAGGGTAATGTAGACCTGAGAAGGTTAAGTATTTATAGCTTTCCTTCATCATTATAGGAATAGTACTCCTTCTCTGGACTTAAGATTACATGGTCTGCTATATGAATCTCCATGAGTTCTGCTGCTTTCTTGACCTTTTCAGTCAAAGCATCATCCAGAGTACTGGGTTTCATGCTTCCAGAAGGGTGAT
>ERZ1673698.1522-NODE-1522-length-21488-cov-10.453180_pt1 | contig 21488 bp, 19 predicted proteins | sample MGYA00580228_ERZ1673698 | MGnify/ENA primary metagenome ERZ1673698 (study PRJEB41218, sample SAMN15661768) | gut metagenome | host: Homo sapiens | place: Canada: London | collected 2015-08-20/2019-03-30 | study: EMG produced TPA metagenomics assembly of... | reverse complement strand
GGAAGTCCAACCTTTTCGACAACTTCCTTGCGGATGAGCGGACCCTCGAAAGCCATTCCAACAATGCTTACCGTCTCGTTGCTTTCCACCTCCTGAGCTGTAAGCATGTCGTTGTGCATATCAGAGAAAGGATTAGTCAGATTGAGCGTCTTTGCTTCGCCTACAAACGTCTTGCCGCTCATCAAGCGGTGCGGACAAACTATTCCCAACTTCTCATGTCGTTCAGCTACATTGAGCAAAGTTTCCAGGCAGTCCTCTCGGGGGAACACGTCGTCGTCCATACACCATATCCAGTCGCACTCTTCCTTCGAGGCTTCCTTGATGCCCCTGTAGAAGCCGCCAGAGCCGCCAACGTTCTCCTGATGGATTACGTTCAAGCCGGTTTGACCGTCAAGCCACTCCTTCGTGCCATCCGTCGAACCATTATTAATAATGTATATCTTGTCGAGTCTTTTACTCTGACCTTTTAAAGATCCTACAACTCGCTGCAACAAATTCAGTCGGTTGTAAGTGACTACGACTGCAACTACAATAGATTTATTCATATCTGATAGTTATTAATCTTTATTTATTAGTTTTTCCGAGAACCCAAGAGTATCTCGAATGTTCCAACAGATATCCTATAAATGCCGGAACTGTTAAACATGCTATGCACATAACACCAAAAACAACGCTATTGGGAATCATCCACTCACTCCACGGCAGCATGGTTATTACGCCTAATACCAACATGTGCATTACATAAAAATCCATAGAATTCTTGCCTATATAGGTGAGAAATGGCAGATGCGGTATATGCTTGAAGATATTATTAACCGTAATACATCCACAGATCGAAAACAGTAAAGCAAAAATATAGCAACCATTCTCGTTCAGTGTGTTTGTTCTTAAGTCTATATGCGACGGCTCGATTAACATTATAGCTATATATGCAGCAAAAGCCACACCGAAGACCTTTTTATCATATTGGATATCTCTCAGCATATAACCTAACGAATACAAAGCTATACCCATTGAAACATTAGCCAAATATGCAGGCTTTGTGATGTCAAACATATGGCAGACGACTGCGATAGAAATGGCTGCAGCCACTATCAACCAACTCTTTACGTTTTTTGTCTTTAGCTCATTGAAGATAATCTGCACCATGAAAAGCGATGTCAGGAACCAAAGCACATCGTTTCCTGCTATGCTACCACCCAACACAAGTTCTTTAACTGGTGTCAAGACATAATGCACCCAATTGGTATCGCCTGACTTTAATAGATTATAAACATTCAAGCAATAGCCCAAGAACGAAAAGACGATAAATGGGACTAACAGTTTCTTACCCCCCCCACAATTAGTTTTGCTCTAGTTTCCTTTAGTCTGAAAAACTCACCCGACTTGAAGAAGAACCAGAACATGAAAAACTTTAGCGGTTCAAGCCAAATGCTATCATTTGTAAGTGGTATCAATCTCCACAATAAAATATGCATCAGCATCATGTAGCAGATCAATATTCCACCTATAGTATCAAGGTGTATTTGACGTCCTTTCATACCCAACTCATTATTTTTCATACCCCAGGCCTTCCAGCCATTCCATTATTTGTTTCATTCTTATTTCCCATGGCGCCATCTTCAAAGCCGTCTCTCGGTTCTTGTCCACCAAGCCCTGATACTCTGAGATGTGCTCCACTATATCCATCACTTGCTCGTCGGCGTGTTCCTTATCAATAGTGACAACGGGATTGTATCCAACCAAGTCGATAAGCTCTTTGGGCGCTCGGCCTAACAGCACACTACGCGACAGCATTCCTTCCCAAAAGCGTTGGGTAAGTGTCTCAATGCCGCCAGTTTCTTCGGGCGCAGTGTCGCAGCGCGGTAGCGATATGGTTATTTTTGCATCTGCCATAGTGTCGATCAGTTGGCTGAATGTACGCATACAGCCGTTTGCATTCTGACTGTTTATGTGTTTGATGCCTGCCACGTAATGCTGAAAGAAGTTCCTTTTAATGCTTCCATATTCGAGCAGGTCTATATTTCTTTCCGCAAGATTCTTGCCGGCATGGTATGTAGTAACGTTTATACCTTCAGGAATGGAGAGTATGTTCATGTCTGGGAACTCCTTACGCATGAGATCTGCTGTTTGCGACGAGGTGAATATGGCGGTTCTCACATCGTGTCTTTTCAACCATTTTGCTACCTTGCCGAAATAATGTGGCCAACAGTCCCAAATGAGCGGTACTATCTCGTAGAATATATAATCGGGGAACGCATCGTATGTCAATGCTACGGGTTCTACCAAGCGGAGTCGTGCCTCCTTTCCGCATTTGCATAAAGAAGGGAAATCTACATTGTATGCCAACGAGTGCAACACCTTTGGCGGGTAATGTGGCTTCGCTGTGCGTCCGCCGATGTTCACCCAAGCCTCGTACGGCTGATGCTTGAAACCAGGTTTACCGCCGAATGCGTATGGAGCCACTGCCTTTATTTTCTTCATTTCTAAAATCTTATTTAAACAGTCCGACGAATGGACAAAAACGATACTCTTTACTTTATAAACGCCTTAGGATATACAAAGAACAGCAGGTCTTTAGCTACCGCAACCAGTGTCATCTTTACGTACTGGAAAACAGCACCTGTGCTTATCAGCTTGCGCAACATGCCATGATGCGCCTGCTTGTCATACTGCTTGCCTTTTATCATCATGCCGATGATAGTCTTATAAGACAAGCACATGCCGGTCTTCACCATTTGCCTTACCGGCAGCTTTGTCTTTATCCGCTTCACCTCATCCAGCATCTTCAGATACGAATAGAAGTCGGTAACATACTTCGGATTGTAACCGTTCGATAATGCCCCCATGAGGCTACCCTTGCGCTGATAGTAGTTGAAAACGGGGCGTGTCATATAAGCCACTTCGTTGCGTACAGCACAGAGGTATGACACACAGAAGAGACGGTCTTCGTGGTAGAACAGACTCTCGTCAAAGCGCTTGTTCCCATTCTTCAGCAAATCGGTTCGGTATAATTTGCCAGCTACATACCCCAAATATGGATAATCCTTCGGTCTGAACATCTCATTAAGAGCAGCATCGCGAGAAAGTACCTCTCGCTTCTGCGTGTTTACGCATGGGCACCACGAGCTGTTGTCGTTCACCATGTTATACCCAGCCATCACCATCTCTATCCGCTCTCCATCCGTAAGCCCCATAAGGTACTCTATAGCGTCCGCCTCAAGCCAATCGTCCGAGTCGATGAACGCAACCCATTCGCCGCTCACAGCTTCTATGCCAGAGTTGCGTGCAGCCGAAAGTCCGCAATTCTTCTTGTGTATAACTTTTATGCGGGCATCCGTCTGTGCATACTCGTCGCAGATGTCACCACAGTTGTCTGGGCTTCCATCGTCAACGAGCACAATCTCTATGTTTGTGTATGTCTGGGCAAGCAGACTGTCTATACAACGCCGTAGATATTGCTCAACGTTGTATATAGGCACTATAATGCTAACCTTGGGGTGTTCACTCATAATCAATGTCCTTTTAGTTTTTTCTTCAAGAAGTAATATGGTCCAGGCATAACAGTCTGCAAAATCATCAGAACCAATGATTTGGCTCCTAACATTTTGGCAAATTTCCAATATTTAGGCTTCAAATATACAAGGGCATTATTGCCGCCACTCAAATACTCTTTGATGCATTCAGAACGTTGTATTCTATTCTGCAAATGCTCATGATATTTAAATTCGGTATATTCGTCGAATGCCTTCATTCCTAATATCAACTTGTTCTCCACAGTAATAGCCTTGTCTGTGTTTTTTTTCATCATTGAGTTGAATCCACCCGAATTCAATCTGTAGCGGCTCATGGTGTCTTTAATAAAATAGCCCTTACCATAAAGAAAACCTGTGAGAACAATAGTTATGTCACCATAAGGGAAGTCTTTAAAGACTGTTTTTAAGAGTTGGTTTCTTATATCATCAAGGCTTTTAGAATACATAAAGGTTGATGTATGTCCGAACCATTGACCATGAGTAAACTGCTCTCTACAGAAATCCTCTAATGTTATGGTATTACCTATGTGTTCAAATGAAGACGGGAAAAAACTACCGGTTGGTTTACCATCTGCAGTCATAGTCTCTGTAATACCAAAACAAATCTTGCATTCCGGATTATTCTCAAGAGCATCAACCTGTTTCTGCAATTTCAACGGGTCTGTCCAATAATCATCACCCTCACAGAAAGCTACATATTTGCCATGAGTGTGTTCTCTCATAATTCTACCAAGAGATCCATCATGCTTTGAGTATTGGTTCTCGGTCTCGTATATCGGCTTTATGATATCTGGATATTTCTCTGCATACTCCTTTATGATTGCTGCACTACCGTCTGTTGAAGCATCGTCGTGTACGATTGCCTCAAACCTGAAATTCGTTTTCTGCATCACGAAGCCATCCAAACACTCACGGAGATAGCGCTCGTGGTTAAAGACGGTGCAACGAATTGTAACCATTAATGGCTGCTGCTCTTTATTTTGCATTTCTAACATGTCTATTTTTATATATTAGCTTTTAATTCACATTCTTAAAACTTATTCTTTTTCCTCGTCCAACAAACATTCTATCACATTTGCCTATCGACTTTGCAAATAAGATTGAGCGTTTTTTATATCTTTTGAAGCCTTACTCCCCATTCACTACAACAAGCTCATAATATACAAAAGCTTATATAACCCCATTCGGACAGTAGATTCTGCCTGTGTTCCAGGTAATCACATGAATACAGATAATGCTAAGATCAGCTGTTTATCATCGAGAAATACCTATCCATATAAAGATAGAGCATATCCTTCTTACCTACCTTTTTATTAGACTGTATAATTGACCAATCACCATTATCATTAGCTTCAACCATAACCCAACCCTTGTTGCTATAGGCTATATCCCAAGAAACCAAAGTTGTCCCCTTTAGATAAAGAGACATCTCTTTTACCAACGAAAGAGCAGTGTCCCATTCGGGGAGATGAAAGCCCTTGAATCTATAACCTGTGTCTGGATGTTTTTCATAAATAGTTCCATTATATGATATGGCATCAGTTTCAACTTCACCATTTGATGGGTTTATACTAGCATACATTCCGCCAGAACCTGCATTATCTTTAATTGAGCCTCCAGCGCCAACACGCCATGTTGCTCCCATAATATTAACATCCCCATTTACCACAAAAGTTACGACTCTACAAGAATTGATAGATTGAGGATGCATAAGGGATGTTTCTTTTCCCTGAATAATCAATTCTTCCAATATAAATGAGCCAGCCTTAATTTTTGTAGCAAAGAATTGGTCCGCATCTATTTTTTCACTATCAACTAGTTCTATACCATGTCCTGAATGTTCTCCTATCGGTTTATATATGAATCGAGAATGTGAAGCTAAAAATAATTTGAAATCAGCCTCATCGTCTTTTTTTAAACAACCTACAACATCACGCTTATAGAATTTCTTGTATTTCTGATAGCATGCATATTTATTTGTCATCAAAGGCAATATAGCAGGATCATTCAATATGTCACAATAATAGTATCTCAGTTTATCCGAAACAAAAGAATTTCTATATTCTAAAGAACTATTATTTGCGAAATCATAAATGCAATAATCCTGAAAACTAATGCCAAATCTATGCAAGCAATAAATCATATCCTTTACCAAGGCTGCTTTATCTGTTATTGCTCTTGCAACTGTATGGTTGGAAATTGCTTTTTGAGCCATTTTGCCCCCCCAACATAGTATTTATGATCAAAGATACAATAGTAATACAGATATATTCTTTTCCAAAAAGAAGATGTGTCAGCCTTCTGACTGAGCCATTTTTCAAATGGCGTATTCAATTTCCATCTAGCGATTCTAGATGACATTCCGAAATAAATATCTTTCTGCATATCAACAAATTTACAATTGATAATAATCTTCTTCTCGTCCCCAAAGTTTAGCAAAGGGCTGCGTTTCCATTTCTTTTTTGAAGTTAACGAGATAATCATGCCAACTGTAATGAGGTTCATACCCCAGCTCGAAAATCGTCTTCTGGATATCTAATACGAATTGAGTGCCATTAGGCATTTCTGGCCTGTATGTAACCGTTGGCTTGTTCCCATCCGGACCAAAGACATCAACAATTCCTCTGATACGCTCTTCAAGTGTTGTACCTCCACTACCAACATTATAAAAACCTCCATCAACATTAGCAACAAGAGCCTTCTCTATGATTTGCAAAAAATCATAAATGCTTATCGTTTCCAACAGTCGACATGGATCTCCCCAAATTTCTATAGGCTCACCTTTCATAGCTTTATAAATTAAAGCTCGGTCGGAAACTAAGACCTTCTTTCCATCCGTGAAGGTGTATGGATTAGGATGATATAGGTATATTCGGGACAAACGGATGATAAAACGCTTTATGCCATATTCTTTATAATAATGCTCTATCATATCACACGCTGCGTTTTTTGCTATAACATACATCCAATGGTCTCCTTCTGGCACTTCTCGTCTTGAGTCTGCAGGAATAGGAACTTTAGTTCCAAAAAGATGATGAATATCAAACAAGGTTTGAGGGAAAAGAATTCTTTCAGCACCAACCTTACGCGTATACTCAAGAACATTTAAAGTTCCTTGTATTATAGACTGTATGTATGGCGTTGCCGAAAAACCTTTCATCACAGCAGGCAACATCCCTGCGAAATGCAATACTGCATAAATGTTTTCTTGAGGCAATTTTTCAAAATCTCTCTCATTTTCCACATCCACAGAATAATATGACATACCATTACTCTCAAAAAAACCATTGTCATTTTTACGATGACCAACAGGAATAACTTCATACCCCAATCTATGCAAATGCATAGATATATTTGCTCCAAGATTGCCCGTCGCTCCAAAAACTACAACTTTTTTCATTTCTTTTATTTATGGAATTATTTTATGGTCTGATTTATATATCAGATAACCATCTCTTTCATAGTTAGAATGACTTTCTTTTAACTCTTCTGTCGAAATACGCCCTTCCACAAACCAATCTTTGCCCTTGGCTTGTTTAAAGAAAGGAAGCAGATATTCTGTCTGCTTGCACAAATAATAAATTCCGGCATAGGCAGGCTCTGATACTTGAACCGGTTTTTTAAAAACTCCCAAAGCGACATCGATCATTCCTCTAAGATAATCAATACCTGTACTCATCTGCACTAGTCTGTTGGATATTTCATCTCCTCCTCCTCTGAGATTTATCTCTATAAGATATAATTTGTTGTCTTGATATTTTACTTCAATATGAGAAGCACCATTAGAGTATCCTATCTCAGATAATAAAAGAGGTATAACCTTCTTGATTTTGTCCCTCATGAATGGAGACAAATCTGCAGGTTGATGATGTCCTAACTCAACAAAATGTGGAGCGGAAGAACTGTCTTTATCTGTTATCTGTATTACATAATGTGTTCCTTTGTAAGACAAGCTTTCTATAGACAATTCCTTTCCTTGTATATATTCTTCTACCAGGATGTCACCATCTGAAGAATCCTGCGCATATTTGATCGCAGTGATAAAATCCACCGGATTATCTACGAATGAAACCCCTGCTTTTGCACTACCTTCACATGGCTTTACAACACAAGGATATAGGTTTAAATCTGTACCACCATATTTGTAAAAGTGCGGCTTTGAAAGACCGTCTACACATTTTGAAAGTTGTCGAATTAAATACTTATCGTGTAATTTCTCTAGAATTCTATAAGGAGTTCCATTCAGTCCTAACTCCTCAGAGACATAAGAGGATACTTCAGCTGTCAATTCTGAAGCATTAGACACTACCCCTTCAATATTCAATTCTTTGCACAATTCAACGATTTTGTCTTTTTCTAAAATTGAAATGGGATAAAAATGATCTACAACGTCCTTACAGACAGCTCCTTGATCCCAGGCAAAACAAAATGTTTCTATTCCAAGATCTTTAGCTTTCTGACATATTGGTAATTGTCCTTTTGAAGCGCCAATTATTGCTAATCTCATGGTTTCCTAATTATAACATTTAACCATTGCTTTGGATCGGCAATTGCTTTTTCCAATTCTTCGGCATTATCAAAACGCAGTACGAGCGTACCGATAGCATCATTGGCTGCTTCAAATCCATGAACAAAGTCACCGGGGTTCACCCAAAGGTCTTCTTCTACGATTTCCGCAGGCAACGACGAATCGATCTGCAGTCCGACAAACTCACCATCTTTCTCTGCATGAAGAATTATCTCTGCCCAATGTCCGTTGTACGGTTTCTGCTCGATGGCATCAGGTTCGTCGCCAACCATTGCACGTGTAATGGCTGTAATCATATCCACCCCCGTAGCATATCGAAGCATCTCGCACAAGCGATTTCCTCCTCCACGAGGAGTCAGTTCCATTATGTATGGCTTGTTGCTAGGCGAAACTCGTGTCTCGATATTGAAAATAGAGGTCTTCATTCCAAGAAGTGTGATGAGACGTTGTATCTCTTTTGTGAGATATCCTTCTTCTTCCTTTGTAAAAGTAGAAGGCCACGAGTAAGCTGCTGGGGTATACGGATTGGTAGCCTTTGCATCGAAGCGTTGAGCACTAAAACTTACGAATTTCAATTTTCCTTCAAGTGCATAGCTATCTGTATCAGACGAACAACCTTTCTTTTCAAGAAATTCTTCAATGATGATATGTCCGCCGATAGTATACTTGAAAGCATACTCGATGGCTGTCGTCAGTTCTTCTTCACTGTCTACACGTGTACATCCCTTGCTTCCTGCAGAATCGGTAGGCTTCACGATAAGAGGGTAAGAGAATTTGTTTCGAGCCTGCCATGCCTCTTCCATGCTTGAGAAGGCGAAAGCCCATGGCACGTTGAAACCATGCTCTGCAAGGAAGGTACGGAACTTATCCTTGTTCTGCAGAATCTCTACAGATTCGAATGGACCAAACGACGGCAACCCCATCTTGTTCTGCACGTATGATGCAGCAACAACGCCAGGGTCTACACCGAACGACATAATACCATCAATCTGTTTCTCTTGAGCCACTTTCAATACGGCCTCCTTGTCTATGATGCTGACATTCACATATTCATCAGAATATTTGTGAGCTATATTATCTGGAAGATAATCTGCCGTTATCACATAATAGCCTTGCTCGTGAGCGGCCTTGATAACAGGCAGTAGATACCGGATGCCTCCAAGGAGCATCAACTTTTTCTGTTTCATAAGCTATTGATTGTTATATGTATTGTGTCATTCAACAATACAGTCAATCACCCTCTGTATATCCTCATCGCTAAGCCCATGGTGCATAGGCAGACAGATTACGCTGTCTGCCATTTTATGGGCTTCGGGCAAATTAGCGGGATCTGCACTTTCAAGTCCACGATAGGTTGAGAACTCAGAAATAAGCGGATAGAAATAACGGCGACCAAGTATACCACGCGATTTCATCTTGGCATAAAGTTCGTCACGGGTCATTCCGTATTTCTCTGCATCCACAAAGATTGGGAAGTAGCTATAGTTATGTCTCACTCCAGGCATATCGTCGAAGAACGTGATGCCATCAACCGGGCGCAACGCCTCACGATACTTGATGGCTACCTGATGGCGAGCCTCGATGGCTGCGTCAACGAGGCGGAGGTTGAGAATGCCATATGCTGAACGCATCTCGTCCATTTTGCTGTTAATGCCAGGCCCCACAACCTCTGTCTCTCCGGCGAATCCGAAGTTCTTCAGATAATCGATGCGTTTCTTGGTCTTTTCGTCATGCATCACCATCGCTCCGCCCTCAATGGTATTGTAGACTTTGGTTGCATGAAAACTCAAAGTGGAAATATCGCCAGCGTTAAGTATCCCCTCGCCATCAACCTCCACTCCAAAGGCATGGGCGGCATCATAAATCACTTTTAGTCCGTATTTGTCAGCGATATCTTGTATTGCCTTCGTATCACATGGCTTTCCATACACATGCACTGGCATGATAGCCGTCGTCCTCGGAGTGATGGCAGCCTCAATCTTGTTCGGATCCATATTGCCCGTAGCCGGGTCGATGTCAACAAACACCGGTTTGCAGCCATTCCACCAGATGCTGTGCGTCGTAGCCACGAAACTGTACGGCGTGGTTATCACTTCTCCAGTTATGCGCAACGCCTGCAATGCCGTGAGTAACGGCAGCGTGCCATTGGTGAAAAGACTTACGAACGGCACTTTCAGATAAGCGGCCAGTTCTTTCTCCAGCTCCTTATGATAGTCACCGTTGTTAGTAATCCACTTACTCTCCCAAATCTTCTTCAGTTCAGCTGTAAAATCGTCGAGACTTGGAAGGAGAGGCGACGTTACGGTTATTAAATTCTTATCCATAAGATATATGTTTTTATCTGGATGTTTTTTGTTTTTATTACTACTCAACATTTTATCAGATATCGGTTTTTTATTTATAAATGGGATAAATTCTTTGTTAACTCCACCTCTCAAACAAGCTATACGATTTATTTCGTCTCATCCAAAGCCTTTCGTGTAGCATCAATGTATTGTTTGCCATACTGAAGGTCAGGTTCAAGGTAATTACCCTCTCCCCACTCATTCCATGATTTTATAACAACAATATTCTCTTCATGATGACGAGATTTCACCTTGTTGAAGATAGCGCAACATAAGTTGTACCACTTTTGTGGGGTAGATCCCAATAATATAACCCCTCTATTTCTGCTTCTCGGTGAATGATCAAAGTTCGGACCAATGCATGGTATGAACTTTTCTAAGGGCTTAAAATGACTAACTATATCTTGTGAATACTTGTTGTAGGTCATGTATTTAGGTAAGTTTGTAAACTTTCTTACGACATGCCATAGAAAGTCTTTCACTGGATTCTTGATTATATTCTGTTTCTGCATATAATCAACACATGCAGCATCGAATCCTCTTTCTACAACTTTTTCACCATTTTCCATACCATAGCAAAGGCCGAAGAACCAGAATCCTTCAAGTCCATTCTCTTTAGCAAGTCTATTCCATGTTGACTTAAATTGTTCTACGTCGGGAATATCTAGTGCTGCAAACAGTCCAAAAATAAGTTTGCCATTGCATTTCATATAACGAGGGTCTTTAAACGCAGGAAGCATGGCATAGAAATGATCGATATAGTCTTGCTCACCAGGGTATGTTTGTTCCATCAACATTGTATTTGGCTTTGTCGGGTCCCAAACCTTCTTCAGCCATGAATGATTTGCCCAACATAAACAGAAAGGGAAATCTGGTTTGCCAGACTCTACAACCTCCCTAAAGACCCTATCAAGGAGACGTTTTCCTGCGAACCAATAATGCCAATAGCAAAAGCCTTCAATACCGGCTTCCTTTGCCAATTCCACTTGTTTTTCCCGAGTTTCAGGTACGCGCAAGTCATAATAGCCTAAATCTGCAGGCACTTTCGGTTGGTGATGACCTGGGAATAAAGGCTTTGCTCTACCAACATTTGTCCATTCTGTAAAACCAGGTTGCCACCATTCGTCATTCTCTTTTGTTGGATAGAATTGTGGCAGATAAAAAGCGATTAATCTTGGTTTACTCATTATAATAATATTTTGTATTTTTGCTTCATTACAGTCCCGTTAAAATGGGGCTCAAGCATTTATTTTATAATACAATGACAATAGTAGTTGAAACGGGATAAGTAATACGTTAAAGCTGGAAATTTTCCAAACATGTTCCGAATTTCCCAATTACCTTCTTCAATCATACGGTCATGTATTTCGGGATAAATGGTAGAGATTTTATTAAACATCTTTCCTTGATATGCATATAAGACAGCGTATTTCTTACGGACATAAAAGTTGTCGTATTTTTTTGCCAACAACATATTATCCATTTCATCAATCACCGTCATTATTGACTTTAACTTCTTTTCTGATCTTTTATTTGTCAAACTTTCCTTATTGCTGACCCAGTAATGATAAAACGCTTTATGCATATGTGTAGCTTTAGCTCCTGCAACGAGCAATCGACAGATGAAAAGAAAGTCTTCACTCATACAAAGCCAATTGGGCGTAAAGGTCACATGGTGGTCTGATACAAAACGACGGCGCACCAATGTATTCCAACAAACACATATGATCTCCACATTAACAAGCTTATCCAATAGATCTGAACTATCTTTATAATCTTGTTTTTTAACTTGTTCATTTAAAAAGAAATCGCAAGTAACAATATCCGAATTAGTATTTATTGCCTCTGACAAAAGAAGTTCTACCATATCAGCATCAACATAATCATCAGGGTCTGCGTGTATTACGAAATCACCTGTTGCAGCATCTAATCCAGCTTGTCTAGCAGAACTAACTCCACCATTTGGTTTATGAATAACTTTAATTCTATCATCCCTTTTTGCATATTCGTCACAAATTTCTGGACTATTATCTTGTGAACCATCATCAACAAGTATTATCTCAATGTTATGATGTGTCTGCTTAAGGAGGCTGTCTACACAACGACAAATATATTTTTCAACATTAAAGACAGCAACGATAATACTAACCTCATAATCCTCAATTCTATTCACCATACACATAGGACAATAAATTATAAAATAAAATTTTAGCTCTGCACTTCAACGAATAGTTGTTGGAACAAATCTTACGAATATCTTTAATTCCTTTACATTGTTCCCATTTAATTTTAGCCTTAGCGCTATTATCACCAACCATGTAAAAGTAATAATAGTCTAAAAGCTGAAGAAGAGCCTTACAATCAACATTTAGTTTTAAATACTTTTCCATGAACAGAGTCATATAACTCATAGAATATGAAAGTGACAGATGATACTTTGACTGTGATGGCCGCAAATAAATATATCCTAATTTATGATTTGTTTCAATATGACCACAACGATAAAGAAAATCTAAGACAAAAAGATTGTCTTCACCTAAAAAACAATTCTCATTAAACAGAATATTGTTATCAACTATAACGTTGCGCCGAAATAATTTTGCCCAAGGAGTACGGAAGACAAAATCAACTAAATGTCGATTTAAAAAATCTATTTTTCCCCTATTAATATATATACCATCAACTAGGGATTCATCTTCTTTTTCCCCTGTTGTATATTGCCAATTAAAACAAACCAAATCAATATCCTGCTTGGGGTGAAATGTTATAATGTATTCAGTAGGTTCATCGTCTGCATCAACAAATGTCACCCACTCCCCCTTTGCCATTGCTAAAGCAAAATTGCGGGCAGAACTAACACCTCCATTATTTTTATGGAACACTCGGAATCGTGCATCTTTATTTGAGAATTCATCGCAAATGGTTCCTGACTTATCCGTACTTCCATCATCTATTAACAGAATTTCAATATCTTTATTTTTTACTCTAGATATTGCAGATAAACAACTATACAGATATTTTTCTGCATTATATACAGGAAGTATAATAGAAAGTCTAATGTGAGAGCATATATCCATACCAAGTATATTGTCCATTCTGTTTATCTGCAATTAATTTACCAAAATAATCACGATAAGTCATCTTAAAGAATTGCCATTCCTTCAAAATATCGTTATATTCGCTTACATCTATAAATTTATCTATGTTGGATTGCGGAACAAACAACTTATCAGTTTTCCAGACTCCTCTATCAATGGAGCTTTTAATCTGTGGAATATTATCATATGCCATCATAATTCCAAGATCAATCAAAAAATAATCCAACAATTCATCATGTTCTTTCCAATAGCTGAAGAACAAGTCTCGTACAAATCCAAACAGTGGATGTCCTTTAACACCACCCATAAAGAAACCTGTCCATAGACATCGAGAAACCCAATCTCCTTCTTTAGGGGTTCTGACAGAAAAAAACGATTGAGTAAAAATACGCTCAGGTATATTATCAGCAGAATAGAGAGTTGCATCCATCCACAATCCTCCATGTTCATATAATAATGTCACTCTTAAAATATCAGAGAAATGTGTTAAAGTTATTACACCCGTCTTTACTTTTTCTATGATATATTGTGGAATGTGTGCATAATCTTTATAGTTCGCTTCTGTAAGTAATATTACCTGATTGTTTTTGGGAGCATGTAACACTGCAAGTTCATAGCATTTACGAACTATTGGAGGCATAGATTCAATTCCCTGCCACCAAAACATCCAAATAGGTCCATCATTTTTCCCTTCTGGAATATGACTATTACGATATTTTTCTATTAAATATCCATAATGCCGATAATGATACCAGGTACGCATACGCTGATTACTACTTCGTTTCCATTTTCCCCGTAAGAACTTGTGCAAGAAGAAGTCACAAGTTTTAACTAAAACAACATCAAATTCCTTATACATCAATAATAGTTTAAGTGAATGATTCTTACTTATATGGATATTATCATATATATCAAAAACAGGCAGAATACATATGAGAACCACCAACTAATCTTCGGCTAAATTCGTATTAGTTGCAGTATATGTTTACTTTTCACTTGTAATAAGTTTCAAATAATCCATAGAGCTCTTCCTCATTACTTCAAGGTGTTTGTCTATTTTATCATAGTTTGGTTTTACCGGGATGGAAATATTATCTATATCTTTCAAGTTCGTTTTTTCAATTTCTAGTATTGACAAAAGATTATTAAAGCGAATGTCAGATGCTTGTCCTGTCTTGACTACAACAAATGCTTTGTGAAAGACTATAGAAAACACCATAGCATGGAATGAGGCTGTGACTATGTATTGAGCATATTTTATAAGTGATATAAAATCAGACGGTGAATAAAGATAGTTGCTGGCGTCTATTAATTCAAGACCTTCCTGTTCCGCTATTTCCTTTGCTTTGTGCGTCATAGAATCAATAATCTCATTTGGGCCTCCGACATGATATAGTAAGACATATTTTCGCTTTTGCCATTTATAGTTCAACATTGGCAACCAAATTTGTGCAGTTGTCAAAAGCGTTGGATCCAATGAATTAAAACAACGTTCTTCTAATAGTGATGTAAATCTATCGGCTAAAACAGTCTCTCTAAAAGAAAGATAATCAAACTTATTACAATAGTGCCTAATATTATCCCATCCAACCTTGCCGATAGCCTCTATTGAACCACTCATAGCATATGTAACGATTTTACTCCTTTCCTTTTTCTCAAATTGGCCCCAGTAAACAAGATCCGGTCCTCCTGTCAAATCTGGATTCCATGGTTGATCACTTCCTATAATATAAAGATCGAAATAGGGTATATCTTTGATAGTATAACAAGGAGCTGTTTCTTTTAAGAATCGTTTTCTATAGTTTTCGAAATTAAGCCTCTTTATATATGGCAAAGTGCTTCTATAAATATAATCTTTAATACCACCATTTACCAATGTCTTTATGAAACTTCTTATTCCAAATAAGCGTTTGGGCTTGAACTGCTCTAAAATATATGGTTGTTGATAATTAATTATAGAAACCTGATGTCCCATTCGACCTAGTACTTCTTGCAAAGCATAGCATTGAAGAACTGCACCATAATTGTGTGCGAGATGAAATGTTAAAATTCCTATTTTCATATTGTTACCAATCACATCTTAGATAATTTCCTTGATCACATGCGATGATTTCACCATTGATACAATTTGCTTCATCAGAAAGAATAAAAGCGGCTGTTTCTGCAACCTCTTCAGGCAAGAAGAAACGTCCACCACAATTATATTCACATGCCATATTCTTAGTTCTATCAGCAATGGTCATGTCACTTTCGGTGATTCCAGGCGCTATTGCATTTACACGAATTCCATTACGAACATGACGCCTTGCAATGCCACGTGTAAGACTATTTATTGCAGCTTTAATCAAACCATAAGGTATTTCGTCGCAATATAGTCCTCTTTCTGACGAAACAAAAACTACTGACGCTTTCTTGTTATGAACATCAATGCAATGCTTTATAAAATTTTGAGTCAAGAAATAGGGGGCTTTTAAATTAATGTCAAGTTGCTTGTCAAAAGTTTCTAATGTGACTTCCATCATGCTTTTCTCATGTAAAGAAATACCTGCGTTATTAACAAGACAATCAATTCTACCATCAAGCATATTTATTGCTTCATTCAACATTTTAGATATGTTGGAGATATTTGACAAATCAAATGCAATATAACGACATTTTAATTCTTTGCTTGCTGTTTTTAAAACATCTTCATTTCTTCCAACTATAACCACATTTGCACCTTCTAAGATGCATTTTTGAGCAATGTAAAAGCCAAGGCCTCGTCCACCTCCGGTAATTAGGATGTTTTTGCCTAATAATTTTTTAGTAGACTGAGAGACTACTACATTACATTTTAGAATATGCTCAGTAGGTATACCATATAGGATATACTTAATTACTCGTTTGATCTTTTCTAACATTTCTAAATTTATTTATTTTTTTTACTATTGTAGCATATACAAAATCTCGTTCCATTCTTGATAAACCAAGATAGTAAATAACAAGACATGTTGTTGATACTGAAAAACCAAATAATAATATCAGTCCGATAAAATTATCAGATACTATTAAATTAATAACGTATGTCAAAAATATGCAAATTGTAGATACTGTAAAAATTGGTAAAAACACTTCTTTTATAAAAGAACCTACAAAATTCAGCTTGGCTATAACATTCAATATTTTGAGTCGTATAAACAAAGAAAGAAATTCAAATACTATTTGAACTATTATTACAATATATGGAACGTTTGTTATTTTTAAAGCTATGTATGAAACTGGTAATATCATCAAACGAGTTCCTCCAATCCACCATGTTGTAGATGTTAAATTACCAGTTGCCAATATTACCGTCACTAAAGAATCAGACAACAAGACAATCATCGTATAGAAAACCATTAGTCTTGTAAATTGTATAGCTTCTGGGGGATATATCTTTAACCAAAATTCCAAAATGTAAGGAGTTCTCACAAGAATCGGACATGCAAGTATCAAGGTAAGAAAGTAGCTAAATTTAGAGCCCTTAAAAGCCAACTCTTTTGATTTAAGATGATTACCACATGCATATTCCTTTGTTATTTGCGGTTTAAGAGCTGTTGCAAAATCTCCAACAAACTTTGTAGCAAGTCCTTGTACCTGTGTCGCAATTCCTTGAGCTGCATTAAGAGTCACACCATAAAAAATATTCAAAAGAATACCAGTTCCTTGCATGCTAAGTAAACTGGCAAAAGCACCAATAAAGTTCATTCCAGCAAAGGAAAACATTTCCTTATACAAAGACATGTCTTTTATAATAGAGAATCTTGCTTCAGCAAAAGTTCGTCTACAATAATAATTATACATAATCGTAGACAATAATCCTACGATGAAGTAGAATAATGAATATGTTATTAATCTGTCATAAGGTGTCACATACAACAAATAGACTATTAACAGTTTTGCGATACAATCATAAAGAGAAAAATATGCAAAAGTTCCCATCTTCTCATGGGCAATAATAGTTCCTATATATGGTGAATTAATTATTCCAATCAGTGTGGATAATATTGCGAACTGAAAGACCCAGTTAGCTGCATATATTCTTTCTTTAGGTATGTTTAAGCCATGATTAAGAAAATACACGCCAATAGTCTCAAAGAGGACGAACAATATAATAGCTAATATAATATGAATATTCATAGCAACACCAAACATTTTTTTGGGATTGCCTTTTTCCTTTCCTATTTCACAAGTTAAATACCTTTGTGTGGTTGCTGTTAATGTTCCACTGACAATGGAAAACATAGCAATAAAACCTGCCACAACATTGTTTATACCATAGTTCTCAATTCCTAAAGCGTTTAAAACAACTCGTGAAGTGAAAAAGCCAATGAACATCATTATTAAGGTACGAGCATATAACAGCAAAGTGTTCTTGGCTAAGCGTTTACTATCCGAACGTGATTCTATCATTTTTTATATATTTGCTCACGACCTTTTTTAACTTTTCCTTAATTTTTTGTGCTATAGTTCGATTGTCCTTAACAATATCACGAATCATCCTTATAGCTTCACTCTCACATTCAGGTTCAGTAAAAAGTTCTAAAATAATAGGTTTCCTATCAACACTTTCCTTTACGAACTCATCTTTTACTGAATTAAATTCTTCCTTATTAGCGGCAGAAAGATATTTAAATCCTAAGGACTCCGCATAAGACTTCACCAGAACATGTGATTTACAGCCAAAATGACCACTTGCCGCCATAAAAGGATTTGCATCATCACCCCATTTCGCAGCAGGATGATCATAATTTTTAAATTCCGTACCGACCCCATTATTCACTAATAGAATACGGATATTAGGACCTACATGTCGATTGCCAAGTACGTTCATGTCATAAAAGAAAGCCAAATCACCTAAAATACAAAAGTATTTTTTTTCAGGATTAACCAAAGACGCTCCTAATAAGGTAGACAAGCTTCCATCAATACCAAAACCTCCAACATTACAACTGGTTCTGATACTCTCATCTAATTTAAAGAAATTCCAAGAGCGTAAGCTATTAAAAATGCTTGTATGTAATATAGCCCCTTTGGGAATAAGTCCATGAAGTTGTTGCGCTACCCATATGTTTCCAAAAGGCAAATCTGGTATATTACGCAATACTTCTTTATATACCATATTTAAATATTCATAATATGTAATATTTTTTTTGCTATTAGCAACATTTGAATAATGGGTAAAGAAATTCAACTCGTCCATTTGAAATACATATGTCAAGTTCTTAAATAAGTCACGAATCTCACCATCTTCACTTACCCGCCATGTTTCCTTGGCATACAGATGATAAGTGTTATAAATCTCACCAGAAACCTCACCTATATGTATAACCAAACTTGGATGTTTCATTAATCTTTGATCATTTTGACAAGCAAGCAATGCATTAAATACTTTATACTTTCCATAATAATTACTTGTATGATCTACAAAAACAACCCCATTATACCTTTCACAGAATGTCTCTATTGCTAAAGTTTCTTCATCTGAAAAGACTTTATGAGAGCCAACAAAAACCGCAACTGAATAAGAATTCTCAATATTTGGAAAAGAATCTTTGGTTAATATCCGTTCTATTTTTCTAACAGAAGGAAGAATTCGTGTGTCAAAACCATCTCCGGTAGCCTCGTGTAAATTAATAAGCACTGGACCTCCTCCATTCCGGCGCAGTTCTAAAATAGCCTTGTTTACATTTATTACACAAAGCCATTCATCGCATCGATCCTTAATTTTACCAACACTAACATTGAAATTCACTGTATCCATAGGAGTCTGACTTCGATCTATAGATTGTGCATTCAAGTGTCCGGTGACTTCATCACCATGTGTACCTGTAATTGCCAAAATTGGTAATTTGCGATAATGTGCCTCTGTAAGACCCGGATAATAGTTGCGTGATGCTGTAGCTTCTGTGCAAGTAATAACAACGGGCTCACCACTTTCTGATGCCAAGCCACATGCCATATATGCAGCAGAACGTTCATCAACAGAAGAATACATTTCAAACCAAGTGTCATATTGCATACTTGCAACCAATGCTATATTTGTTGTACCAGGAGATGCAACTACTTTCTTTATACCATGAGCTTTCAATAAAGCAAGCACAATTTGAGTGCTTTTATCATTAGAATAAAAATTTGTACTATTCATAACCATATTAATAAAGAAGCAACCGAAATTCTATCAATGCTGTTATTAGGGAATAAGAAATCCGATATTATAATTTAAAGAAATAAATATAAACATGTTCTCAATTGGCATCTTGCATTGCTCAAAGAATTATTCTTCAATATTTGTACACTGTGTATAATTCAAGTTCAACTATACAAAAAAGACGATATGTACAACATCAATAAATATCAATACAAAAGATTCCTACATTACATAGACAACTATCGTATTGTTTACCTTAACAGGGCAAACAACGTACAATAACAATAAATCATAGCTAATTAACTTTAACAAGTTAACAGGAACCATCCTTCTACTCACTTCTAAACTTCCACAGTTAAAATTACCTTTCCATTTCTTACACCACATCATCTCAGCAACTCCTGCCCTCCCTCACAAACTCCAGGGACTCGCGGTCTACTTCAATGGTGGCGCCGCCGATGTAGAGGAGCTCGTTGCCGATGATGACTTTCTTGCCTTGGATGCGCTGGACGAACGCCATGCAACCGGCAAGGGCACCGTCGGTGATGCGCACCTTGTCGCCCTTTCTGAGAGAACGGTTAATGAAGGTGGCGTTGCCGGTGTCTATGATGCGGCGGAAATTGTTGAACTCGGCATCGGGGATGATGTGGGGAGTCTTCTTGCCGGGCATCGTGAGCATCTTGTATACGTCGGGACGGAAACGGATGTGGTTGAGGTGACGAGCCTCCACCCTTACGAATACGAAGGTGGAGAGGACCACGAACTCGCGTATGCAGCGCTTGCCGCGGCTGTTGACCACTACGCGCCTCTCTGTGGGCACCCAGGCTTCGATAGGAAGGCCGCGACCTTGGAACTCCTGCTCTATTGCGAGCATGAATTTCTTCTCGTAATTTACCCTTACACAAGCCACATACCACGACATCCCGTCGCTGTCGGCAACGGGTGATCCGGTGGGGGATTCGACGGTTTGCGGTATGGCTTCGCCGTCGTCCCCTGCAACAGAGGGCGCATCTGATAAGGTCGTTTTTGTAATGGTCATCAATATGCGAATATAAAATTCGTTACTTAGTTGTCATACTTCTTCGTGTGGTCACAAGATGTATGCTATTTGCAAAAATAATACAAAATTACAAAACTGGCAAATAGGTAGGATAAAAATTCTGTTCCTCTTGGCAATTTGTCTGGAATTGCATTGCTGAATAATGTAGTACGGTAAAACTCCATAGAGGCAATAAACACAAAAACGGTCATTAGGACGTTAAAGGTATATTTTTGATATAAGCCCAAAACGGTCATGACTTTCCAAAAACCGGAAGGTGTCTGTTCTGATGGCGTGATTTGAATCTTCTTTTCGAGCGAGTCATTTCATGATACTTTTGGTCGTTTTTGGGGCAAGCACGTTACCCAACATGGGCAAGCACGTTGCCCCAAGTGGGCAGATTTCATTTCCTGTCTGTGCCCAAAAGTGTATCACGAATCGGGCATTAGGTGGGGTGTGTGTTTTTATGACAGATTGTTATTGTCACTGATATTGTCATTACGTGGTGGCGTTGTGTCCATGGACTGCGGCAGGGACACAAATCAAAAAAAATGAAACACGGATTGGTTTTTTCACGGTTCCATTTTTTGATTATATTTCGTTAATGATTCTTGGATTTTGGTTTTGGATTTAGCAGGATTTGCAAGTGCTGGGGCTCTTCCTTTTTCCTTAGTCAATGCTTTTTAGACAAAAAACAGGATAAACTCACGGTTAGTCACTATGTATTGAATATCAGCCCCCACCTAGCCTCCCCCGTAGGGGAGGGACAGATA
>ERZ1673698.1520-NODE-1520-length-21578-cov-97.622822_pt1 | contig 21578 bp, 19 predicted proteins | sample MGYA00580228_ERZ1673698 | MGnify/ENA primary metagenome ERZ1673698 (study PRJEB41218, sample SAMN15661768) | gut metagenome | host: Homo sapiens | place: Canada: London | collected 2015-08-20/2019-03-30 | study: EMG produced TPA metagenomics assembly of... | reverse complement strand
TGGATGACTTGAAACAATATTCTGATGAAACTCATGCGCATGTGAACTGGACAGGACCTACTGCCAGTATCCGTAATCCTTATTATGTATTGCATCAGCGTCAGAATTCAGATGAACGCTGGCGTGCTTTCGGATATTATAGCATGAAAATCAATTTCACAGATTGGTTGCATCTGTCTGCCAAATACGCTTTTGACTACTACCGCACCAGAGTGCAAAGCACCAATGCGGGTGATGGTATCAATGGAGAAGCCAATACTTCCATGATTACGAATGACTCAATGGACCGTAGTGAAGAAAACTTCTTCGAGTCAAATGCTGAAGTCATTTTGATGGGTGACCGTCAGTTGACTGATAACTTCCGTCTGGGCTTCAATGTCGGTGGTAACTTTATGTACCAGCGTTCGGAAACTTTGGGCGTGGGCGTAGGTAATATGGTGGACAAAGGTAACTGGATGCTGAATGCGGCCAATTTGTTGAGAACCGGTAGTGAGGATGGCTACAAGCGTGCCATGAACTCGGTGTTCGGCTCTGTACAGATGGCGTGGAAGGAATATCTGTCTTTGGATTTGACAGCCCGTAACGACTGGTCATCCACTCTTCCGTCAGGTAACAATTCTTTCTTCTATCCGTCTGCCAACCTCAGTTTCGTAGTGTCGGACTTCTTGCGCTCTATCGACAAACCGTTGCCAAGCTGGGTGACATTTGCCAAGGCACGTCTGTCTGCCGCACAGGTAGGTAAGGACACAAGCCCTTATCAGTTATACAACACCTACTCTTTCAAATTCGATAATGGTGTATTGACTCCGACCAAGGATAATGTGAAGATGAACGATCAGTTGAAGCCTGAAATCGCGACCTCTTATGAAGCAGGTCTGGACATGAAGTTCTTGAACAACCGTCTGGGCTTTGACTTTACTTACTATTACAGCAAAACAAAGAACCAGATTATGAAAGTGCCCGCAGCAGCTCCCTGGAGTGGTGGCCAATGGGTAAACGCAGGTATGGTAACCAATCAAGGTGTAGAATTTATGTTGTATTCCACTCTGGTAGAAACAAAGGATTTCGCTTTTGATTTGAATGTGAATATGGCTCACAACGTATCGAAAGTAAAAGAACTGGCCCCGGAAGAAAATGTGAACTATATGTTCTTTAACGGTGATGGAAACTTCCCTGTAAAAGTAGGTACACGCGCCGGACACAAATTAGGCGAGATTTATGCTACGTCGCTTTATAAGCGCAATGAAAACGGTGATATTATCGTAAATGAAAATGGGTTGCCCATGACTGTGACCAATGAGTCCGAATATGTGAACAAACCTATCGGTAATATCCAGCCAAAGCTGACCATGTCTGTATCTCCTACCTTTACTTATAAGGGGATTACACTGTCCGCACTGTTTGATATGAAATTCGGTGGTGATATCTTCTCTTATTCCGAGATGCTGGCTACCGGAAACGGTTTGGCTAAACGTACCTTGAACCGTGGTGAGGAAAACAACTATATGATGGTATTCCCCGGTGTGACAGAATCAGGCGAGGTGAATACAAAACAGGTTTCCGCCTCAGAATACTACGGCTCATTGCAGGCTGAGGATTTCATCTACGATGCTTCATTCATTAAACTGAAAGAATTGTCAATCGGCTATTCATTCCCTTCATCTATGCTGAAGAAGACTCCTGTCAACTCGCTGAATGTTTCATTTGTAGCACGTAACTTGTGTTATCTGATGAAGCACACGCCGGGTACAAGCCCCGAAGGCGGCTATGACACTACGATGTTCTCACAAGCCATTGACTATGCATCGTTGCCGTTTACACGTACTTTCGGTATTTCTATCAACTTAGGTTTCTAATTAATTAAAAGGAAAAACTGATTATGAAAATCAAATTATATAAATCCGTAGCCTTATGTTCGTTGCTGGCTTTGGCCGGATGCCATGATTTTGAGGAATTGAATACAAATCCTTACGCACCGATTTACGACCCGACTGTGGAGAATGTATCGGCCGATGGAATAGACATTGATTACACCTTGACAGACAATGCCATGGCAAGTTTGAAAGGGATGGAAGGCGCTATCGGAAGTATTTTTGCCAATTTCACCTACGAAGGTCTTTACAATGATTATCAGACAACGACCAATCTGACTCATGATATCTATGCCGGTTATTGGGGAAACAATGTCAGCGGCTTTGTGAATCAGGCGCCTACCTATTCTTATACGGATGGATGGTCGGCCAGCCGATGGAAGCATTTCTATGATGACCGCAGCACTTCGGAATACAGTCAGTTGGTCAAGACATTCTATTTCTGTAATAAGGATTATTATCATACGGCATTCTATATTACCCGCATTTATTATGCTTTCTTGTTGTCCATGCAGACAGATACTTACGGAGATATTCCCGTCGCTTATTATGTGAAGGGAGCTATGCCGCCGGAAGAAAATGTGTCTTATACGCCTCAGAAAGAGGTCTATAATATCCTTTTCCAGCTGTTGGATCAGGCTATAACAGAGTTGCACCAGGAAAATCTTCCTGCTGTCAGTCAGTATGATTTAGGTGACAATGACAAATGCTATGGAGGTGATGTGGACAAATGGCGTCGTTTTGCCAACACACTGCGTTTGCGCCTTGCTTTGCGTGTATCCAATGTAAATCCGGAATTGGCCCAGACTCAGGCAAAAGCAGCTTTGACAGATCCGGCCGGTCTGATGCAAAGCCAGGATGACAATATGAAGCAGACTCCAAAACGTCAGTATATCGCCGGCGGTAATGAAAATATATACGCATTGTTGTTCAGCTGGACCGGCAATGCTGTATTGTCGAAAGAAATGGAACGGGCTTATAAGAATCAGGCTTTGAAAGAAGGTGCGGCAGCCGATGCCGTTACTTTCAATGAGAATTCTGAGAACTGTTATCTCGACCCTCGTTGTGAAGTTTTATGGTTCCGTCCTACTCCGTTTGATTCGTTGACTACCAGTCCGCTTCCCACAGAGAATCTGAAGAGAGATTTCAACGGGGTGATGAATGGAGAAACCAATGTAGGTGGCTCTTATCTGAACAGATACTCTGCCAACCGTTGTATTCTGTCATCTGATGCCATGAACAAGGATTATTGGTGGAATCTGGCCCGTGAAATAGTCTGGATGGGGTATTCTGAAAGTTTGTTCCTGAAAGCGGAAGCAGCATTGCGCTGGCCGTCATTGGTGGATGAAACTGCTGAAGCTCTTTATTTGAAAGGTATCAAGGCATCTATGGATTATTATGAAATTGATGCGGACAAGGCCAATGAATACATCAGTCATCTGGATGGCGTAAAAGCATTTGCCGGTGGTAGCAAGGAAGAACAGTTGGAACAGATTATTACTCAGAAGTGGATTGCCGTTTTCCCGAATGGAAATGAAGGATGGGCGGAAGTGCGCCGTACCGACTATCCGCGTTATCTGCTGGCTCCGGTCAATGGAAACAATTCCAATGGAGAAGTGGCGTCCGGCAAGCTTATCAAACGCATCAACTATCCTAACAGCGAGTCCCGTAACCCTAATAAACCGGGCAATGTGAACCAGGGTAGCCGTGTATGGTGGGATGTGGCCGATACGATGAATGATAAAGGTCAGTGGCATACTCCGAATAATTTCCGATAGAAATTGCTATCTTTGTATCCTAGGGAACATAAAAAGAAACAAAATGAAGCAAATTCTATTTTTATTGGCAGCCGTCCTGTTATTGGGCGGCTGTGCGGAAGAGAAGAAGACCGACGTTCGTTGGGCTACTTTTAATGTCCGTTATGACAATCCGCAAGACAGTTTGAACAATTGGCAATATCGGAAAGACCGTGTGTGCCAGTTTATTAAGGACCGTGAACTGGATATTGTCGGTATGCAGGAAGTTTTGCATAACCAGTTTCAGGATCTTCGTGCAGGCTTGCCCGAATACGATGGTATCGGTGTGGGACGTGATGACGGGAAGACAGCAGGTGAATATGCGCCGCTTTTCTATCGTAAGGACAAATATGAGGTGTTGGACTCCAATACTTTCTGGTTGGCCGAAAATCCCGATAGCGTAGGAATGATGGGATGGGATGCGGTTTGTGTCCGTATCGCCACTTGGGCAAAATTTAAGGACAAGGCTACCGGAAAGATATTCATGGCTGTCAATACTCATTTTGACCATGTGGGTGAAGAGGCCCGCCGTCAAAGCGCATTGCTCATTATCCGTAAGATAAAAGAGATCGTAGGCGAACGCCCCGCAGTGGTTACGGGTGACTTTAATGTGACCGATGCGAGCGATGCATACGAAACGATCACTACCAACGAGTTTGTGATGAAGGATGCTTATAAGACGGCTGCCCGTGTGACCGGCGTTGATTATACTTTTCATGATTTTGCCCGTATTCCGGCCGAGGATTGTGAAAAGATTGATTTCATCTTTGTCACTCCGCAAGTTCTGGTAAAGAACTGTGAGATACCGGCTGAAGTACCGGAAGCTTTGCTTTCCGATCATAATCCTCAGTTGGCTGACTTGGAATTCTGATTTTTTTAATAGGTGAACTTACGCCGGTAGAGTCTTCAAAAGGGCTTTATCGGCGTTTGTATTACAATAACTTTTTCAAATCTTCAATGTTTGGCAGAGCGTTACGAAGTCGTTCCGGCATATCTTTAGATGCACGGTAAGTGGCAACTCCCATCGGCTTGTTATAATCACGAACGGCAAACTCTACAAAGGTTTGGTTCATTTCTTTGCAAAGAATTATTCCGATAGAAGGGTTTTCGTGCGATTTTCTGATATATGTATCTAAAGCGGATAGATAAGTATTCAACTGCCCCAAATAAGAAGTGCGGAATTTTCCGGATTTAAGCTCAACTGCGACTAAGGAGTTAAGCTCCCGATTGAAAAAGAGCAAATCAATAAACATTTCTTCTCCTGCAACCTCCATGCGATATTGATTGCCTATAAAGCTGAAATCTTGTCCGAAGGTCATAATAAACTTCTTCACATTGGCAACAATTGCCTTTTCTACTATTTTTTCGTCCAAGTCCTCTTCCTGCTTTCAGTTCCTCCACATTGATGAAATCAAGCAAGTATTCATCTTTGAATGAACAAACAGCTTTTAGCGCTTGCTTAGTATCAGGCAATGTTTGTGCAAAATTGTTGGGTAAAGTTCCCCGATGGCTGTATAGATCTGCTTTTAAGTAATCCCTTAACGTGTATTTACTCCAATAGCGAATGGCGCACTCATGTATATAAAATAGTCTTGCTTCTAAAGTCTTGGCTTTGGATATTATTTCGGTATGGTGACTAAAGCCGATTGAAAAGAAGTCTGACCAATTAAATTCATCCGCCACTGGCTGATGAATTGCTACAAGAAGCAATTTTTCATTCAACACCAAATCATCAGCCAATGGCGGATGATTTAAAACCTTATCCCACTCTTCATAAAAAATACGCATATTTCTTATGCTTGTTGCTGAAAATCCCCTCAGCCCCGGCAATTCTTTTTGTAACAGAGAAGATATTTGTTCAATGGCACCTTTCCCCCAAAAGCCTGTACGGGAATTTTCCGACACGTAATGCCCGATGCCGTAATAAAGAGATAATTGTTCCTTATTTACTGATGCGGCTGCACGGTACTGGCTTCGTAAGATAGCTTCTTTTATGGCCTTTACTGTTCTCTATAATTCTGATTTATATTCATTTGCACTTTGTTGTTATATGTGACAAAAGTACAAAATTAATGCTGTCAGTACAAATAAGCTTATCATTCCCTCTCCCATTTAAAATAATTTTCCTCCTTCGATAAGTGTAATACCTTATTTAATTGTTTTATATTTGTATCATTAATCCAATTTAATATTATGAAGGCATACAGTTACTATGTATTATTTTTGTTAGTCGTGTTTTGTGGGTGTTCTCGCCCCACAGAATTGACATCGCCGGATGGCAATATAAAATTAGTATTCAATCTCAATGAAGCGGGAGAGATGACCTACGGAGTTTCTGTAGGAGGGAATCCGTTCATCACCCCCTCCGTTATGGGCTTTGAAGGCCGTGACGGGGTAAATCTTTCCAAAGGTTTTCTGATAGAAAGTACCGAGTACACCACAAAGGATGAAACTTGGACCCAACCTTGGGGAGAAAATAAATCAATCCGGAACCATTATAACGAAATGGCCGTGCGTTTGAAAGACCAGGCAAATACACAGCTGACCCTCCGTTTCCGCGTGTTCGATGACGGCCTGGGCTTCCGCTATGAATATCAAGTACCCCAAGTGGACAGTGTGTTCGTAATGGATGAGCTCACTTCATTTAATTTGGCACAAGACGGCAAGTCATGGTCTATTCCCGCCAGTTTTGAAACCTACGAATTGCTGTATCGCACCCTGCCCGTCAGCAAGGTGGATAATGCCAATACCCCGATGACTTTCAAAACAGATAACGGGGTATATGCCAGTATCCACGAAGCAGCTTTGACCGATTTCCCCGAAATGACTTTGAAGCATACCGAAGGTTGTCACTTCAAATCGGAACTGGCCTCCTGGCCCGATGGGGTAAAAGCCCGTTTTGCCGGAGGAACTTTCGTTACTCCGTGGCGCAGTATCCAGATAGCTCCCAGAGCGGTAGGTCTGATAAACTCCGGTCTGATACTGAATCTGAATGAACCTTGTGCGCTGGAGGGTGATTTGAGCTGGATACGTCCTATGAAATACGTAGGTATCTGGTGGGGAATGCATCTGGGGGTTGAAACGTGGACGATGGATGAACGCCACGGCGCTACCACCGCTAATGCCAAACGATATATAGATTTTGCTGCTGCCAATAACATAGAAGCGGTGATGTTCGAGGGCTGGAATGAAGGCTGGGAAAGTTGGGGCGGTATGCAGACTTTTGACTATACCAAGCCTTATGCCGATTTCGATATGGCAGAGGTGGCACGTTATGCCAAGGAGAAAGGGATTGAAATAATCGGTCACCACGAAACAGGTGGCAATATCTTTAATTACGAACGCCAGTTGGACAATGCTTACAAATGGTATGCCGACTTGGGAGTGCACAGCGTGAAGACCGGTTATGCCGGAGGACTGCCGGGCGGTCATAGCCATCATGGACAGTTCAATGTACGCCATTACCGCAAGGTGGTGCAGACTGCCGCCGGTTATCATACAACCGTTAATGCCCACGAACCTATCAAAGATACAGGAATTCGTCGTACTTACCCCAATATGATGACACGGGAAGGCGCCCGCGGTATGGAGTGGAACGGATGGAGTGAAGGTAATCCTCCAGAGCATCACGAGTTATTGCCGTTTACCCGCTTGCTGGGCGGTCCGATGGATTATACGCCGGGTACTTTTGATATTCTTTATGAAAAGACACGCAATTCTCCCCGTCGCAAGAAATGGAATGACTTGGATAAAGGAAACAGCCGTGTGAATACCACCTTGGCAAAGCAGATTGCCAATTGGGTAATCATTTATTCTCCATTGCAAATGGCATCGGATATGATTGAGAATTATGAAGGGCATCCTGCTTTCCAGTTCTTCCGGGATTTTGATGCGGACTGTGACTGGTCTGAAGCCTTGCAGGGCGAACCGGGAGAGTTTGTAGCCGTAGTACGGAAAGCGAAAGACAATTATTTCTTAGGAGCTACGACCAATGAGGAAGCACGTACGCTGACCATTCCTTTGGATTTTCTTGAAAAAGATAAAAAATACCATGCGGTGATTTATGCTGATGGAGAAGATGCCGACTGGAAAACAAATCCTACTTCTTATCAGATTAAGGACAGAGAGGTGACAGCAGCCGATACCTTGTCTGTAGTCATGGCAAAAGGTGGTGGACAAGCGGTGAGCTTTATTCCTATAACTGACTGATTTACCAAATGCTTCGTCCTATTGCGTTTATAGATTCCGAAAGGTAACTTCATCTCCTTCTGAAAGGGGATGAAGTTATCTTCGGTTATAGCCGAATTCAACAACCTTAATACTTAGATATAAATGAAAACAACCGAAACCCCAACTCCGGCCAGACGCCGTAGTCCTATTTTTTGGGTTCCCACCGCTTATTTTGGTATGGGGCTCCCTTTTGTTGTCCTCAATATGGTAGCCGTACTGATGTACAAAGGTCTGGGAGTCAGTGATGCGAAAATAGCCTTCTGGACTTCCCTTATCATGCTTCCTTGGACACTGAAACCCCTTTGGAGTCCGTTGCTGGAGATGTACCGTACCAAGAAATTCTTTGTTGTCCTCACTCAGATGGTGTCGGGAGTTACTTTCGGGTTGATCGCTTTGTCGCTTCATCTTCCGTCTTTCTTTGCGGTCACTATTGCCTTGTTCGCCATTGTCGCTTTTAGCGGAGCAACGCACGATGTGGCCTGTGACGGAGTATATATGGACGAGTTGAATGCGCAGGAACAAGCTAAATATATAGGTTGGCAGGGAGCTTTTTATAATGTGGCGAAGATTATCGGTACAGGCTTGCTGGTCTATCTGGCCGGTTTTCTGAAAGATGAATATGAAGGGCATGCAGAAGATGCGGTACTTTATTCCTGGACGGTCATTATGATTATCCTCGGAGTAGTGATGTTCGCCTTGGGAATTTATCATACCCGTATGTTACCTTCGGGCAAGCACGCCCATTCGGTCACCTCTTTTTCGCAGAGTATGACCGAGTTATGGAATGTCATCCGGAACTTCTTTACGAAAAAGCATATTGTTTACTACATTTGCTTTATTATTTTATATCGTTTTGCCGAAGGGTTTGTGATGAAAATTGTACCTTTGTTCCTGAAAGCCGGTCGTGATGTGGGCGGTTTGGGATTGACAGAACAGGAGATTGGCATTTATTACGGAACCTTCGGAGCGGCAGCTTTCGTACTCGGTTCATTGCTGGGCGGATATTATATTTCCGCACGTGGATTGAAAAAGACTTTGTTCTCCTTGTGTTGTGTATTCAATCTGCCTTTTATGGCTTACACGCTGCTTGCCATTTTCCAACCGCAGAGTGCGCCTCTTATCGGCGGAGCCATTGTGCTGGAGTATTTCGGATATGGCTTCGGCTTTGTGGGACTTACCTTGTTCATGATGCAACAGGTGGCTGCCGGCCCTCATCAGATGGCGCATTATGCTTTTGCATCGGGTATCATGAACCTGGGTGTCATGTTGCCCGGTATGATGTCCGGATATGTCAGCGACTGGCTGGGCTATAAACTGTTTTTCATCTTTGTGCTGGTGGCTGCCATTCCGGCATTCCTGATGACTTGGTTTGTACCCTTCACGCACGAAGACAAGAAATAGAGAAAAACTATTAACCTAACAAAAAAGAGAATATGAGTGAATTGAAGATTGCGGGCAATCCGTTGCCCGGTATGCCGTGGGAGGAACGTCCCGAAGGTTGTAAAAATGTAATGTGGAGATGTAGCGCGAATCCCATCATTCCCCGTGATTTGCTGCCTACATCCAATAGTATATTCAATAGTGCGGTAGTACCTTTCGGCGAAGGGTATGCCGGAGTGTTCCGTTGTGATGATACAAACCGCCGGATGGCGCTCCATGTGGGATTCAGCAAGGACGCCGTTCATTGGGACATCAATCCGGAGAAGTTGCAGTTCCAGTGTGATATTCCTGAGATTGGTGAATGGGTGTACGGTTATGACCCGCGTGTCTGCTTTATCGACGACCGTTACTATGTGACCTGGTGTAACGGATATAAGGGCCAGCCCACCATCGGCGTGGCATGGACTACGGATTTCAAGACATTCCATCAGGTGGAGAATGCTTTCCTGCCTTTCAACCGTAATGGCGTGCTGTTTCCCCGCAAGATCAATGGTAAGTTTGCCATGTTGAGCCGTCCCAGTGACAACGGGCATACTCCTTTCGGAGATATTTATTATAGCGAGTCGCCCGACTTGGAGTTTTGGGGACGCCATCGGCATGTCATGTCGCCTGCGCCTTTTGAACAGAGTGCATGGCAGTGCTTGAAAATAGGTGCCGGTCCTATTCCTATCGAAACCAGTGAAGGCTGGTTGTTGTTCTACCACGGTGTGCTTCGTTCCTGCAATGGTTATGTCTATGCCTTTGGATCGGCATTGCTTGATTTGGACGAGCCTTGGAAGGTGAAGTTCCGTTCGGGACCTTATCTCCTCTCTCCGCGTGAACCTTACGAATGTATGGGTGATGTGCCCAATGTATGCTTCCCTTGTGCGGCTTTGCATGATCCGGCAACGGGACGGGTAGCCGTTTATTATGGTTGTGCCGATACGGTGACCGGTCTGGCATTCGGTTATATTCCTGAAATTATAGAATTTACCAAGCGTACTTCTATTATTTAAGCACAGTTTGTACTGTTCTCATTAGAAAACAGAGGATGTGTCCTGTGGCTGTCACTTCGGCCCGGACACATCCTTTTTGTTTTTTCCCGGAAAAGGGACCTGTCTGGTTATAAAGCGGTTCTTAAGTGCCATCTTCTCTTTGGCTAAGTGTTTTCTTCCGGATGATTAAGGGCTTTTATACTGAAACCTTCTACAGTCCATTGTAATGGACTGTACGGTCTGCCGTAATGGACTGTACGGTCTGCTACAGTGGACTGTACGGTCTGCACTGGAAGACTATAGAAGATAATAGGAATAAAGACCTTAGTTGTATGGATAAAAAGGCTTATGTTTACTGTTGAACGTCTTCGTCGCAGAGGATGCGGAGTGTATTGCCGAAGTCGCGGAACAGTTCTTCTGTGACGGTTTGGGTGGCGGATTCCACCAAACGATCCGCATGGTATGATGTATCATAAATGTTCGTTTTATTAGAAAACCAGCATAAACATACACGAGTACGTGTTGCGGCATACGAAATTCATTCAGCCAGTCATCGGGTAGGAAGCAACTGAATACTATATCATCGAGATTATGTAGTCTGTCTTCAAGCATTAGAGCGTTTCGAGTAATTCGATAAGACGTTCGGTGTGCGCTACTGATATATTTCTTTGTTGCTCGATAAGTTCCGGTGTGGTACGGTTGCCGTAACTTACGCCGCAGGTATAAACACTGCCGCTATACTCCATGTGCGTCAGTCGGCAGGTTGCTTTGTAGCAAGCTAAAAATTCGTCTATGGTGTAGCCCATCGCCCCCTTGTGGCTATACAATGCTTCGGGTGCTCCCGTTGTGAAAGAGAGAACGAGTTTCTTGCCTTTGAGTTTGTCTCCGGTACTTCCGTGCGAGAATCCGTGACGGAAAGTCTCTTCCATCCAGCGTTCCAATATGGAGGGTGCGGAGTACCAGAAAAGGGGGAACTGCAATACGATGATGTCTGCCCGGAGCAATTTCTGCTGTTCGGCTTCCACGTCGATTTTGAAATCGGGATAGAGTTCATCCAGCTTTACGATTTCGGCTTCCGGCAGCCGTTCGTTCAGGGTTTCGAGAATCGTTTTATTGGCTACAGATGCGGCAAGGTTTGTATGGCCGCTGATAATCAATACATTTTTCATATTCATTCTTTTTATTGTTATTTGTTTTATGCACCTACACCACCGTCCACTTTATAGTCGGCTCCGGTTACGAAGCTGGCTTCGTCGCTCGTCAGGAAAGCGACGACGGCGGCAACCTCTTCGGGCTGTCCCATTCTACCGAGAGGCACGCTCTTCGTTACCATATCCTTGTGGGCTTTCGCGGCCTCGTCCGAAAGCTCGGTCTTGCCGTAAATAGGGGTTTCGATGGGCCCCACGCCGAGTGAATTGACACGCACGCCGTCTTTTGCCAACTCTTTCGCCCATGCACGTGTCATGGTATAGACGGCAGCTTTCGAGGCGGCATAGTTCGCCATTGTCGCGATAGGATTGGTTGTCATAGTTGTCGTGACATTCAGGATATTGCCTTTTGCTGCCTTTATCATCGGCAGGCAGGCTTGTGTCAGCATGACAACGGCACGCACGTTGATGGCGAATACCTTGTCGTATTCGTCGATTTTCATCGTTGCAAACGGGGTGACGGGTGCCCATCCGGCATTATTGACAAGAATGTCGAGACGACCGTACCGTTCTCCGACAGTACGGATGATAGTGCGTATCCCGTCTTCCGATTCGAGGTCGATGGCAAGATAGGAGATTTTATCACTGTAAGCAGCCGTTTCGACAAGTGTCGTTTCCGTGCGGCCTACAATCAATACGTTAGCACCTTCATCGGCCAGACGTTGGGCAATAGCTCTTCCGATGCCCGTCCCGGCTCCGGTTACAAGAGCGACTTTGTTGTTCAATGACTTATACATGGGTTATTATTTGTTATTAGGGTTAAATTGCTTGTCGTAATTCAGAAGGAATTTTACGAGTTCGGGATTACGGTGCGACCAGCGGAAGTCGGCAGGTTTGTCGAGCGGACGGATACTTTCCATATCTTCCGGTGTAAGTGTGAAATCGAATACATCCAGATTTTGTTTCATTCGCTCGATATGCGTGCTTTTCGGGATGGCGATGATGCCGCGTTGCACCAAGTAACGCAGGGCGACTTGCTGTACCGTTTTATTGTATCGTTCGGCCAAAGCCGTCAGTATGGGATTGGTCAGAAGGTCGGGATCGCCTTGTGCCAGTGGGGCCCAAGCCATGATACGTGTATCATAGGGCTTCATTTCAGCTTCAGCATCCCACTGCTGACTGAATACATTGGTTTTTAGTTGGTTTACGGCAGGTTTTATTTCGGCACATTCGGCCATATCCACGAAGCGGTCGGGATAGAAATTCGATAGCCCAATGGCACGGACTTTTCCGGCCTTTACCGCTTTCTCCATCGCCCGCCATGTTCCCGGATAGTCGCTAAACGGCTGATGGATAAGCAGCAGGTCGATGTAATCGGTGCGCAACTTACGGAGCGATTCGTCGATGCTGCGGGTTGCCTTTTCCTCTCCGGCATTGGTAATCCACACTTTGGTCGTGAGAAAAAGTTCATCACGGGACACGCCGCATTTTGCGACGGCATTACCCACGCCCTCTTCGTTATAATACGCCTGCGCCGTGTCTATCAACCGATAACCCGCGTCGATGGCATCGAGTACGCAACGCTCGCACTCTTCGGGCGATACTTGAAATACACCATATCCTAATACCGGCATTTCGATGCTGTTGTTCAATTTTACAGTCTGCATATGATTCTGTTTTAAGGGGTAATATTCTATTTGTTTTTTGAAATCATTCATGGATTTTGTGCAACCCGATACCTTTTACCGTAAGTAAATCCATGTCATCGTAGATAGGACTTTTCCCTGTCTCCAGCAGGGCGATGGCATCCATTTCCTCTTTGGACAGCGTAAAATCGAGAATATTGAAGTTCTCGATCATCCGTTCCTTATGTACGGATTTCGGGATAACCACGATGTTACGCTGGTTCAGCCAGCGAAGAATCACGGCTCCGACCCCCTTATCGTGTTGCTCTGCTATCGCTTTCAATGTAGGATGATTGAATATGTCATTCTGCCCTTCGGCAAAAGGCGCCCATGCTTCGTGCTGGATGCCTTCCTGCTGTAAGAAAGCATTGGCAGCCTGCTGCTGGAAAAACGGATGCGTTTCAAGCTGGTTTACGACGGGTTTTATTTCGTTATGCAAGAAAAGGTCTTGCAGGCGTTCATTAGAGAAACTCGTAACCCCGATAGCCCGGATGCGTCCCTCTTTATAGAGTCGCTCCATCGCCCGCCATGCGGCATAGTAATTCCCGTAGGGTTTGTGCATCAAATAGAGGTCAAGATAGTCCAACCCGAGTTTTTTCATCGAGAGGTCGAAAGCGCGCAGAGCATCGTCGTATTCGTAGTCCTGCACCCACAATTTGGTGGTTATGAAAAACTCCTCCCGTTTAATGCCGCTTTGCCGGATGGCGTTTCCCAACTGTTCCTCGTTGAAATAAGCCGCAGCCGTATCGAATTTCCGATAACCGATCTCGATAGCATCATTTACGGCTCGTTCCGTTTCGTTTTCAGGAATCTGAAAGACACCGAACCCGATAGCAGGCATCATTACTCCATTGCTTAATCTTACATTTTTCATATCCTTTATGGTTTTTAATTCTGATGCAAAGTTACAGGGTACCTATCATTTTATTGTTTCATTATTCGGGGAAGAATTTTCACTATTCGTGGTTTTTTGTTATTTTCGCAGGAAATGAAAGAGAAATGACACATACAGACTTCGACGGGATTATTTTCGCCGATACATTGCAGGAATTTAATGCCTTACGATATGCAGGAAGAGTAATCCATATTCTTTGCAGCGGAGGAAATATGGGTTTCACGTTTCAGGATACCCGTTATAACATCGCGGCCGGGGATTATGTAATTCTGCCCAACGCCACACTCGTATCGGAATTTTCGGACTCCGAAGACTTTCAAGGTATCCTGATGAACCTTTCGGATGCGTTCGTTTCCTCGATTGCTATTCGCAGCAATTACGGCATTATTGGGTATCTATCACTCTTGCAGAATCCGGTCATGAAACTTTCCTCTCATGATTTTCAAGTATGCGAGCAGGCAATGCGCTGTATCCGGCAACGTCTGAAAGATAAAGAGCATCTGTTTTGGGAAGAATTGATGGGAAGCCTGCTTACGGCGCACATCCTCGACCTTTATGATATTCATGCACGCAGTCAGAATACTATGCAGGTATCGGAGCGTATTACGGTCTTACTGCGAAATTTCATAGAACTGTTATATAACGGCGAATATATTCGAAATCGAGATCTCGATTTTTATGCATCCCGGCTTTGCATAACACCTCATTATCTGTCGGAGATATGTAAAAAGGTAAGCGGCAAACCTGCCACTTATTGGATTGACCGTTTTACTCTTCAAGAGATTACCCGCTTGCTTCGACAAAAAGAGTTGTCTTTAACTACGATTGCCGAACGAATGAATTTCTCCTCTGTTTCTTATTTCAGTCGGTATGTGCAAAAGAGGATGAAGATAACACCGTCAGAGTATAGGAAAAATATATCTGTCCGCTAAACAACAAGATATTTGTTCAAGATACAAATAAGAACAGCCGTTTTATACGGCTGTTTTTTATTTAAATTTTTATTCCTCTGTATACGACCAGATCGTGTTATTGCAGTGGTTCTTTTCCACTTTGAGGAACAACTCGAAGTCGGTGATGAATGCCGGAGTAAGCTCTTTCAGCGCAATATCGCTGGCCTTGTACCGCTTTTCGACGAATTCCGCGAGGTGTTTGTAAACGACGCAGTATTTCCAATAGCTGCGCAGACTTTTGAGTTTACCGACCTGCGTCTCGTGGTTCATGCCCAAACCTAAATAGGCATTGCGAACTTTCTCGGCGGTAACATAGTTGTCACCCGGTTTCAGTTGGCTTTTCGATGGCTTCGGTTTGGCTTCGATATCGCAATTCGATTCTCTCTAAATCCCTTGTTTACGACCTTCTTGCTCCAATCCGCTCCCATTCTCGAATTTTCTCTTTATCTTTGTCAGAAAAATAAAGCAGTCCATGAAACGACCCAACGTACTTAATTTAACCTGCCCTGCCATCCCCGTAGTTCGGATCGGTTTTGTCGGATTAGGAAACAGGGGCATTCTTGCACTCGAGAGATATATGCACCTGGAAGGCATTGAGGTGAAAGCGCTTTGTGATTTGCGGAAAGAGAATATAGAGCGTGCAGAGCATATCTTACGGGAGTTCGGCCGTCCCGAAGCCGAGAACTATTCGGAAGAAGGGATGTGGCGCAAGATGTGCGAATGCAAGGAGATAGACCTCATTTATATTTGTACGGACTGGCTGACTCATACTGATATTGCCGTTTATGCCTTGCAGCAGGGCCGTCACGTGGCGTTGGAGGTTCCTGCCGCCATGAGTGTGGCCGATTGCTGGCGTTTGGTGGATACAGCCGAAGAAACCCGCCGTCATTGCATGATGCTGGAGAACTGTTGTTACGATGCGTTTGCCTTGACTACATTGAACATGGTGCAGCAGGGGGTGTTGGGAGAGATCACTCATGCCGAGGGGGCATACATACATGACTTGCGCAAGCATTATTTTGCAGATGAAAAGGCGGGTGGGTATCACAATCACTGGATAAAGCTTTATAGTCAGCAGCATACGGGGAATCCTTATCCTACTCACGGTTTGGGTCCTGTCTGCCAATGGATGAATATTCATCGGGGAGACCGTATGGAATATCTGGTTTCCATGTCCTCGCGTCAGGCCGGTCTTTCTGCTTATGCCGGACAGGCGTTTGGCGCATCCTCCGAAGAAGCGGCACAGAATTATGAGATGGGGGATGTGAATACCACGCTGATTCATACCGCAAAAGGAAGAACTATCTTGTTGCAATATGATGTGACCACTCCTCGCCCGTACAGCCGCCATCAGACGGTGTGCGGCACGAAGGGATTCATGCAGAAATATCCCGTTCCCTGTCTTATGCTGGATAAATACGGAAAAGAGCCTTTGTCCGGCGAGCAGTTTGAGCGGATGATGGAGCAGTATAAACATCCTTTTACAGCTGTTATCGGAGAAGAGGCCCGGCGGAAGAATATGCCGAATGAAATGAATTATATCATGGACTATCGGCTTATTCATTGTTTGAGGAACGGTTTGCCGTTGGATCAGGATGTGTATGATGCCGCCGAATGGTCCTGCATTACGGAACTGAGCGAGCGTTCCGTGCGGCAGGGCAGTGTTCCGGTGGAGATTCCCGATTTCACACGAGGGGACTGGAAAAAGAGATAATGCTGTAGGTTCTTTAGCACAGGGGGATAAACCGAATGGTTCTCACCTGAAGATGAAAAGAACGCTGATATTTTAATCTCCAGATGAAAATATAGGCTTGTTTATTGAACTCCCATTGATGTTATCGTTTCTTGTCTTGTGGTGTTTCCACTATTATTTTTCCTTCTTTCATGGTGAACTGTGCGATTTTCAAATCATTCAGCGCATCCAGTACGGTATTCATCGGGAGTTGGCGGTTGATATGGAAATAGATGCGTTCGTCCAGCAACGGACGTGAACGGAATACGATGCTGATGTTATACCATGAACCTATTTCTTGCATGACTTGCCTCAAGTCGGTATTGTCAAAAGAAAATTTATTCTCCGCCCATCCTTTTCTCTTTTCCGTATCGACTCTTTTCAATTGGAGTTTTCCTTGTTTATCCAAGGATATTTGTTCCCCAGGGTGCATTTCCCGGCTTTGACGGCGCTTGGTATGACTTACATTCACTCGTCCTTGATAGAGGATGACATCCGGCGAGTAACGGGGATAGGCTTTCACATCGAACACCGTTCCCAATACTCGTGTTTGTAGTTGCTCGGTGCAGACTATAAAGGGGCGGGAAGCGTCTTTGGCTACTTCAAAACGGGCTTCTCCGCTTAGTTTGACACTGCGAATGGTATCTGTAAACTCTTTCTGATACTCCAGACGGCTGTTTGCGCTGAGCAATACCTTGCTTCCGTCGCTTAATTGAACGGAGGTAATGGTAGCGGGCGGGGTGCTTACAATTATCCTTTTCCCTTCTTCCCGAAAAGTAATTTCCTCAGGAACTTCCAGTGAAGTGAAGACTTCCACTTCCTGCGGCTCAGGTTGTAGTAAAGGCTGGAATACAAGTTCCAAGGCGATGACAGCGGCGGCTATACCTGGTATCGTTATCCGTCGGATAGATTGGTGTCTGATACGGTGACGACGGATGAATGTCTGCCAGGCTTTCCGGGTTTCGTCTGCGGTGGGAATATCCCCCAATGCTTCACCAAAGAGTTGTTCCAATTGATGGTCATTCCAAGTTCCGTTTTGGGGGGAGTCTTGGTTATGGGGATTCTTTCCGTTGTCCGGATGGATGTGGTCATTTGTTGAAAACTCCTTTTTCATTGTTTATCCTCCTTTTTCAGTATCGCTTCGCGCAGAGTCCGCAATGCTTTTGATATATGTTTTTTCACGGTGTCGGGGCTGATTCCCAATTCGTCGGCTACCTGTTGATATGTTTTTTTCTCCCAATAGCAGCTTCGCAAGATGGTGCAAGTCGGTTCGGGCAAACTGCGGGCTATGTTTTCCGCTTGCTGCAACAGTGCCTCGTGTGCGCGGTAACCCTGATTCATTTCCGCACGGGTGGCTTCGATGAGGCGGTCTATGTGTTGCTGTTCCACATTCAAATGCTTCAAGCGGTTGAGGCATTTGTTACGCACGGTGGCATAGAGCCAGGCGCTACGGGTGTTTTCCTTTAGTTGGTCGAACTCCTTCCAGGCTTGTTCCATGGTTTCGCTTACTATGTCCTTGGCTTCTTCCGTATTGCTCATCAGGGTGGTAGCAAAGCGGACGAGGCGTGGGTACATTTCTGCGAACAGTCGTTCGAAGTGCTCTTCTTTATGGTTTCTTCTCCTGAATAAAATCTGCATGTTTCCTTGTCTTCCGTGAACAAAGGTACGGAAATTTCCTTTTCTCCGCTGGGGTTACAGACGATTCTTTTCGCTTTGTCCGGCTCCGGTTCCTTTATATTTGCTCTTGGTGGCATTGAATTTATAGGATACTTGGAGGCCGAAGCGTTGGAAATCCCGGTAAATCCGATTTTCCATATAGGCATCTATGCCGTATAAATCAAAATGGAAATACCCTGTTCTAAGAATATCATTGGCGGTGAATGTTATGGTGAGTGTCTCTTTTAAAAAGGATTTGGAAAGGCGTGCATTGATTTGTCCTTCCGTGCGCGTTACAAAAAATCCTTGCCGGGAAGCGGTGGAGAGATATCCTTCTATATTGAGAAACACAATATTTCAATACGATGCGCAAAGATAATGTAACCATGCTAAAAATCAAGTGGTTATAAAACATCTTTTTTTAGCGAGGCCGGAAAAGGAAGCAAGAAAAAGCATATTTGGACGGGAGTTACGTTACCAAATCGTAACTCACTCCAAATACCTCAAATGGAATCGTAATAGATTATATTACAATTATTTGCACACTTCTGCATAACTATAAATAACTCAGCAGTAATTAAATTTGTAACTAAAAAAGTTGAGTTATGAAAAGTACATTCAAAGTATTATTTTACGTAAAGAAACAGTCTGTAAAAAACGGAAAGGCACCGATTATGGGCCGTATCACCATCAATGGAACCCAAGCCGGTTTCAGCTGTAAGAAAGAAGTGTCCCTCGCTTTGTGGGACGTTAAAACCAACCGGGCCAAAGGCAAGTCCGAAGAAGCCCGTACACTCAATCAGGAGCTTGATAATATCAAGGCGCAAATTACCAGACACTACCAGTACATTTGCGACCACGACAATTTTGTCACGGCTAAGAAAGTCTACAACCGCTATGCCGGTTTCTCAGAGGAATGCCATACCCTTATGAACCTTTTCAGGGAACAGCTGGAATCGTATAAAAAGAAAGTCGGCATAGAGAAAGCAGAAAGCACTTATCGCGGTCTGGTTGCCGATTACAAGAATCTCCTGCTTTTCATGAAAAGCAAGAAGAATACAGAGGATATTGTCATCGAAGAACTTGAGAAATCATTCATCGAGGATTACTACAACTGGATGCTCGGTACATGCGCTTTGGCAAACTCCACTGTCTTCGGGCGTGTCAATACCTTGAAGTGGCTGATGTATATCGCGCAGGAAAAAGGCTGGATACGGGTTCATCCGTTCGCATCATTCGAGTGTATGCCCGAATACAAGAGGCGTTCTTTCCTTTCCGAAGAGGAACTGCAAAGGATAATCCATATAGAACCGAGATACAAACGCCAGCGTGCCATGCGCGACATGTTCCTGTTCATGTGCTTCACCGGTCTTTCCTATGTGGACTTGAAAGCCATAACATACGATAATATCCATACCGACTCCGACGGCGGTACATGGCTGATGGGCAACCGTATAAAAACGGGAGTGGCGTATGTCGTAAAATTATTGCCCATTGCTATCGAGCTGATTGAAAAATACAGGGGTGCGGATGAAAAGAAAGACACTCCCGAATGTGTCTTTCCGGTAGGCGAATACAATGCCATGCGGCTCAGTCTTGGAATCATAGGCAGGAAATGCAACTGCCGGACCGAGGTCACTCCGCATATCGGGCGCCACACATTTGCCGTTCTGGCCATACTCAAGGGGATGCCGTTGGAAACCCTTCAGAAAGTGTTGGGGCATAAGTCTATCCTCTCCACACAGGTATATGCCGAGCTGATAAATCCAAAGGTAGGCGAGGACACCGACAGGATTTGCGAGAAAATCGGTCACGTTTACAAACTTGCCATGTAATATGGCAATAAAAAAGCGTCCTTCGGCCTATCGGCTTCCGGACGCTTTTTATTACTTACTTGTTTATTTTCTGAACCGTCTGAAATCCCTGTAATTCTTTTTCAACACTTCGTATAGGGAACTCTCCGGGTAGAGCAGTTTCCCCCCGATAGTGGTATAAGGCACCAGCCTTTCATCCCTCAACGTCTGCAACGTCCGCCGTGAGATATGCAGCAGGGCGCATACCTCATCCCTCGTCATGTAATGCTCGTCCGCAACCGTCGGGCGTATCCGTGCCGTGGCCTCTTCCACCGCTTTCCCCGCTTTCTTTATCCATCCGGCCAGTTCCTTGAACTCTTCCGAATCCCTTGTGATAATCTCCGCCATGCCTTACTTCCTTTTGATCAGTCCGTTTTCCAGTATCTCCCGAATATCCGTTTCCCGGTAGAAGAATTTTCCCCCTACGTTCGAGTGGGGGATTAGCCCGTTGTCCCGATAGTTTTGCAGGCCTGTTTCGATATGCCCAAAGCCAAGCACACATCCTATGCATCCATTCATTTGCCTTGTACGGATGGGGCAATCTTTTCTTCCGCTATTCCGTTACAGGCCTGCCGCATGAAGGCCAGTTCTATTCTCGTGTAGTTCAACCGCCGTAGTTGTCCCACGAGGTCCTCTTCCAGTGAAAGCCTGGCAAGGCGGTTCACAAAATCGTCATAAGCGGCAGGCAACTCACTTACCGCAAGTCCGGTACCGTTTATATAAGAGGCGAACAGATTAAAAAGAGAAGTTTCCACCAATGTCTTCATCGTATCATTTTTTAGGTTTCACAATTCAACACTCCACTCATCCTGCCGGAATGAAGACAAGTGCCATGTCTAAAATAATATACAGCTAAAACATTGTAAATAAGCTATATAAAAATCAGCTGAAACGATGTGTGCATAAAAACATTGTGGATTGGACATGATGTGTCCGAATTTCGGACATATTCTAATCTAATCCAGACGGTACTTTTTCAATTTCAGATAAAGCGTGCTACGGCTGATGCCCAGCAGCCGTGCGGCAGCCTGCCTGTCATTGCCCGTCGCCTCCAATGCTTTCAGAATTGTAGTCCGTTCCGCCCGTTCGTCATTAAGCGAATACTCTCCCGGCTGCCTGCCTTTATCGGAAAGGTCTATTTCCGCAGAGGTTATCCAGTCATCTTTCGCCAATAGGGTGGCCCGTCTGACAACCATCCTCAGTTCCCGTATGTTTCCCGGCCATGAATAAGCCTTCAGCCGTTTCTGTACTTCACGGTCAAAGCCTTTCACACTCCTTCCCAACTCCCGGTTGGCGGCATCCAGCATGAATTCCGCCAACGGGATAATATCCTCAATGCACTCTG
>ERZ1673698.1516-NODE-1516-length-21649-cov-8.174493_pt1 | contig 21649 bp, 14 predicted proteins | sample MGYA00580228_ERZ1673698 | MGnify/ENA primary metagenome ERZ1673698 (study PRJEB41218, sample SAMN15661768) | gut metagenome | host: Homo sapiens | place: Canada: London | collected 2015-08-20/2019-03-30 | study: EMG produced TPA metagenomics assembly of... | reverse complement strand
TCTACCGTCCGCGTCCGGGCCTGCCGTTCACCCACTACAAGTTCGCCGGCAAGACGCGCTTGGTCTGGGTGAGCTTCACCCCGCAGCAGGTGGACATCGACACTGATTCCGCCAAGGGCTGGGAATACCTCATGTCGATTTTCGACCAGATGGCCGCCTCTCACGTCAGCTACATCCGCCTCGACGCCGTCGGCTATGGCGCCAAGGAAGCCAGCACCAGCTGCTTCATGACTCCGAAGACGTTCAAGCTCATCTCCCGCCTACGCGAGGAAGGCGTCAAGCGAGGCCTCGAAATTCTCATTGAGGTGCATAGCTACTACAAGAAGCAGGTTGAAATCGCCTCCAAGGTGGACCGCGTCTACGATTTCGCCCTGCCGCCGCTGCTTCTGCACTCGCTGTTCACCGGTCACGTCGAACCCGTGGCCCACTGGACCGAGATCCGCCCGAACAACGCCGTCACCGTGCTCGATACGCACGATGGCATCGGCGTGATCGACATCGGCTCCGACCAGCTCGACCGCTCCCTCAAGGGCCTCGTGCCCGACGAGGACGTCGACAACCTGGTCAACACCATCCATGCCAACACCCACGGCGAATCCCAGGCCGCCACCGGTGCCGCCGCGTCCAACCTCGACCTCTACCAGGTCAACTCCACGTACTACTCGGCCCTCGGCTGCAACGACCAGCACTACTTGGCCGCCCGCGCCGTGCAGTTCTTCCTGCCGGGCGTGCCGCAGGTCTACTACGTGGGCGCGCTCGCCGGCCGCAACGACATGGAACTGCTGCGCCGCACCAACAACGGCCGCGACATCAACCGCCACTACTACTCCACCGCCGAAATCGATGAAAACCTCGAACGCCCGGTGGTCAAGGCCCTGAACGCCCTGGCCAAGTTCCGCAACGAGCTGTCTGCATTCGATGGCGAGTTCAGCTACGAGGTCGATGGCGACACGTCCATCACCTTCCGCTGGACCGCCGCCGACGGCGCGTCCACGGCCGCCCTCACCTTCGAGCCCGGACGCGGCCTCGGCACAGACAACGCCACCCCGGTCGCCAGCCTTGCCTGGAGCGATGCCGCCGGCGACCACGAAACCCACGATCTGCTCGCCAACCCGCCGATTGCCGATATCGACTAACCGTTGGCCCATAAACGCCACTCCGCTGTGCGCGCTCCAAGTAGTGCGCCCGGCGTAAGCTGGGTTCATGGAAAGCAAACCGCCCGCAGTGCACTGAAGCCAGTGCGCCCGGGCGGTTTTGCGTATGCGGGGTTGAAGGTCGTGCTCCTGCGGGCGCGGCCCAAGCATCCCGCCGGAATCGACGAGACGAGCAGCAGAACAGAGAAAGAGCAGCATCATGTTGGAACCGTATGTGCGTCCGGGTATTGATGATCGCCCGGATTTGGACAAGGTCCTAAGTCCCGAAGACAAAGCCGCCGTGGCCAGACTGGCCATCAAGAATCGCCGCCGCCCGCCCGAAGCCTCTGCGGACCAGCCTGAGGCCCAGGCTGTGCGATTGGCTTCCGCCGGTTCTTCGGCAGCCGCTGCTGCAGCCGCCAGTGTGGACACTCCCGCGCCGGATATGTCGTCCGCCTACCTCGACATGCGCGATCCCATGGTCGCCGTCAATGGCCAACGCCCTACCGCAGGTCAGGTCTCCCGACTCAACTGGGGTTTCTTCGCTGCTTCAATTCTGGTCGGCGCACCTTGGGTGGCGTTGAACACCATTGCCATGCCCAACGCGATTGCGCGTACATTCGGCTATGACACTGCTGTTGCCGGTCATATCGCCATCAATCCGGCCACTGGCCGCCCGTTGCCCGTCGCCACCGAATTGGCGATGCCCCTGGCCGTGTTGGTGATTGTCGGCGTAGTGGCCTCCATGTTTGCGATGCCGCTGATTTCAGTGTTGTCCGACCACACACGCACGCCATTGGGCCGTCGTACCCCGTGGATGGTTGGCGGAGGTCTGCTGTGCGCGCTGATCACGCTGATTCTGGGGCAGAATATCGGCATCATTGTGCTTTGTATTTTCTGGGTGTTCCTACAGTTCGCCTATGCGATGCTTTCCGTGCCGTTGACCAGCGCCATCAGCGAACGGGTGCCCGACAAGTTCCGCCCTCGCATCGAACGCTGGCATGGCATCGGTGTGATGCTCGGCCAAGCGCTTGGCGTGTGCATGGGTGCGCTTGGTGTGATGTTCAATTCGTTTGCGCCGTTTAGTTACACCGCCGTGCTATTTGCAGTGTCCGGTATTGCCACCGTATTGATTCTGCCCAAGGAGCCTTCTAGCGCTGAGCAGCCGAACCAGCTTTTTGACCGCAGTCAGGTACTTGACCAATTGCGCCCGCCGGCCCACGCTCCCGAGTTCTCCCGGGTGTTCGCCGCCCGTACGTGCATGATGGCCGGTGTTGGGCTGACCGGTGTGTTTCTGTGGTATCTCGTACGTTTCTGGGTTTATGGCAAGGCCATGGTACTTACGTCCGCGCCGCTGACCATTCCGGCCGGATTCCTCATTGCCGGTATGGCTGTGGCCACATTGATCGGTGCCGCGCTCGCCTCCTGGGCCGCCGGGCCGATTTCCGAGCGAATCGAGGAAAAGAACATTCCCGTGGCCCGTGTGGTGGCCGGTGCCTGCCTGCTGTATGCCGCTGGTTTGGCGCTCGCATGGGGCCTTGGCGTCTGGTCCACCGGCACTGCCCGTGAAAACGGCATGCTGCTGTTTGCGTTGATTTCCGGATTCGCCTTTGGCGTCTATGATTCGCTCGGACTTGAACTGGTGATGGACTCTTTGCCCGACCCGCGCCGAGCCGGCCACGACCTCGGCATTTATGCGCTCGCCAACTCGGCCGGTCTGGCGCTCGCCGCCATCATCGGCGCGCTACTGGTGAACGCCTTCGAGCATAGCTTCGGCTATTACCTGCTCTTCCCGTCCGCCATCGTCATGGTGCTGCTGGCCGGAATCGTCACCCTCACCACCAAATCTGCCGAATAATAAACCGGTTCGAGTACACTGGTCAGCAGTGATCCAGTCCAGTACTCGCAGGGGAGCAAAACCATGGTCGGCATGCGCGACGTAGCCAAAGCGGCAGGGGTGTCCTTAAGCACCGTTTCGTTGGTGGTCAACAACACCGGCTACGTCTCGGCCGATATGCGTGCCAAAGTCGAGTCCGCGATGCGCCAGCTCAACTACATTCCCAACGAGCTGGCCCGCAACCTCTACCGAAACCGCACCAACACCATCGGCGTGATCATGCCGACCATCGCCCACCCGTTCTTCTCCACACTCACCGCGCATCTGCAGCGCGAGTTCGCCGCGCGCGACCTCAAAACCCTGCTCTGCTCCACCGCCGATACAGACAAGGGCGAGAGCGAGTACATCGACATGCTCCAGCGGCACATGATGGACGGCATCATCATGGCGGCCCACACCGAGCATCCGGCCGACTACTGGACCTCCATCCATCGGCCAATTGTCGCTTTCGACCGCACGCTCGGTGAGGGTGTGCCGGTCGTCCGGTCTGATCATGAACAGGGAGGCCGTCTGATTGCGCGCCAGCTCATCGATTCCGGCGCGCGCCACGTGGTGCTCGTTGGTGGCCCGCGTTCCCAGTTCGCGGAAGGCACCACTTTCCCCACGATTCGCTACCATCTCACCGTCGAGCGTCTGCTGGCTGAGGCCGGCATTGCCTGCGATTACGTGGAAGCCGGCGCCGTGGCCGACATCGCCGCCCACGAAGCCACCGCATGCGCCATTTTCGAACAGTATCCTGATGTCGACGCCATCGTCGGCTCCGATGTGGTGGCATCCGTGGCATTGCAGGAAGCCTCACGACGGGGTATCGAGGTGCCTGCTGATCTGCAAGTCATCGCCTATGACGGCACTCTCATGGCCGAAACCGCCGGCAAACGCCTGACCGCGATTCGACAGGACTTCCCGGCCATCGCCGCCGCGCTCGCCGTCCGCATGGACTCACAGATCGCCGCCGACGGTGGCCCCGCCTCTCCGTCCAAGAACGATAGCGCTTCGGACGTTGACACCCAACCCACTCCCGAAGAAGTCATCCCCGTAGCCCTCATCCCCGGCGAAACCACCCGGTGACTCCTATCTTGGCTCCCCTCTCTGAGGCTGAGCTGTGAAGCAAACAGTCCGGTGGACTGTTTGTAGGCGAAGGCGAGCCGGGAGGCGAGCAGGCAGACTGCGGGCGGTAGCCCGTCTGTAATTGCGGCCGAGCTGGCGGCGTAGGCGACTGAGGGGAGCCGAGTCACGGCCGCCCACAGTCACCCATCTCACATGACTCCTACGTCACAATGTCCACAATGTGAACCCTTGCTGGATTGGCAAGACATACAAACCTATGTTTACATTCCAGTTCAGGTCGAACGGCCTGAGGAAATACCGAAAGGAGGCCACGCGATGACTGGATTCAATGCTTCTGCGTTTGTATCCGCACGAATTATTAGCCCGTCTTCGCTGGCGGACTAATTCGGCACTGATGCTTGAAGCCCCGTCAACGAAGGCAGGGCCAATCAAGCTGACACAATCGGCACGGCCCTGCATGATGCGGGGCTTTTTTTGTTGCGCTCACAAGGCTTACGGCAGAATCCCGCAGACGGAAACGGTAGCGGACAGTACACGGCAACAACACAGCGACAGAACAACAACCTCCCTGTGGGGCGAAATAATCGCCCGCCGATGAGAGTGAACGAGAGCAAAACAGGAGTAACAATGACTGCAGCAGTCGAAGAGACTGGCTTAGGACAGGCGGCAGGTAAAGCCGCTACCTTGGTACGCGATTCGGTCAAGACCGTGATCGCCGCGTCGATGGTCGGTACCGCCATCGAATTCTATGACTTCTACGCCTACGGCACCGCCGCGGCAAACTACTTCCCGCACATCTTCTTCTCCGCGAAGGACAACCCCACCGTCGCACTGCTGATGAGCTTGCTGACCTTCGCCGTCGCCTTCATCGCCCGCCCGCTGGGCTCGCTGATCTTCGGCCACTTCGGCGATCGCATGGGCCGCAAGACCACGCTGGTCGTCAGCCTGATGACCATGGGTGTCGGCACCTTCCTGATTGGCTGCCTGCCCACCTACGATCAGGTCGGCGTTGGTGCAGTCGCCATCCTCTGCCTGCTGCGTTTCATCCAGGGCATCGGCCTGGGCGGCGAATGGTCCGGCGCGGCACTGGTCGCCACCGAGAACGCGCCTGAAGACAAGCGCGCACTGTACGGCTCCTTCCCGGAGCTCGGCGCCCCGATCGGCTTCTTCCTGTCCAACGGCACCTACTTCGTGCTCGAATCCTTCAACAATCAGGACGCGATGCTGGCTTGGGGCTGGCGTGTGCCGTTCCTGCTGTCCGCCATCCTGGTGATCGTCGGTCTCGTGGTCCGCGTTCACATGGAGGAGACCCCGATCTTCCGTATGGCTCAGGAGCAGAAGAAGGTTGTCAAGTCCCCGCTGACCGAGGTCTTCCGCAAGTCTTGGCGTCAGGTGCTGCAGGCCACCTTCCTTGTGGCTGTGACCTACACGCTGTTCTACACGCTCGCCACCTGGTCCCTCGCTTGGGGCACCAAGGAGCAGGGCGAAGGCGGCGGCAACCTTGGCTTCACCAACCAGGAATACCTGCTCATGCTCATGATCTCCATCTGCGTGTTCGCCCTGTTCATCGTGCTGTCCTGCCTGTACGCGGACAAGATCGGCCGCCGTCGCGTGCTGACCTTCTCCTCCTGCGCACTTGTGGTGTTCGCCGTACTCTTCCCGTTCCTGCTGGACGGTGGTCTGGTCGGCCAGAAGAACTTCTTCGCCAACATGGTGTTCCTGTGCGTCGGCTTTGCCCTGATGGGCATCGCCTTCGGCCCGATCGGCGCCTTCCTGCCTGAGCTGTTCGACGCCAACGTGCGTTACTCCGGCTCCGGCATCGGCTACAACCTGGCCGCCATCGTCGGCGCGGCTTTCGTGCCGACCATCGCCACTTGGCTGAGCTCCCACTGGGGCGTCCACTCCGTGGGCCTCTACCTTGCCGTGATGGCCGTGTGCTGCCTCGTCTCCGTGCTCACCTGCAAGGAGACTAAGGACGTTGACTTTACCAAGTGACGATGTTCACAACGTGAAAACCCCTAATTCCACTAAGTGAACCCCTACAGGGCTTTTCCGATGCGACGGGACTAAACCTGCATATCGGAAAAGCCCACAAGGAAAGCCACAACAGAATATCGCTCAGCGAAACCCCGCAGAACGCAAGAAAAATTCAACCCCATAAATAAACAAATAAATAAAAGGAGCGCCAAAAATGGCAGCAACTATCTGGTACGAGAAGGACGCCGATCTGTCCGTGTTCGATGGCAAGAAGGTGGCTATCCTGGGCTACGGTTCTCAGGGTCACGCCCACGCGCTGAACCTGCGTGACTCCGGTGTCGACGTGGTCGTCGGCCTGCGTCCTACCTCCAAGTCCGTGGAGTTCGCCAAGGAGCAGGGCCTTGAGGTCAAACCGGTTGGTGAGGCCGTCGCTGAGGCTGACGTTGTGATGATTCTTCTGCCTGACCAGTACCAGGCAGCCGTCTACAAGAAGGACGTTGAGCCGAACCTGAAGCCGGGCGCTGCCCTGGCCTTCGCCCACGGCTTCAACATCCACTACGGTTACATCAAGCCGTCTGAGGATCACCCGGTGTTCATGGTTGCCCCGAAGGGCCCGGGCCACATCGTTCGTCGTGAGTACGCCGCTGGCCGTGGTGTCCCGGTCGTCGTTGCTGTTGAGCAGGACCCGGACGGCAAGACCTGGCCGCTGTGCCTGGCTTACGCCAAGGCTCTGGGCGCTCTGCGTGCAGGCGCCATCAAGACCACCTTCACCGAGGAGACCGAGACCGATCTGTTCGGTGAGCAGGACGTCCTCATGGGCGGCATCAACCACCTGTGCGACCTCGGCTTCGACGTGCTGACCGAGGCTGGCTACCAGCCGGAAATCGCCTACTTCGAGGTGTTCCACGAGCTGAAGATGCTCGTCGACCTCGCTAACGAGGGTGGTCTGAACAAGGCTCGTTGGTCCTGCTCCGACACCGCTCAGTACGGCGACTACACCTCCACCGTCATCACCGAGGAGACCAAGAAGCGCATGCAGTACCAGCTCAAGCGCATTCAGGATGGCTCCTTTGCCAAGGAGTTCATGGATGACCAGGCTGCCGGCGCTCCGAAGTTCAAGAAGCTGCAGGAAGAGTACTCTCACCCGCACCTCGAGACCGTTGGCCCGAAGCTGCGCGCCATGTTCTCCTGGAATAACGCCGAGGCCAAGGACAAGGATGAGACCGAGTCCTTCAACGGCAAGATTGCTCGTACCCAGGTTCAGTGATTGTCGCCCCTGAAGGGGATTTAAGCTAGCAAACCGCCGTTCCCGCCCATACGGGAGCGGCGGTTTTGTGTTGTTGCGCGCAGCGAATCATTCTCAATAACAACTATGCGCTGATTTCTTGCAGGCAAACGAACACCGAATATGCAAGGTCGTTGATATCTCAGCCTTTCCCCATATGTGGGATTGTGCGATTCTGTTCAAAAGGGTGCAGAGTTGTTATCGAGAATCGTTCTCTGCACACGGCTGTCCATACTCCAATAGTGACCTAGCTCACGTTGTGGACTCCAGCGGGGCTGCGACGGCGTTCTCGGTAGGATTGAACTCGGTTTGAAGGACACAATCCTCGCAAAACAGGACTTATCTGCACACCGTAGATACCCCCGGCGCCCAGCGGCGCCACAACCCACTACTGAAAAGGAGTGCCAATAATGGCAGCACAGATCTGGTATGAGAACGACGGTGATCTCTCTGTTCTCGAAGGCAAGAAGGTCGCAATCATCGGCTACGGCTCCCAGGGCCACGCCCACGCGCTGAACCTGCGCGATTCCGGTGTCGACGTGGTCGTCGGCCTGCGTCCGACCTCCAAGTCGGTCGACTTCGCCAAGGAGCAGGGCCTCGAGGTCAAGTCCGTGGCCGAGGCTTCCGCCGAGGCCGACGTGATCATGATTCTGGCCCCCGACCAGTACCAGCGCACCATCTGGGCCAACGACATCGAGCCCAACATCAAGCCGGGTGCCGCTGTTGCGTTCGCTCATGGCTTCAACATTCACTACGGCTACATCAAGCCGTCTGAGGATCACCCGGTGTTCATGGTTGCCCCGAAGGGCCCGGGCCACATCGTTCGTCGTGAGTACGCCGCTGGCCGTGGCGTGCCGGTCGTCGTGGCCGTCGAGCAGGATCCGCGTGGCGACGGTTGGGCTCTGACCCTGGCCTACGCCAAGGCCCTCGGTGCCCTGCGCGCCGGTGCCATCAAGACCACCTTCAAGGAAGAGACCGAGACCGATCTCTTCGGCGAGCAGAACGTGCTCATGGGTGGCGTGAACAAGCTCGTCGAGATGGGCTTCGAAGTCCTGACCGACGCCGGCTACCAGCCGGAAATCGCCTACTTCGAGGTCTGCCACGAGCTCAAGATGCTCGTCGATCTGATGAACGAGGGCGGCCTGAACAAGGCTCGTTGGTCCTGCTCCGACACCGCCCAGTACGGCGACTACGTCAACACCGTCATCAACGAGGACTGCCGCAAGCGCATGGAATACCACCTGCAGCGCATCCAGGACGGCTCCTTCGCCAAGGAGTTCATCGACGATCAGGATGCCGGCGCCCCGCACTTCAAGGAACTGCAGGAGAAGTACTCCAACGAGCGCATCGAGACCGTCGGCCCGAAGCTGCGCGCCATGTTCTCCTGGAACAAGGATGGCGTCAAGGATGCCGACGAGGCCAACTCCTTCACCGGCAAGATCGCCCGCGCCCAGGTTCAGTGATTCTTCCTTGGCTCCCCTCGGGTGAGGTGCGCACGAACAGCGAGCCGGCAATCGCAGCCTTCAGGCTGTCCGTGTTGCAGTACGCTGGCGCGTAAGCGCCTGAGGGTGGTCCCCAGTGCATACCAAAAGGCCGCCGCTCCGATTCATTCGGAACGGCGGCCTTTCGCTTATTCCAAGGGATCTACTTGATAACCCACGCAGAAGTGTCGGTGGGGAGCTGGCCTTCGGGGGTCAGCGGGCCGGACGCCAGCACCACGGAGCCATCGGGCAGCGCGACCGGGGCATTGCCGAAGTTGGTGATTGAGGTGAACACCCGCCCGCCAACCGCCGCGCGGGTGTACGCCACCACATCGTCGCCCATGTCCACCTGCTCGGCCGTGGTGTCGCGCGTGGCGGTCAGCGACTCCTGGCGAATCGCCAGTGCGGCGCGATACAGCGCGAGCATCGAGTCCGGGTCGGCTTGCTCCACGTCCACCGCGTAATCCTTGAACCACAGCGGTTGCGGCAGGTGCGGGTCGGCGGCCGGCGTCACGCCCTCAGCGCGCGTAGCCGGCGAGAAGCCGAAGGAAGCGCCCGTGCCGAACTGGCCGGCTGCGCACAGCGGCACATGGTTTTCGCCGGTACCGTCATCGGCCGGAGCCGGACGGCTGAAATCGGCCAAGGCCGGCTCATCGGCGGCGGTCCACGGCAGCGGCACGCGGCAGCCGTCGCGGCCCTTGTCCATCGTGTTGCGGGTGGTGTGGAAGGCGGTCGGATCCTCCAAGTGATCCCACGGAATATCGGCCACCTCAAACAGGCCCAGTTCCTCGCCCTGATAGATGTATGCGGCACCGGGCAGGCCGAGCTCCATCAGCGCGGCGGCACGGGCACGGCGGGTGCCGAGCTCGCGGTCTTCGGGATATGTGGTGCCGTTGCGCAGCAGCCAGTCGTGCGGCAGCTGGTGGTAGGGCGCGCCCTTGACCTGCGGCAGACCGTAGCGGGAGGGGCTGCGCGGCACGTCGTGATTGTTCATGACCCACGTGGTGGTGGAGCCGCCGGTTTCGGCCGCCGCCTTAAGACCCGCGGCGATGGCCTTGCGGAACTCGTCGGCATACCAGTTGGCCTGCGCGAAGTCGAAGTTGAAGGACTGGCCCAGCTCGTCCATCGAAGCGTACAGGTGCTGGTGCTCAGGCACCACCCACGCCTCGGCCACGGCAAAGCGCGGCGGGTTGTATTCGTTGAACACCTTGCGCCACTCGCGGTAGATGTCGTGCACCTCACGACGGTCGAACAGCGGGTGGCTGAAGTCATGATTCAGCACGCCGACCACGCTGTATTCGCGGCCGAGCTCTTCCAACGGCTTGGATTCGAGATCCTTGGCCAGGCCGTGCGCCACGTCGATGCGGAAGCCGTCGGTGCCGTGGTCGGACCAGAAACGTAGGGTCTTCTTGAACTCCTCGTGGATGTCCGGATTCTTCCAGTTGACGTCCGGCTGCGCCTTATCGAACAGGTGCAGATACCACTGGCCGTCGGCCACGCGCGCCCAGGCCGGGCCGCCGAAGAAGGATTGCCAGTCGTTGGGCGGCAGTTCGCCGTGCTCGCCGCGGCCGTCGCGGAAGATGTAGCGGTCGCGCGCCGGGGAGCCGGGCTCGGCGGCGAGGGCCTCTTGGAAGAACACGTGCTTGTCGGCGGTGTGGTTGGGCACGATGTCCACGATCACTTTGATGCCGGCCTCGTGCGCGGCCTCGGCCATCGCGTCGAAGTCGTCCATGGTGCCTAGGCGCGGGTCGACGTTGCGGTAGTCGATCACGTCGTAGCCGCCGTCCGCCAGATCCGAGGGGTAGAACGGGGAGAGCCAGATCGCGTCGACGCCGAGGTTCTTCAGGTAATCCATCTTCTCGGTGACGCCGGCGATGTCGCCGAGTCCGTCGCCGTTGACGTCCTTGAAGCTGCGCGGGTAGATCTGGTAGACGACGGCCTGCTTCCACCAGTCGTCATTGAGGTTGTTGGCGGTCATGCCGATTCCTTCCTGTTCCGGGTGCGTTGTGGTTGGGTTGTTCCGGTTGTGCTCGAACTGCTGTGTGAAGGCCCAACCGTTGTATTGATGATGACAACGATATCATGTGAATTACGCATGCAAAAGTCGATTTATCGGCGTTTTGCGGTGGTAACGTAGTCACGCCTGCGCGGACGCTGCTGTTGCGGCAGGCGGCGCGGTGGTTTCGCGCAGTATTAGCGGAGTGTCCGGCCGTACGAATGCCGGTTCGATTGACTTGCCCGCAATGGCATCCAATACCATGTGCCCGGCGGCCACGCCCATTGCGAACGGGTCCTGATGCAGTGTGGTCAGTCCCACGGCGGCGGACAGGGTGGAATCGTCGAAGCCGATGATGGAGATGTCCTGAGGTACCCGCCGCCCGTATTGACGCAGGCGATACAGCACGGGTGCGGCCATTTCATCATCCTCAAAACAGAAGGCGGTGATGCTGGGGGAGGCGTTCAGTACGGCGTTCAATGCCGCGTTGCTTTCGCCAAGACCGCGTTGAATGCTCAGGGGCGTTAGCTCGATCCCCGGATGGGCGGCAGCGGCATCAATGACGCCCTGCAAACGAGCCTCGGCACTGTAGCGCATGTTGGTTTCGGTCGGGGCGCTGCCGACGAACGCGATATGCCGGTGGCCGAGTGCAATCAGGTGCTCGATGGCCGAACGTGTGGCGGCGTAATCGTCAATGCTCACGCCTGCGTCGAACCCATCGGTGGAGGGAATGTTGATGCCGACAATCGGCACGTGCATATGCTTCAGTCGCTCCACTTCAGCCGGCTCAATGTCGAAGGAGCTGACAATCACCGCATCCGCATTGCGTCGCACGGGCAAATCCGCAAAGAAGTCATGGCGCTCGGCGGCGTTGCGCATGGGGTAGGGCACAGTGTCGTAGCCGGAGGGGCGCAGCGCCGAGTCAAGGCCGGCGAAGATGTTTGCATTGAACCAGGTGGTGATGGTCTCGCTGGCCAGCAGCGCAATGCGGAACGACTGGCCGGACTTCAGTGCGGCGGCCGAGCGAGAGACGGAGTAGTCGAGCTTTTCGGCCGCGGTCATCACTCGGTCTCGAGTCTCTGGAAGCACTAGATCCGGCTTGGCGAAGGTTCGGGACACCGTGGATACGGAAACGCCGGCCTCGCGGGCCACCGCTTGAATGCTTGCCTTGATCATAGCCGTCGCTCCTTCGCCGTCGCGAACAATCATTGTCATGACAACGATAACATGCCCATAACAAGTCGTCGTCTTCGGCTATCTCGATTACGAGGGGCTGATTTAGACCAATTTCCCATTGCCGGAATCGATCACCGCTTCTCTCGGCGCATCACGGCGGCTAGGGACTGCACGCGTGGCAGGTCGAAGACCTCGTCGGTATGTACCACGTGGCCTGAGCTGTCCGCCAGCGGCACGCGCCAGTTCGAATACTCTCTGGAAGTGCCCGGCTGATTCTGGGAGCGGCATTCGCCCACGCCGTCCACCAGCGCTGCCTGCAGCAGCAGCGACGGCGTATCGGTGAGCATGGCGTGCATCGCTTCCACGATTTCCTGCACATGGCCTTCCACATCATCCGCCACGGTCTGCGAGATATAGCCGTTCTCCACCAGACGGTTCATCATGGCCGTGCGCTCGGCCATCGCCGAGGCGGCGAATGCCTCCACCGGCTCGCTCAGGAGATGCAGCTCCTCGCGCAGCTTGACGTGTGCGAAGTTCAGGTAGCCGGCGGTGGGTGGCAGATCGTGCGTGGTCACCGAGGCCAATGCCTGTTTGCGATAGTCCTTGGGTGCGCGGTACGGGTCGCCGGCGTTCGGCGAATCGTCCACGCGGTTGAACCATTCCACGTCAGTGCCGAGCACGCCGTGATCGGCCAGAATGCGGCGCACGTAATCCGGTACGGTGCCCAGATCCTCGCCAACCACCATGCCTCCGGCGCGCGTGGCCTCGATGGCCAGTACTCCCAACATCGCCTCGTGGTTGTACGTCACGTATGCGCCGTTGCGGGCACCGAGCCCCTGCGGAATCCACCACAGGCGGAACAAGCCCAGCACATGGTCGATGCGCACCGCGCCCGCGTGCTCGTACATCGAATGCACCATCTCGCGGTACACCTGGTAGCCGGTGGCCTCCAGGTAGCGCGGGTTGAACGGTGGCTGGCCCCAATCCTGGCCCTGCTGGTTATAGAAGTCCGGCGGGCAGCCGACCGTGACGCCACCTGAGGCGAAGCGTTCCGGATTGGCCCAGGCATCCGCGCCGAGCCCGTGCACGCCCACGGCCATGTCCTGCATCAGCCCCAGCGTCATGCCGTGGTCCAGCGCCTCCTGCTGCGCGGCGTTCACCTGCTCGGCAGCGATCCACTGCAGCCAGCGGTTGAACTCGAACAGGTCGTGGTGCTCCTCGACGAGCTGGCGCACGGCCGGGTCGTCGATGGTCTTCTCGAAGAACCAACGGTTCTCGCCCCACGGCGCGCCCCATACCTCGAAGCACAGGCACCATGTGGCGAAGGAATCGAGGTCCGGGCCGGCGGTGGTCTTGAAATGCTCGAATTCGAGCTCGCGCTTGTTGTTGCGGCCCGCTTCGAAGATCAGGCGCAGCGCCGGGCGCTTGGCCTCCCACGCCGCGTTGATGTCCATCGGGGTCGATTCGTCGTTGCGTGCGGCCACCGAATCATGCAGCGCATCCACCTGCGCGCGCCCGTCGGCCGGCAGTGTGGCATATTCGGGGATATCCTGCGGCCGGATGTACGTCACGTTGAGGAATCGGCGCGATTCCGGTAGATACGGCGATGGCTCAAGCGGCGGAATCGGCGCGCCGGCGTGAATCGGATTGATGAGCATGAAGTCGGCCTTGGACTTCTCGGCGGCATCTGCCAAAAGACGCTTCAGATCGCCGTAATCGCCGATGCCCCACGATTCGCGGGACCGCACGGAATACATCTGCGTCATCCAGCCCCACCGCTGGTGCTCGGCGACCGCCTCCGGCACGGGAATGCGCGCGGGGGCGGCGATGATGGCCGCCTTGCCCTCGCGCCCGTCAACCGTGACGGTCAGCGTGTGGTAACCCATCGGCAGGTCGGGTGCGATGGTCAAGTCCGGCTTGCCGGAATTGAGGTTCGGCAGCAGGGCAAAGTGGCCAAACGCGGTGCCGTCCTCCAGTTCGATGGAGGCGGTGATGTCCGCGTCCGACGAGCAGTTCAGGGTGATGCCGGTCGGTTTGCCGGTGGTGGCGACGATGGTGGAGGGGAGCAAACGTTTGCTGTTTTCCACCTCAAGTTGGGTCATGGAGCGTACGATGGCCTCGTCGCTGGATGCGTCCACGTCGAGGGCCTTGAGTACGGCGACCAAGGCCGCGTCGCTGATTTCGGTGTAGGTGCCGAGCTGGTCGATGAATGAGGTGGCAAGTCCGCAGGCTTTGGCGAGCTTGATGAGCGGGCGGGCGAGTCGTTCCGTGCTTTCCGCGCGCTGCGGGGCACCGGAAGCGGCGTTGTTGGTGGTGTCTGCGATGGTGCCGGTGCTGGTTGCTGCGTCGTTGCCGTATGCGTCGGTCATGATGACTCCTTGCTTGCAAATCGGGTACTGCTAGTCGTTTGCATTGCTGTTCGAGGGCCGCTCTGCGTTGAGGTTCCGGCAACCTGACAGACCAATGTTCGAGCTGTTCTGCCTCTACCGTAACTCATATTGACAACGATTGCAATACATTCGGTGAGTTGGACGAGGCTAGAGGTGTTGGTGTTTGTCGTGATGGCCCGTTGACTATCCCCAGTCGACTTTGCCGACAGCCTCGCCGGCGGAGGTGAGGTCGAACGGGTTTAACCAAACACGACGAACGATTGCGGGGAGAGCGTCAGCTGCCCGCCGCTCACGGCCGGTTCACCAAGACTGAGCAGCACGTCGGCGTCGGAAGAGAGCTCGTCCGGCAGGTATTCCGTGAGGAATGAGGCGATTGAGGCACCTGAATCGGCGTTGAAATAACTGGAATCGCCTTCGTGCTCCATAGGCGTGTCGGTATTGCGCAGCAACAGGTTGTAGCCGTTCGGGTGGCCGTCCCGGCGCCAGTCGAGGTAGAGGTCCATGTCGAAGCCGGCCTGCATCGATTCGTTCGGATGGCCTGGACGCCATCGGCGGACCGACCTGGGTGGATTCCGATAAGGCGGCCGTATGGGTGACCAACTGGGACACCGAGCGCAACGGCTCCTCGCTCACCACCCGTGACGGCACCAGCTACTTGCTCGCCAACGCCTTCATGCTCGCCTACGATTACGGCCAGCCGCACATCTTCTCCGGCTACTACTACGCCGGCGTCGACGACGGCGCTCCCGGCGCCACCCGCACCTCCGTGCCGGACATGACCTGTCCGACCGACGGCATCGAAACCGCCGGCACCTGGCACTGCGCGCAACGCTGGACCGCCATCCGCGGCATGATCGGCTTCCGCAACGCCGTGGCCGGCACCTTCACCGCCACCGTGGCCAAGGGCTCGGCCGTCGCCCTATACGCCGGCGCGACGCCCGCAAACTGGGCCGGCACCCGGAAATACGATCCGTCCGATCCCGCCTGGTTCACCGGCGAAACACCGCATAAGGGCGATGACACCGCCGCCAAGTCCGCCGATTCCGCAGCGTCCGCCAAGTCAGGCGACGCCAAGTCCGGAAAGGCAACGTCCGATGCCATCCGCCGCGCCGCAACGCTCGCCGCCATCCTCCTGCCCGTCATCGTCGGCGTCACGTTCATGGCGATAGCTCGCAGGAACGGCAAAGCCCAGTCCGACAACAGCGGCCCGAATAACGACTGATTCGGCCCCGCTCAGCCGCGCACCCGCGGCGCGGCGGTGGAGTCGCGTACCAGCAGTTGCACGGGGAAGATCTCGTGCGGCTGGTCCAGGGTGCGCCCCTCGATAAGGTCCAGGGCCTTGCGCGCGGCGGCGACGGCCATGTCGTACGGCTTCTGGCGCACGGTGGTCAGCCCCACCTCGCCCGAGAACGTGCTGTTGTCGAATCCGGTGACGGACAGGTCGGTCGGAATCGCCATGCCGCATTGGCGCAGGCGGAAGAACAGCGGAATCGCCAGCGAATCCTGATGGAAGCACAGGGCGGTCGGGGCGTCGTCGCGCGCGAGCAGCGCGGTGAGGGCGGCATCGACCGGATCGTCGCCGGCCTGCATGTCCATCGTCTGGCCGGTCACGCCGTCCAGTTCGCTGCACGCCTCCAGGAATCCGGTGACGCGGTTGTGCGAGCTGAAGCCCATCGTGGCATCGAACGTCTCGTACAAATACAACAGGTTGCGGTGGCCGAGCGTGGTCAGATGGCGCACGATCAGCCGGATGCCGGCCTTGTCGTCGATGCCCACGGAGGCGGTGAACCCTTGCGAGGCCGTGTTGATGCCGATGAGCGGGATCCGCGTGGTGTTGAGTCGCCTGATTTCGGCCGGGGTGATGGCGAACGACGAGACGATGACCGCGTCCGCGTTGCCGCGCACCGGCAGTTCGTCGAAGAACTCCTCGCGCGCGCCCGCGTCGCCGATCGGTTGGATGACCAGATCGTAGCCGGCCGATCGCAGCACTTCGTTGAGGCCTTCGATGATGCGCGAGGTGAACCAGTCGAGCTTGCTGCTGCCCACCAGCAGCGCCACGCGGTGGGAGCGGCCCGATTTGAGGATGCCGGCCATGCGGGATACCGAGAAGTCGAGTTGTTGGGCGGCCTCCATCACCTTGGCGCGCGTTTTGGCGGAGACCATGTCAGGGCGGGAGAACGCGCGGGAGACCGTGGCGGTGGAGACGCCTGCTTGCCTGGCGACGTCCTCGATGCTGGCTTTCATGGCCCCTCCCGGTTTTTCAAAGTTGACGGTGTGACAAACTTCTCTTCATTGTAAATCATTGCAGTACGTTTTACGACAGTCATAGTGCAATGGGTTGCGATATTGCGACACGCCGAAAATATAGACCAATATGGTCTCAATAGCTTTGGAATGTAACAGGTTGCAAATGTAACGGTTTGCATGGCTGAGAAAGCCGGGTTGCCGAACTAGTTCGACACCCGTATACTGAACCGTGTTCACTTAGAGCTTGCGAGGAAGTAAGGGAGATAATGAAGATCAAGAAATCTCTCGCCGCGCTGACTGCAACCGTGAGCATTATGGCACTTGCAACCGGTTGCAGTTCGAGCGGTTCGTCAGGCGTCGTCGACACCCAGGCCGACAAGGGCCTGGCCGTCATGGGCGACACCATCACCTACGACCCCAACCACTTGGTCAACGACGGCCAGCCCATCGAACTGGGCTACTGGTCCTGGGGCGACGAAAGCACTGACCCGGTGATCTCCATGCTCCACGAGTACGAGAAGATCCACCCGAACGTCACCTTCAAGATCTCGCAGGTGGCTTGGAGCGACTACTGGGTCAAGACCCCGCTCTCGCTCAAGGGCAACAAGAACGCCCCCGTGCTGTTCAACGTCCACAACTCCGAGGATGCCCTGCTCCGCCCGCACGCCGTCCGCCTCGACGGCGCCAGCGACTGGCGCATCTTCCACCAGGTGGTGCTGCCGATGAGCCGCAATTCCATCGCCGCGCTCGCCATCTTCACCTTCCTGTGGAACTGGGAGGACTACCTCTGGCCGTTCCTCATGATCACCGATGACGACAAGCAGCTGTTGTCGGTGGGCCTCAAGATGTTCTCCGGCCAGTACGGCACCGATTACGGCGGACTGTTCGCCGCCACCTCCGTGACCATCATCCCGGTGGTCATCGTCTACCTGGTGTTCCAGAAGCAGTTCATCGCCGGCATCGCCACCGGCTCTGGCAAGTAAACCCGGCCGGTTTCGGCCGAATCCGAACCGCGCCGCAGTCTCCCACCAGTCCCGGGGAGCCGCGGCCGCATCACTCGTATCATCGTGAATAACCGTACAGAAGGGGTAACCATGGCACAGTCACCACAACTCAAGCAGTCGTCTCCGACCTCGCCCGATCCGCAGGACTTCCGCCTCGACGCCACGCCGGCCATGCGCGCCGACAATGTGGTGTCCGGCGAGCACTGGCGCATCGGACTCATCACCGATTCGCTCGTGCGATTCGAATGGTCCGATTCCGGCGTATTCGAGAACCGCCCGACCCAGACCGTCCTGAACCGCGATTTCGGTAGCCCAGTCGAACGCCGCGTCACCGAGCGTGACGGCCGCGTCATCATCGACACCGCGGCCCTGACCATCGTCTACGACCAGCAGCCGTTCAGCAAGGAAGGCCTGAGCGTGGTCGTCAAAGGCGTGGCCGACACCCAGTTCAACACCTGGCATTACGGCGACGCCCAGCGCGGCAACCTCAAAGGCACCGCCCGCACGCTGGACGAGGCGGACGGCGCCATCGAGCTTGACAACGGCGTGATCTCGCGCGATGGCTGGGCCGTCATCGACGATTCCGCCGCCAACATCATCATCGAAACCGACACGGTGAACGGCAAGGCGAACCCGTTCGGCACCTGGGTATCCCCGCGCGCCACCGCCGAAACGGACTTGTACTTCTTCGGCTATGGCCACCGCTACATCGAGGCCGTACGCGACTTCTATCGCCTGACCGGCCCCACGCCGCTCCTGCCGCGCTTCGCCATGGGCAACTGGTGGAGCCGCTACTACCGGTACACGCAGGACGGCTATCTGGCCCTGATGGACCGCTTCAAGCGCGAGGGCATCCCGTTCACCACCTCCGTGATCGACATGGACTGGCATCGCGTGGACGACGTGGACCCGAAGTACGGTTCCGGCTGGACCGGCTACTCGTGGAATCGCGAACTGTTCCCCGACCCGCCGGCCTTCCTCGCCGACCTGCACCGGCGCGGCCTGCGCACCACACTGAACGTCCACCCGCGCGACGGCGTGCGCGCGTTCGAGGACGCCTACCCCGAAGTCGCCAAGCGCGTCGGCATCGACCCGGCCACCGAGGAGAACGTGGAATTCGACCTCACCAACCCGGACTTCGTGGACACCTATTTCGACATGCACCACCGCATGGAGGCCGAAGGTGTCGACTTCTGGTGGCTGGACTGGCAGCAGGGCGGCGTGACCCGCCAGAAGGGTCTCGACCCGCTGTGGATGCTCAACCACATGCACTACCTCGACTCAGGGCGCGGTGGCAACTGGCCGCTCACCTTCTCCCGGTACGCCGGCCCCGGCTCCCACCGCTACCCGGTCGGCTTCTCCGGAGACACGATCGTGACCTGGGAATCGCTCGCCTTCCAGCCGCAGTTCACCGCCACCGCTTCCAACATCGGGTATGGCTGGTGGAGCCACGACATCGGCGGCCACATGTTCGGCTACCGCAACGAAGAGCTGGAGGCCCGCTGGTACCAGCTCGGCGCGTTCAGCCCGATCAACCGACTGCATTCGTCCAACTCGCCGTTCTCCGGCAAGGAGCCGTGGAACTTCAACCGTGACGTGAGCGCCGCGATGGTGGACGCGCTGCGTCTGCGCCACGCGATGATGCCGTACTTGTACACCATGAACTACCGTGCCGCCGAAGCCGGCCGTCCGCTGGTCGAGCCGATGTACTGGCAGAACCCGGATACGCCGGACGCCTACGAGGTGCCGGATGAGTTCCGCTTCGGCACCGAGCTCGTGGTCGCGCCGATCGTCTCCCCGGACGATGCCGCCGCCTGCCGCGGCCGCGCCGACGCCTGGCTGCCGCAGGGGGAGTGGTTCGACTTCTTCGACGGCCGCCGATACGTCTCATCCGACGCCGCTGGCCGCCGACTGGAGGTCTGGCGCTCGCTCGACCGCACGCCGGTGTTCGCCAAGGCCGGCGCGATCGTGCCGTTGCAGGACGTCGCGGAATCCGGCGAAGCGATCAACTCTATCGCCAACCCGCAGGCCCTGCGCGTGCTGGTGTTCCCTGGTGCCGACGGCTCGTTCGTCATGCGCGAGGATCGCGGCACGTGGGGCGCCCCCAGCGCCGACACCGCGATAGCGTTCACGTGGGGCGGGGCCGATGCGTCGCCCAGCGCCTTCACCGTCGCGCCGGTTACCGGCGATACGTCCGCCGTACCCGAGTTGCGCGACTGGACGGTCGTGTTCCGCGGCGTCGCGCCGGTTGACGCGGCCAGCGGCGTGCGTGCATGGTCCGGCGAGGCTCCGGTCGAGGCGACGGTGGCGTACGACGAGGCGACCATGAGCCTGACCGTGTCCGTCACCGGCATCAGCTCGGCTGCCAGTCTGCGCATCGAGATTCCCGGCGGTCTGCGCATCGCCGACAATCCGGTCGAATCGGACGCGATGGACCTACTGCTGCACGCCCAGATGCTCTACCGCACCAAGGAGCTCGCGCTGCAGGCGGTCCACAAGCTCGGCATCGGCGCGATCGGCGCCCTGCGCACCATGAACCGTGGTCCGCGCTACGCCAACGATTTCTGGATCACCGACATGCCCGATGCGGTGGCCGGCGCGCTCGAAGAAATTTTGCTGCGCAGCTGAGCCCGGTTGCAGTTTTCTGCAACATCCGGGTGCGCCCCGGTATGCGGCGATAAGTTCGGCATGGTTGCCGAAGAGCGTGGCATACCGGGTGCAGTGCGTGGGATGGCCTTCGCGATTGCACTCATCGTGCGGTCAGTGGAAAGGAACTTTTCATGCACAAGGTGAAACAGCACAAGGGCGTCGCGGTGGCCGCCGCGGTCTGCGCGGTCGCGATGGCGGCCTCGCTCGCGACCCACGCCGGCGCGGCCGGGGACCGGCGTTATTGACTGGCTGGCGTTATCGAGTGATTGGCGGTATCAATTAGCCGGCGTTGTTGATGAGCCGGTGTTGTCGATTAGCCAGCGTTATCGACCGGCACTGAAGCATGCAGTACCCACTGCCCGCGTTTCTCCCGCACATCCCAATCCCCGTGCGCATGCAGCACACGCTCCCGATAGTACGCAAGCCCGGAATGCCGCCCCCTCAAACGTCGCGTCACCTTGACGCGGACGGTCCGTCACATCAATGGTGACGCGGTCCTGAGCGGCGGAAACCAGCACCACGTAACGCTGCGTCGAATCGGCATACCTGGCGATATTGCCAAACAATTCCCGCAGAAAATCGGCGACAAACACTGTGTCTGAGTTATTCAGCGCATCGATGCCCCCAGCGACAATAACGTCGCCGACACACCCCATGCGCCGCAATCGCGCGCCGCCGCTGGCAAGTCTGATGGCAAGGCTGATGGCGCGCCCCAGTCACCCCTTGCAGTTTTCTGTATAAGTGGATTTTGGCTCCAAACGCACCACTCCGTCATCGCCGTCAGTCACTCCCACAAAAAACTTGAGCCAAACATACTCAACTTTTTGTGTTGAAATTGGGAATAGAACTTGCCAAATGGAAGTTGAGTGATGTAGGCTCAAGTTTGGAAGGTCCAAGAGACGACCAATCGGAACTTGGGCAAAGAACGTAAGAACAAACGAGTAATTAAGGAGCACACATTATGGCACGTGCAGTTGGTATCGATCTGGGAACCACGAATTCCTGCATCGCAACTCTTGAAGGTGGCGAGCCCACCGTTATCGTCAACGCTGAAGGCGCGCGCACCACGCCGTCTGTGGTGGCCTTCTCCAAGTCCGGCGAGATCCTCGTCGGCGAAGTGGCCAAGCGTCAGGCCGTGACCAACGTTGACCGCACTATTTCTTCCGTCAAGCGCCACATGGGCTCCGACTGGACCGTCGACATCGACGGCAAGAAGTGGACCCCGCAGGAGATTTCCGCGCAGATCCTGATGAAGCTGAAGAGGGATGCTGAGGCCTACCTCGGCGAGCCCGTCACCGACGCCGTCATCACCTGCCCGGCATACTTCAACGATGCCCAGCGTCAGG
>ERZ1673698.1514-NODE-1514-length-21657-cov-188.361679_pt1 | contig 21657 bp, 20 predicted proteins | sample MGYA00580228_ERZ1673698 | MGnify/ENA primary metagenome ERZ1673698 (study PRJEB41218, sample SAMN15661768) | gut metagenome | host: Homo sapiens | place: Canada: London | collected 2015-08-20/2019-03-30 | study: EMG produced TPA metagenomics assembly of... | reverse complement strand
ACGTCTGCTACCCTCTGTCTGTGACTCGAAATTAATTCAGCAGACCCTAATTATGAAGCAAAACTTACTTTTCGTTCTTCCTTTCCTCCCATATCCAATGGAGAGTGGAGGGCATCAGGCTTTATATAATGGTATAGCAGCCGTTAAAGACGAATACAATATCTTTGTAATGTTTCAAGCCGTTGATGATGAGCATTATCATAAGTCAGTAAAACAATTTCAGGAACATATTCCAAATGTCCATGTAATTCCGCTCTTGGGCAAGGTTCATATAGAGACTTTCATGGAAAAGGTTGTGCGAAAATCGAAAAGCCTCTTGAAGAAGATTTTGGGCATAAAGACGGTTCCTGTTCCCGTAGATCCTATTAAGAATACTTGCAATTGGTGGAAGACAACAATAACACCTGCAGAGAAAGACTGGTTAGAACTTATCCATCATGCCTGTATTGAATATCATATTGATATCGTTCAAATAGAAATGCCATGGCGCATTTCGGATGTATTGGCAGTACCAGAGGATATAAAGAAAATATATGTTCATCATGAGTTGGGATTTGTACGACGTGAACTGGAAATGGGAAAAATGGAGAATTCTGTTTATGCAAAGGCTTGCAAGGCTTTTGCGGACATGAATGAAATCCGTTTGCTCAATCTTTATGATGAAGTGATAACCCTTTCACCTATTGATGCAAAGAAATTGGTTGATGCAGGTGTGAAGTCGCCTGTATATTCATCTTTTGCCATCATAGACTCATCAAAAGAAATTCAAGAGGACAAGGGAGATGGAAAACGACTGACTTTTATTGGACCAGAGATTCATAATCCTAACTTTGTGGGTGTTACCTGGTTCTTAGAAAATTGTTGGTCGCACTTGAAAGAGAAATGTCTTGATATGCAGCTGGATATTATTGGCAATTGGTCTGAAAACCGCATCAAGGAGTATTCATTGAAATATAAGGATGTCCATTTCCTTGGATTTGTGGATGATCTTTATGCTGCCATTAAGGACAGTACGATGATTGTTCCAATAACAATAGGAAGTGGTATAAGAATGAAAATTTTAGAAGCTTCGAGCAAGGGTGTACCTTTCGTCAGCACTTCGGTGGGGGCAGAAGGAATTCCTGTTGTTAATAGTCAGGATTGTTTTATTGCAAATACGCCGGATGAATTTATAGAGAGCATATTGAAATTGCAAAATCCTGACTTGCGCCATCAGTTTGCCGAAAATGCTAATATGATGATACGCAAACATTACTCTTTAGAGGCATTGAGGAAAAATAGACTGGAAATATATGAAAAACTATAATCCCTCTGTCGGTTATCTCAAGGCATTAGGAATCCTGCTAATGGTTTTAGGACATTCAGGAAATACGCTTCATATAAATCATTTCATCTATATGTTTCACATGCCTCTCTTCTTTATCGCTTCTGGCTATTGCTTTAAAGAAAAATACCTTTCTACTCCTCGGAAATACATATATAATAAGGTGAAGGGTATTTATTGGGCGTATGTGAAATGGAGTTTACTATTCCTGTTACTGCACAATGTATGCTTCCACCTGCATATTTATAGCGATCAATATGGATGGAAGGACTATGTATCTCATCTCTATGCTCCCTCTGAGTTTTTTGGCCTTGCTACATCTATCATATTCAAGATGCAGGGACATGAGCAACTTCTCGGTGGATTTTGGTTTCTGAAAGCCCTATTTTGGGGATCATTTATTGCATGGCCGATAATTCGATATGTAAGGCAGTCTCTATATGGGGGAGTAATTCTTATAGTTATATGTACAATCCTTAACAAGACTCAATGGCAATTCCCGTTCGTTGATATTTCGTCTCAAGCTTTTGTCGCAGCTCTGCTAATAGTCATGGGCTATAGTCTGGCGAAGTATCGTATTAAACCTTTCAATTATTGGCAGGTGACTCTGGCGATAACAATAACATTAATAGGCTCCTTTGTTTGGAACATGGAATTGAATCAAAATTCATACAGTAACAAGCGTTTTATTCCATATATAATAACCGCAGTGCTTGCTTCATGGAGCTTCTATTCTTTGTTTGATAAGATGAAATCTTCTCATGGTATATGTGCTAAAGTCTTGGATTTCATAGGTAAGAATACTCTTACGATTCTTACATGGCATTTCCTTGCTTTCAAACTGGTTTCATTATTGATTATAGGTGTCTATGGCTTGCCAATAGAGCGGCTTGCTGAATTTCCAGTTATCACAGAATATTCACAACAGGGATGGTGGATAGCTTACTTTATTGTAGCAATGGTAGTGACATGTGGAATTGCTTATTGCAATAAATGGATAAAAAATAATTGGTTAAAACTATAATATAAATATGGTAAAATATACATTTCTTCTCCCTGCCTTTAAACCTGATTTTTTAGAGGTAGCATTGAGAAGTATAAAATCACAGACTTTGAAAGATTTCAAGGTGTTGGTATCAGACGATTGCTCACCACACGATTTGAAGTCAATATATAGTAAGGTGTGTGGTGATGATGCTCGTTTCTCATATCGTCGCAACGAGGTAAATATGGGTAGCAAGAGCCTCGTATCACATTGGAATCTCTTGGTTGATATGTGCGATACGGAGTTTTTTATCCTTGCTAGTGACGATGATATCTATGAACCAACATTCTTGGAAGAGGTTGATAAATTAGCGAGTAAGTATCCTGAGGTTGATTTGATAAGGGCTCGAGTAAAGGCTATAAATGAAAAAGACGAAATGATAGAAAAGGATGCCATTTACGAAGAATATGTAGATGGTTTGGACTTCCTTAAGCAGAAGCATTTCAATAATGCACTTCGCTGTATCGCTAATTATGTATTCAGAACATCAGAATTGAAAAAGCATGGTGGATTTATAGAATTCCCTTTGGCATGGTATAGTGATGATGCCACTGTTATGATGATGTCTGAACATGGAGCAGCTAATACGAAAGATATGCTTCTGAATTTTAGAAGTTCGTCTATCAGCATTTCAAGCAGAAAGTTGAATAAGACTGATGCTTATAAGAAAGCTGTGGCAACTATACTGTTTGATACATGGTTCCAAGAGAACATTGAAAACAGACTTATGTCATACGTGCAAAATGATTATACCAAAAGGGTACAAAATTTTGTGAATCATGTTCATGGTTCTTTCATGTATCAGATGTTTAGCTTTTTCTCTTCTAATTGTAATTCTTCTGATTTTAGAAAGCTACTTTCTCATTATAAGGGAAATATGAAGAAAAGCCGTTTGTTGTATAATTATATAAGATCAAAGATGAAATGATGATGGTAACAGTTTTAATGCCGATATACAATGCAGAGCGATTTCTGCATGATTCGATAGGCTCTCTATTGGCTCAGACAAGCAATCAATGGAAATTGATTTGTATTGATGATGGATCTACGGATTCTTCAAAAGCTATTGTTGAGGAATATTGCAAGAAAGATTCTCGTATCAAGTTAATCTGCCAGGAGAATGCGGGTCCAGCAGTGGCCCGTGCCCGTGCTATAGAAATTGCTGATACAGAATATGTATCAATTCTTGACAGTGATGATGCGTATGCTCCTGATTATGTGGAGAAGATGCTGGCCAGAGCGGAAGAAACGGATGCTGATAGTATTGTTCCTGATGTGGAGTTTGGTTATGGCAATACCCAAAGGTTGCTCAATATGTTTGAGCAGCATAATCTGTCTGCTAATTTAGTTATAGAAGATGGAATGAAAGCTTTTGCAATGACACTACCATGGCAACTTCATGGTTGGCAAATGATAAGAACTTCGTTGGCGAAGAAATACTATACGGTGCAACAGGCTTCATACAGCAAATTCAATTCTGATGAGTATATTACACGCTTATTGTATTTAAAGAGCAACAAAGTAGCCTTATGTTCAGCTTGCTATCAATATCGTATTGATCCGAACTCTATTACGAGAAAGCCGTCATTAAAAATGATGGATTATTTAGTGACCAATGAAAAGTTACTTTGGCTTGCTGAATATGAGCATTTGGATAAAGAGGTTATATTGAATATCTATAACGATTACTATGTAACTTGTCGGGATATGAAAAAGAATCGTATTCCAAAATTAGAAAAAAAAGATCAAAATATTGCCTACAAGTTGTTAAATGACAGCTTGTTTAAGTTTTCAAAGAATATTAAGTGGAGTTGCCTAAAAGGGGCAACGATTAGAACAAAGGTAAAGTTTCTTATATTTTTGATAGGTATCAAGTGCTCTTATATTTTTGGAGGCTCGAAATACTTGCCATATATGTAATATAGTGAAGGGCTATTGAAGTCGTCTAATACCAAACTTTATAGTTTTTACTGTTATTATAGTTATCGATAAAATACGTATTCTAATAAGAACCTCAATTTTTAAGGTCATTAATTTGATTAAAAAGTGAAGAAAGTTTCAATTGTTACACCTGTATATAAGGTGGAAAAATATATAGGAGACTGCATACAGTCTGTTATTAATCAAACTTATCCATCCATAGAGTTTGTGCTTGTTGATGACTGTGGCGGTGATAAGAGTGTGGATATTATCAATGATTTTATCTCAAGCACTCATAAGGAAGGATTGGAAATCAAACTTATCCATCATGAGTATAATCAAGGCGTTGCTGCTGCTCGTAGTCATGCGATGCAAGCTGCGACAGGTGATTATATTTTCTGTTTAGATAGTGATGATATGCTAAAACCTGAATGCATAGATTACTTGGTGAAGCGTATGGAAGAAACTGATGCTGATTTTGTCGTCTGTGACCATTATTCGGATAAAGAAAATGAAGGCCTTGGGGGACATTTATGTTCGCCAGTTGATGTTCTTGAAGGTAATGGGGCATGTATTCATGCTTTAGCAGAATGTTGGTTTAATGTAGCTCCCTGGTGTAAGCTATTAAAACGGTCATTTATAGAACAAAATCAATTATATTTCTGTGATGGAATTCTTAATGAAGATGCACCATGGACTTTTCAATTGTGCTTGAATGCAAGTAAAATAGCGTTTTTAGCTGAGGAATTATATTATTATAGGTATAATGGACATTCTATCATGTCGGATTCAAAGAAGCGACTTATCAATGAATCCAATATGATTGCCCTTCAAATTTTTCATGATGAAATTGTGAAACGACCTGATTTGTGGGAGAACAAAGATATTTATATACTCTTTATGCGACAAATTGTGATTTATTTTACAATGTCTGCTAAACAGTTCGGTTTTAGGTTCTATATGAAGAAAATTAAATTATTAGGTTCTTTTTATTATGAAAGTTCTTGGTTTAAGCGGAGTGATATACCGGTTTCATATAAAATCTGGAATCATGCTTTCTGTATGCCTCGCATACAGACTTGGGTTATGACATATCTTTTAATAAAGGGGCAAAGCTTAAAAAAATGAACAACCGTGATACTTTTCTTGATTTTTGTAAAGGCATAGCTATCTTTTTAGTTGTATTAGGACATGTGTTAGAGAAATCTATGCATCAGATGAATAACCTATATGATTTTATTTATCTTTTTCATATGCCTTTTTTCTTTATGCTCTCTGGTTATTTAGCTTGGCGAGTGAAGCGATTTGACATTTCTTTATTCAAGAAAAAGGCAAGAACATTATTGTTGCCATGCATTGTAGTGGGACTGCTATTTACTATGATTAATGGGGGATATGATGCTTTTCTTTTTAGTGAATTTCATAACGGATATTGGTTTTTGTGGTCCTTATTTTGTATATGGTGTCTTTTCGCTTCAGTAAAATGGTTTATTTCTCTTTGCCGTATTAAGAATATATTGATTGAAATAGGCATTCTATTATTGCCGTTTTTTTTGATCAAAGTGGGGGGGGCAATATTTATTGTCTCCTAATATAAATGGCTATCTTTCTTTAGGCTTTACTAGTGCCTTTTATCGTTTTTTTATTATGGGATATTTAATAGGGAAATATGATAATATAAAGAAGTGGCTCCAGAATAATAAAGTAAACATTGCAGGAATGATAGGCTTTGTATTAATGTTTTTAATATCATATTTTGTGGATTTAAAGCATATCGGTCCTTTTACTATTGTGCAGATATTACTATGTCTAAGCTTGTTATGTTTTTTGCGAATTCTGTATAATAGATTATCCAATAGAATTTGCAAGAGGATTGAAAAATATGGATGCAGGTCGCTTGATATATATGTATTCCATTACTTTGTATTACTGTTGCTTAATCTTACTATAGTTAAGCAATTTGCTGCTCCAACACAATATATAACAGCCATTTTCTCTGCGTGGTGCGTAATAGAGGTAACCTTATTTTTGAGTTATCCTATAGAAAAGAATAAATATTTACGACTTTACTTATTAGGTAAGAAATGAAAGTTGCATTTTATCTGCCCAATAAGGGCTTGAAAAATATAGATTGCCGTGATTTAGAACATGGTAATCCTGGAATTGGCGGTACGGAATATATCATCCAAGCTACCGCTCATTATATTCAGAAACTGCATCCTCAGCATGTAGAAATTGTTGTGGGTGCTAATGAGATAGATTTGATTTCACCAGATTTACATGTGGTTAAAATTGCCGAGATTAAAGATTTGGTAAATCAGATAAAACCTGATTATTTGCTTTTGAAATATGAGCCTTCATGGTATGAGGAAGCTCGTAATGCTATATCTGATACTTCAACGAAGCTGTTAGTTTGGGCTCATAACTTTATTCCAAGAAAACAGTTGACCACTTTAGCTAAAGATGATAAAGTAGAACGAATCATCTGCGTGAGTCGGGAGCAGCTGAATATGTATCGGGATCATAAAGCTTTCTTAAAGTCTTCTTATATATATAATGGTATGCCAGTAAAGTATATGAAGACTCTTAAAGCAGGATTATCGCCCATTTCTGAACGTCCACATGAAGTTACCTATATAGGGAGCATTGTTGATTACAAAGGTTTTCATTTGTTGGCAAAGGCATGGCCCGAAGTATTAAAGGCTGTTCCTGATGCAAAACTGAATGTAATTGGATCTGGTAAACTGTATGACCGAAATGCTAAGTTAGGTAGATATGGTATTGCTGAAGAAAATTATGAAAATCAATTCATGCCTTACCTGACGGATGAGAATGGACAGATATTGTCTTCAGTAAAGTTTTGGGGAGTTCTTGGAGAAGAGAAAAATGATGTATTGAAACATACTAAGGTTGGTGTTCCAAATCCATCAGGAGTAAGTGAGACCTTCTGTATTACAGCCTTGGAAATACAGGCAATGGGTTGTGTTGTCACTACTATAGATTTTGGAGGCTTTAGAAATACGGTCTATAACAAGACAGGAATTCTATATAAGAATACTGATGCGTTGGCTCATTGTATTATAGAACAGCTAAATGCTGAAGAGAATGATCTTGAAGGTTTCTATCTTTTTATGGAACGAAATTTCTCTTTTGAAAAGGTAGCTGAGGATTGGCTGAATCTTTTTAATACCTTGGGACATCAAAATACCCCTTTAAGCTATATAAATGAAGCACGCAATAGGTTAATGAGTTTACGTGAATGGAATAGAAGATTGAAAGTAGCATTACCTTTTGGTTATTGCTTACCTACAATAGATTTCTATCGTAGTATTTTACGTAGATTTGGTTTGGTAAAAGATTTTTAGTAATGCAAAACAAGATGGTATCCATCATTCTACCGGTATTCAATGCTGAAAGATTTCTACCTCAGTGCTTGGATAGTATTTTGAGGCAGACTTATCAGGAATGGGATTTGATAGCAGTAGATGATGGAAGTAAAGATGGAAGTATGGAAATTCTGAAATCTTATGGAAAAAGAGATGGCAGGATACATATCATCTCTAAGAAAAATGAAGGAGTTTCTATAGCTCGTAATATAGCTTTAGAGCATGCTCATGGAGATTATATCTATTTCGTTGATTCGGATGATATCGTGATGCCCGAGGGCTTGATGATTTTAGTTAAGGCAATGGAAAGTAGCAAAGCTACATTCGTTAAGTCAGATTTCTTGCCTATTGATGAACAAGGAAAACAAGTGTTTATCAATAAGAAACAGGTGATTCGCAGGCGCTATGATGGAAAGGTGATGGATTCAGAGAAATTCTTCAAAAAGATTCTGATGAAAGAGTATTTTCTCTGGACTTGTCTGTTTCAAAAGGATATTATTGTAAAGAATCATATTCAGTTTATACCTCATTGCAGACTTATGGAAGATGCTGCTTTTGTAGCAGATTATCTTCTCTATTCTGATAGAAATGTATATAAGGATGCTTGTATTTATGGTTATCGTAAATACGAGGGTACTGTATCTGCAGTCAACAAAGACTATACTGAGGATATGATGATGGTACTAAAGCATACTGGGAGGCATAAAGCTAATTTGATGATGCTATTAAATTCTCAAATGCAAAAGAAACATAATCAAAAATATGGTTCATGGTGGTTAAGAAATACCCTTAAAATTGAGAATTTGTTCAGTAGATTTTATTTATTATTTAAATATCAGATAGAAAAATGAATTTAACATTAAATAAACATGATAGTCACGAGGTTGTAGATTGGAAGAAAGTGATGATTCAATTATTTCTATTCATGATACTTCCTCCAGTTATTGGCTTACCGTATATAATATGGTCAATATGGTCTGAAAAGAAAAAAAATAAGACGGATTACTACATCTTTTTTGCATGTTTAGCAGCCTATTATGCTACTATTAATGCAACAAAAGCCCCAAATGGTGATCAAGTTCAGTATTTTGTCGCGTATAATAATGTTCCAATAATAGGATTTGTAAAATCCTTGATATACATTTATGGATTAAGGTATTACCAAGATTCTTCCGTCTCTACAATATCGGGTGAGTTTATGAATGGTATTTATAATTATATTGGGTACTATTTAACATTCGGGCAATATTATTTATTCGTATTTATTTATACATTTGTGGAATATATGTTAGTTTTTGCTGGCTTTTATAAGTTTTGCTTAAGTCTAAAAAGACCTCATTTCCCAATTGTTTGTGGTGCGTTAATTCTTGGATTCTTCTATCTTTATTTTCAGTATCTGCTGCAGATACAAAAACAGTTCTTCGCACAATCTATTATGATGTATGTTTTGGGAACACTGAGTTACGAGGGTAAGATGAAACCGAAACTTTGGGTGTTGACATTTGTTGCTTTATTTACACATGCATCAATGATTTGGTTTTTTCCTTTCCTTTTTATAGCTAAATTTAGAAGACCTTTAAATCGTAATAATTTGCTGTTTTTATCGATGATTTTTGCAGGATTAATATTTTTTGCTCCTTCTATAGCAGGAGATATGACGGCAGGAACTGATAAAAATGCATTATCTTATAGTGTTGGTCGTGTTGCCAATGCAGAGAATGATAATGACGGAATGTCTTTAAATATGTTACAAGTAATAGTAGTGGGTATTCCTATCGGATTCATTACCATAAAGCAATTATGGTTTGATAGGAAAAGGTTGAAAGGATATTCTGCTTTCATTCTAAATGTGGTATTAATGCTTTTATTATCTATTTTTGCGATGAGTAGGCAACCGATTGCGCAATATCGTTATTTTATGATGATTTTTGCATTTATGCCTTTTGTGTATCCTTTTGCTTTTAATTCCTTAAAGACGAGAAATCTCTTTTTGAAGTTTCTTTCCTTTGTTATGATAGGTTGGTTTTATGTTCAATTTGAATTTATAATATATGATTTTGCCCCGGAATGGGCAATTGTTTCAGTTCCACCTGTAGGTCTGGTTTCATTTTTTAATCCATTTTAATTATGCATATAGTTTATGTCTGCCGAGAATATCCTCCAACTCTCCGCGGTGGAGGTATTGCTACTTATATAAGGCTAATTGCACAAGGTCTTGTGGAAAGGAATAATAAAGTAACAGTAATATGTGCATCAGATGATACTCGCATATCTTCTGATTACAGTGATAGAGGTGTAAGAGTTATTCGATTGTCTGGTGGTGATTTCATATTGCCATCTGTTGAATCACCTTCTCTGTTGAAAAGATTTCGTTTTATATATCGTTTTGATTCTTATCGTAAGAAAATCAGAGAAGCCATACTTAAATTACATGATATAGATATTATCGAGGTTGCAGATTTTGGGGCAGAGAGCTATTTCTTGAAAGATATTAATGCGCCAGTTGTTGTTAGACTGCATACTCCCTCTCTCTTTGATAGAACTACTTTAGGTATAAAAAAGTATCAGGGCAAGGATAAATTATTTCAGTTTATCGGAGAAAGAGAAAAATACATATTGAAACATGCTGATTTCCTTTCTTCATGTTCTGAATCTTTAAAAGAATGGACGATACAAAATCTTGGAGTTGATAGCAATAAAATAGAGGTAATCTATAATCCTATTGAACTTCCAACGCATAAAGTAGAGCTTAAATCTTCAACAACAAAAGCTACTATTGTATTCGTTGGTACTATAAGTGATGTAAAAGGATGCGGTGATTTGTTTGAGGCTGGAAAACTCCTTGCTGAGAAAAATGTGGATTTTGATATGTTCCTTTATGGTAAGATGGGTGAGTTTGCAGAAAATCTTAAAATGAATGAACAGAGTTATCCATGGTTTCATGTAATAGGAAAAATTGAACGAGAGAAATTATTCTCTATTTATTGTAATGCATCAGTAGTATGTTTTCCTTCATGGTGGGATAACATGCCTATGGTCTGCTTAGAAGCTATGGGCGTTGGTGCTGTTGTTTTGGGTAGTTCTTCTGGTGGAATGAGCGAAATTATTCAAGACAGCATTAATGGTTATTTAATAGAGCCTCATAATGTAAATCTTCTTGCAGAGAAATTACAATTTTTGATAAATTTAGATAGTAAAACAAAAAAGCAAATTTCAGATAATGCTAAGAAAAGAATTGAAAATGATTTCTCTTTGAGAACAATAGTAGATAAAACAATAGTTTATTACAATAGAGTTATAAATAAATTTTAAAATGAAAATACTATATGCTAATCCGCTCTTTCTGTACTATAGAATACCATATTACAAGCGCCTTAATGAATTATTTGGTGGTGAGTTTTATGTTCTGTATTCAGTAAATAGATATAAACAAAGAAAAGAGTGGGTAGGGGTTTTGGATAAGATTCCTGAAGCCTTAGGAGATAATGCGATTCCTTATGATCGAGAAAAGGTATACGACACATATACCAAGTCCTTTAGTAAATGTTCTTATGAACAAGGTGGAAAGAAAATTCCTTTCCCTGTAGGATTGTTCTCTTTAATCAGAAAACAAAAACCTGATGTGCTCATTACTGAAGGTTTCTTTCAATGGACACCACTTATTCTCCTTTATGGTTTCTTGTTCAAAAAGCCTGTATTTATTGGTTATGAACGCACTTGTTATACTGAACGTAATGTATCTTGGATTTTAAAGATACATAGAAAGATATCCAATTGGTTCGTAAAAGGTTATATCGTAAATGGAACAGAGACAACGAAATATTTGGAAACCTTAGGTATAAAACGCTCAAAGATTTTTGTTGGTGGTATGTCAGCTGATGGAAAAATGCTGCAAGATAACATAGCAAGTTTTCCTATTGATGAAAAGCTGCAGTTTAAGTCTCAGTTTATGTCTGATGATGGCATTTTATTTCTATTCACAGGTAAACTTTGTGAACGTAAGGGAGTTTCCTATTTATTAAGTGCCTGGTGCGAGCACATAAAAAAATATCCAAATGATATTTTAATATTAGTAGGTGCAGGAGATTTAGGAGAAGTCCTAAAAGAAAAATATGCTCTTATAGATTCAATTAAGTTTGTTGGTGCTGTACCATATTCTGACATATATAAGTATTATGCTATAGCTGATGTATTTGTTATCCCTACTATTGAAGATAATTGGAGTCTGGTTGTGCCTGAAGCTATGTCTTGTGGACTCCCTGTAGCAACGTCGATTTATAATGGATGTCATACTGATTTGATTTATGAAGGCGAAAATGGTATTACTTTTGATACATTCCAGCAAGATAGCATAGTGAAAGCATTAGATTTCTTTCATCATCATGACTTGAATTATATGGGAGAGAAATCGAAACAGATTGAGACATACTTTAATACTGAGAATAGTGCTCAGCGAACATTTGATGCAATTGTAAGTCAAGTAAAAACTAAAGATTAGAACAATATGAAAATAGCATTGATATGTAATACATATATCCGAAATTATGGTAGTATTTTGCAGTCTTTGGCAAGTTATAAGGTGCTTCAAGATTTAGGAAACGAGGTTAAAGTCATCAATTATAAAGACTATCCAACGTCCAAGGCAAAAAAGAAAATTTTCTGGTATGTGAAATTACCTTTGATTCTTAATCCAAAAACATTGATAGCAAAAATTAAGAAAGTAATCCTATCCAAAGCTAATCCTGATTTTTTAAAGATTCGTAGGAATAGAGAAATGAGTATGGATTCTTTCGTTGTTAAACATTTTGAATTTACTGCAGCATGTGATTCCATTGAAGAGGCAAAAAAAGAAATTCTGAAGATGGATACAGTCGTTGTTGGAAGTGATCAACTTTGGGGTCCTGTTGACATTTTGCGTGATTATCACACCCTTTCGTTTCTGCCAGAATCATTTAAGAAGGTTTCCTATGCAACAAGTTTTGGTGTAGCAAAACTACCTGAATATGTAAGTGCTCAAGCTTCTTCATTTCTTAGAAGATTTCAATATATATCTGTAAGAGAAGATTCTGGTGCAGATATCGTTGAACAGTTGATTGGAAAAAGACCTTCTGTTGTTGCTGATCCAACATTATTGCTTAATGGAGAACAATGGAGCAATCTGTTAGGAAATGAAAGAAAAGTGGATGAAAAATATATTTTTGCTTTTTTCTTAGGCGACAATAAAGAACATCGAGAGTTTGTAAAGAGAGTGAAAGCAATTACCGGATTGCAGATTGTTTCTATGCAACATGTCGATGAGTATATTGAAGCGGATGAAAATTTTGCAGATTTTAATATCAATGATGCATCACCTGCAGAATTTGTAAACTTGATTAAACATGCTGAATTCATATTTACAGATTCTTTTCATGCAAGTATTTTTTCTATTCAGTTCCACAAGTTGTTCTTTACATTTGACAGATATAAAAAAACATCTTCTAATTCAAGAAATGGCAGAATAGCTTCTCTTTTTTCGCATTTGGATCTAAATGAGCGACATCTTTTAGGGAATGAAAATATTGATAAGTTACTGATTAAAAAGATTAACTATAATTTAGTAGATAATATCCTTGCCGAATGGAGAAAAAACAGCATTGATTATATTAAAACAGCTTTAAAATAATAATAAACGATGATTCATATTACTAATAATACAGATTGTTGTGGTTGTGCCGCATGTGAACAGATTTGTCCTAAGAATTGCATTACCATGACACAAGATTCTGAAGGCTTTTTATATCCTACAGTAGATGAAAATGGCTGTGTTAATTGTGGAAGATGTGATAGTGTATGCCCTATTCATAACAAGAGGGAAGCACATAGTCTTTTGAAAGCATTTGCTTTTAATTTGAAAGATAAAGAGGCTCGATACGAAAGCGCATCAGGAGGTTTCTTTACTGCAATTGCAACTCATGTTATAAAATCTGGGGGTGTCGCTTTTGGTGTTGCTTTTAATTCAAAGATGCAAGCGGTAACTACTTTTACGGAAAAAGAAAATGATATCCAAAAATTTAGAAATTCTAAGTATGTACAAAGTATAATAGGTGATTCCTATAAACAAGTTAAGAATTTTCTTAAACAAGGACGATTGGTCTTGTTTTCAGGAACCCCTTGTCAGGTTCAGGGCTTATTAAATTTCTTAGGTAAAACATACGATAATCTTCTAACTATGGATTTCGTATGTCATGGTGTACCATCTCCTAAGGTTTTTGAAAAATATAAGCTTTATCTTGAAAATTATCATAAAGGCAAGTTGACTAATTATATTTTCAGAACGAAGCGTAAAGGATATAATGGTAATGTATGTAGTTGTGCCAGTGCTGTATTTGATGATGGAAGTATTATAAAAACAGAGGAGTTGGGTTCGAATTTCCAATTTATGAAAGAAGCTTTTTTTGCGGAGATTAGTTCTCGTCCTATATGTCATCAATGTAGTTTCAAAGATAAGGAGAGAGTTTCTGATTTTACCGTTTTTGATTGTTGGAGTGTGAAAAGAATGGCGCCACAATTAAGTGATGGATTGGGAACTTCTTTGTTGGTTGTAAATTCTGAAAATGGAGAGCAACTTATTCCACAGTTAGAGAAATACAGTTTAATGAAAGTTGTAGATTTGGATAGAGCTATATTGCTTGATGGTTTGGTTATGCTTCATTCTGTTCCTGCTCATCCTCGCAGAAAAGAGTTCTTCGGAGATTTGGATACCTTAACCATAGAGCAACTTATGGATAAATATCTTACTCCTAAAGGTATGACTAAAATTAAAATCTATGTTAGAGACTTTCTTGATCATCTCGGCTTGTTGAGATATATAAGACACATCAAATATAATTTGAAAAAATGATTAAAGTTTTTCATGTTGTTACTTCTTTAGATTTAGGAGGAGCAGAGCGTGTTGCCTTTAATATTGCTAAATCAAAAAGTCCAAATTTTGAATATCATGTGGTAGAGGTGGTTCATTCTGATTCTCAATTCTCTCATTTAGTAATAGATGAATTAGAAAGGGAGGGAGTCCGTTTGCATTTTTCTCCAATAAGAAATAAGAAACTCGGTATTCTTTTATTTTGGTTATGGTTTATTCATATTTATATCAAATATAGACCAAATGTAATTCATTCTCATACCGAGATTCCTGATTTGGCTTTATGGTTATTCCGAAAAATAGCATGCCTTTTCTTCTGGATTAAAACAAGATATATTCGTACGATTCATAATACCCAGCTGTGGAATGGATGGGGAAAAATTGGTTCTTTGGTTGAGCCTTATTATATTAATCATCATTCCAATTATGCAATTTCTCTATCTACCAAATTGCTTTATGAAAATAAATATGGAGCAATAGATGTTCCTTATATATATAATGGTATAGAGGAAATCGAGCAAAAAATTTTTAAGGGCATTGTAAAAAATAAAATAAATGTTTTGTTTGCTGGTCGTTTGGAATATCAAAAAGGTATAGATGAATTGATAGCTGTTGTCAAGGAACTTAAAAATGATACGCACTATCATTTTCATATTATAGGCGCTGGATCCAAGTCAAAGGAGGTACAAGAGCAATTAGGCATTTTATCTAATGTGACTCTTTATGATAAGGTTTATGGGTTGTCACAATATCTGTCTTCCTTTGATTACCTTTTTATGCCAAGCAATTTTGAGGGATTTGGCTTGATGTGTGCAGAGGCCAGTCTTGCTCATGTCCCGACAATTATAAATAATTGTGATGGGTTGAATGAGACTTTACCTAATGATTGGTTGCTGAAGGTTGATAATAATAATATCAATGATTATATTGATATATTTAAATCAATTTTACCTAAGCTGGATAAAGTTACATTAGGAAATCAAGCATATCATTTTGCAAAGGAAAAGTTTGGAATGAGAAGAATGCAATTAGAATATGAAAAAATCTATATTGGAAATGAAAAAGAAAAATCCATTAATAACTGTCGTTATTCCATGTTATCATGTGGAGGACGTCATAGGATGTATATTCTCTGATTTGAAAAAACAGTCTTTCTCAGATTTTGAGATGGTATTTGTTAATGATGGGGGGGGTGAAAAGATGTCCACCATCCTTGGTGTTTTTGCAGAGAATGACGACCGTGTCATTAAGGTAGAAAAAAGTAATGGAGGTGCATCTTCTGCACGTAATGCAGGCTTGAAAATTGCTCATGGAGAATGGGTTGTGTTTGTGGATCCGGATGATAGGGTAGAACCTTATTATTTGCAAAGTTTGTACGATTCTGTTGCTGGAACGAAATCATATGTCGGCATAGGGGGATTCCGGCAAAAGGATGTTCGCAGTGGAGAACTTCAAGATTTTCGAATGAAAGAAAATAAAAAAGAGATTCCTCTTGCAAAATGTTATCATACTTTTTATGGTTATCAGGCATCTGTGCTATGGAATAAAATTTATAATATAGATTTCCTGCGCAAAAATAATCTTTATCTCGATGAGACAATCACGTTTGCTGAGGATTTGGATTTCAATCTTTGTGTGTTTCAAATAATAGAGACAATAGGTATTTGTGCTGATTGTGGTTATTGGTATATTGTGTCAGGAACTTCTGCAACAAATCGTTATCACGCGCATCTTGCCGAATATTTGAGAAAAACAGACAGAAAGAAATTCGAATTGTTACGAAAGTTCGGAATTTCGGAAATAGAATTGCATACGAAAGCAATTAGACAATCTACAAATCGTGCATTTTTCCTTGTTGTCAACTGTTTTAAAAGTGGTAATGACATGAATTTGCAACAAAAGGTGAAAAAAATATCTGATGATGTGTTGCAAGATAAAATCCTTATGGACAATCTCATGTCGGACAAATGCAAGTATGGTTTGAAAATAGATATTTGTGCATTTTTTATAGTCAATCGGCAAATATGGATGCTGGTAATATTGTTTGCATTTCTTTACAAAATTAAATATGTCATTGAAAAGTTTAAATAAGAACGTAACAAGCCAAATGAAGGCGATTGCTCTATTGATGATGTTAGTGCATCACCTTTGGAGAGAGCCTGATTTTGTGAAGTTTGATCCTGTTGCTTATGGCAATTTACTGCTTTCGATAGGTTCTATGAGTAAGATTTGTGTTGGCATATTTATGTTTCTTTCGGGCTATGGCTTGATGGCTTCAAGTTGTATGGGGGGGCAAATTATAGTATAGTTAATCGGTTAAAGAAGGTACTATTGCCGTTTTGGCTCATTGTCGTTTTGGCAGCTCCTTTTCTGCTGCTATACGATGATATTTCGTGGTATGATGTGGTGACAGATAGCATGCTTCTTACCAGTAAGATGAATGGCTCATGGTGGTTTATGCAGACATACGTTATCTTTGTTATCTGCTTTCCGCTATTTGCTAAAAGCCTTCATTATAAAATGGTTTGGATTCCTTTGCTAATTGTATCTGTACTCTACTTTCAACCTATAGCTACTGATATTAGAAAGTATAGTGATGCTGTGCATTATGTTCTGCATTATTTTCCTCTCTTTTACTCAGGTATGATAGCTCGGAAACTTTCTCTGTTTGATTTGTTGGTTAAAAAGCAATGGTGGTTTAAGTTGCTCCTGATAGTTGTATTAGTGGTTGCTCGTTTTGCAACGGGATGGAATATACTTAACATAGGATTGATAGTCGCTATGATTATGATATTAGTAGATGTCCAAGAATATATTACGGAAAGAGTGCATAAAGTATTTAATTGATTGGGAAAGATGTCTATGAATATGTGGCTTATCCACATGTTTTTTATCGCCTATGGTTATCATTTAACCAATCCTATTACTGATTTGGTATGGATATATCTGGAATCACTTGTTGCTGCGTATGTAGTTTGGAAATTATATAATAGACTTTGTGGGTGTATAAGATGAACATAATTTTATCAGATGTAAGTAGATATAAAGGGAGTAAAGGTACCTGGAAGGATGTTTTCAAGTATTATGTTACCAATCCTTCATTCAGGGTTATCTTTTTACATAGGTTGTATCATCAATGGTATCACATCTTATCTAAGATACCTATGGGAAAGGGTATCTTCTCTCTTTATTATAAGCATATCTGTAGGCAATCTGGTATCCAACTTTCTCTTGGGGCAGAAATTGGAGAAGGGTTTAAGTTTGAACATTTTGGTGGTATTGTTATTGGCAGTATCAAGATTGGTAAAAACTGCAATATCTTCCATAATGTAACCCTCGGATATGCTGGTCGTTGGCAGAATGGGGGGGGGTAGTCCTACCATTGGTAACAATGTGGTAATTGGGGCTGGTGCCGTAGTTGTCGGCAGGATAACTATTGGCGATAGTGCTTTTATTGGTGCTAATGCATACGTGTATCAAGATATACCAGAAAATGCGGTTGTTGGTGCTATGCCAGGAAAGATTCTCTCCTATAATGGTACAAAAGGTTATTTTGGGCATTGATGCAGGTTATTTTTCTGGCTCACAATCGTTTTTTTTGAAAATTTATTAGATGTCAAAATTAGAATCAACTTATTTAAAGGGATGGGCAGTACTCTTTATGATGTTCCTTCATTTTGGAAATACTTTTGTTGCTCCTGAATATCAATATTCATGGAGCGGAAATGAATGGGAAGGTGCTTTTCAGATTTGTGTGCCCATTTTCCTTTTTCTTTCTGGTTATGGCTTGATGGCAAGCTATATGATAAAAAGACAGGAAACTTTCTCCTTATTGCATAAAGAAATCAAAAGGTCGTTTAAATTGCTGAAACATTATTGGACTGTGACTATTCCTTTTATTGTTTTAGCTCTTTTGCTGGGGAAGTTTGCATGGTCATGGGAGAGTCTTATATTGACCGCATCTACTTTAAGGTGTGATTGGTGTCCTAATGCGTGGTTTGTTTCTCTCTATATTGAACTGATTCTGTTATTTCCTTTCTTTGTTTATTTGATAAACGGAAAAAAGGTTGTTCATGTGGTTATCGGCTTTCTCCTTATTGTTTTAGCAACTAAGATTATTGGAAAAACAAATTGGGTAGATGGAAGTGGATCTATTGCTGCGAGACAGATTAAAATGCTGATGAATAATCTCCCGATTTTCATAGAGGGTATGCTGTTTGCAAAATATGGTCTGTTCTCTGTTATTAGCCATAAAATCAGGTGTTTGGATCTCACGAAATGGCGATGTGGGGGGGGCGATATCTCTATTAATAATAGTTCTATCTATAGCCTGTAGAGCTAAGTTGCCATTAGTCAGCATCACAGAATTATTCCATGTTCCTTTGTGTATATTGGGCTTAAAGCTGCTTGCTTCTGAAGGCTCTTCAGTTTTTAAAGGTCTCCTATATGTTGGTAGATATTCTACGACACTTTGGTTTATACATGGCTATTTCTGTTGGACATTCCTGCAACCTATGATATATTCCATCCGTTTCTGGCCTTTGGCTTTTATCGTGTTTGCAGGAATCAGTCTGATGGTTAGCGTTATCATAGACAAACTACGTTCATTAATAAGATGTTAGATTTTGATAAACTGAAATCTCGCTTTCGTCAGTTCGGGGGTTGGAGGCTTGTCTGGCAATATATCCGTATGTGGGTGTTGTGGACGAGTGTCTGTGCTTTGGTACGCTGTGCCTTGAAGGGGAGGTCATTGATGGCTGCTTATCCTGTGATTACTGAGAAAGTGGATAGGATTCTGATTCGGAAGTATCGCTATATCCTGGATGAAATGAAGGCGAGGTATGTGGAGGATTCTACTCCCAATGATACGAGTATTCCTAAAATTGTCTGGTTCTCCTGGCTGCAGGGTATCGATCAGGCTCCTGATTTGGTGAAGGTGTGCTTGGCTTCGCAAAGGAAGCATCTGCCGGATTATGAGTTCAGGATCTTTGATCTGAGTAATTACCAGCAATGGATTGAACTGCCAGAGTATATTGTCAGGAAATATAAGAAGGGTTTGATTCCGGCTGCTTCTTTCAGCGATTTGCTCCGCCTGTCGGTTTTACAGAAGTATGGTGGTGTCTGGATGGATGCTACGGTGTTCTGTTCTGGTTTTGGAAATGAGAATCTGCAGGGGCGATGGGATAGAATTATGCAGAGTGAACTGACGGTGTTCCGTTACTTCAAACGTGGGGCTATGGCTCCTGTGGGGTTATCCACCTGGTTCTTTGCTGCTGTGCCTCATCAGATCGTGATTTCTTCTGTCTTGGATATGCTTCTTGCTTACTGGAAGGATTATAACTGTCTGGTGGATTATTATGTCATCCATCTTTTCCTGGGTTTGTCTCTCCGCGAGTTTCCGATGGTTGAGGCTCGGATGCCTCGTGAGAACAGTTATCACAGTATTCTCTTAGGTGATGCCTTGGGGCGTACTTTCCATCAGGAGCAATGGCAGAATTTGATTGATCATGTGAGTTTTCATAAATTGAATTACAGAAAAGTGGAAATGGCCAGTAAGAATCCGATGGGATATTATTGGCATGTTATGAAAGAATTTGAGTAGATTTTGATTATGAAACCGAAGATACTTTTTATCATGCACATGCCGCCGCCTGTGCATGGTGCTGCTATGGTGGGGCAGTATATCCACGATAGCAAGTTGATAAATGGAGAGTTTGATTGCCATTACATCAACCTGACTACTGCGAAGAACTTGCAGGACATCGGGAAGGTGGGGATGAGGAAGCTCTTGGATTTCTTCAAGCTCCTGAAGAAGATACGGCATGAGGTGAAGGTGGTCAAACCTCAATTGGTTTATGTGACTCCGAATGCTTGTGGTGGTGCTTTCTATAAGGACTTTGTGGTGGTTCAGATGTTGAAGCGCCTGGGTTGTCAGGTGGTTGTGCATTATCATAATAAGGGGGTGGCTACCCGACAGGAGAAATGGCTGGACAATGTTTTGTACAAACGGTTCTTCAAGGGCATCAAGGTGATCCTGCTTTCGGAATGTCTGTATGAGGACGTGAAGAAGTATGTGGATAGGGGGGATGTGCTCGTATGTGGCAATGGTATTCCTTCTTCTGCTATAGAGAGTCTTGTGTCGGCTTCTCCTGTTATGGCTTCTTCTGAGGATAAGGAGCCTCATCTCCTGTTCCTTTCTAATCTTCTGATAAGCAAGGGTGTGGTTGTTTTGCTTGATTCTCTGAAGGTATTGAAGGAGAAGGGCTGCCGTTTTGTCTGCGACTTTGTGGGTGGTGAAACGGTGGAGATGGATGCTGCCATGTTTCAGGCTGAGGTGGTAAAGCGTGGGCTTGAGGGCATGGTGGTGTATCATGGCAGGAAATATGGTAAGGACAAGGAGGCTTTCCTGAATGGTGCTGACATCTTTGTCTTCCCTACGTTCTATCACAATGAGTGTTTTCCTCTGGTATTGTTGGAGGCTATGGAGCATGGTTTGCCTTGCATCTCGACGACAGAAGGGGGAATACCAGGAATTGTTGATGATGGTAAGACGGGCTTCCTCGTTCCTAAGCATGATGTTGCTGTGCTTGCTGACAAGATTCAGCTTCTCCTGAATGATTCTGTCTTGCGCAGCAACATGGGTAAGGCCGGCAGAGAGAAATTTGAAAAGGAATTTACGTTGGAGGTTTTTGAGAAAAGAATGACGTGGATCTTGGAACATATCGTTTATCCGATATTTAGTAGAATGGGGATTGAGAGGGATTAGAATATGGCGTCGCCATTTTCTAATCAATCCGATTTTTCTGATTTTGAGTAATTTTTCTAAAATCAACCCGTCCTTCTTTTTTTGATAAAGCTGGCTGCACTCGGCAATTTGAAAGCGAACTTTCATTGCGCTCATTGGCTCAGCTTTTTCCCATTAAAGAAGGGTCTTTCGAAAACCCACCAGTCCTCCCTTTATTGATAAAGCTGGCTGCACTCGGCAATTTGAAAGTAAACTTTCATTGCGCTCATTGGCACAGCTTTTTCCCCTTAAGGGAGGGTCCACCTCTCATCTCGGTCTTCTTCAATAGTCTTTACGACC
>ERZ1673698.1509-NODE-1509-length-21727-cov-19.889581_pt1 | contig 21727 bp, 17 predicted proteins | sample MGYA00580228_ERZ1673698 | MGnify/ENA primary metagenome ERZ1673698 (study PRJEB41218, sample SAMN15661768) | gut metagenome | host: Homo sapiens | place: Canada: London | collected 2015-08-20/2019-03-30 | study: EMG produced TPA metagenomics assembly of... | reverse complement strand
AAGAGGGAAACCTGTAGGGGCGAACATTGTTCGCCCGAAACTCCTCCGTCAAGCCTACGGCTTGCCACCTCCTCTGGGAGAGGAGGCTTTGCGGAATTGTCTCCTCTTTAGAGGAGATGCCCGATAGGGCAGAGGAGTCAACGCCTTTTCCGCAACAGAGATATCATCCCACCCAATGTTTCACGTGAAACAATCATGCCTCGCTGTCTGCACCGCTTTCCGCACTGGCCTCTTCGGGCAGTTCTGCCGCAGGGGATGCCAGCGCCGACTTTGGCAGGATGTAGAACATCTTCTTTTCGTCGCAGACCAGATAGAACTCGTCGAACTCCTGCACATAGGCAGTCGCCATGACCACACGGGATTCCGGAATGCGTTCCTCTTCGTCGTCGGTCTGACAGATCTGGATGCGCAGCACCTTGCCGTCATTGCAGGCGGTGAACTGCTCGAACTCCAGCTCCCGGACGGCGTCCAGCACCATCCGCTTTTGTTTCCGTGGATTATACCACAGCACGAACATTCCTGCCAGGCAGATCATCATGAGAAAGTACGCCGTCTTATTGCTGGGGTTTGCCACAGCCGATGCCACAAAGGACACAAACAAAATGAAAAACAGCACCAGCATGATCCAGTTGCGCTTTAAGATAAACTTCTTCTGAAAGCACTCGAATCCGGTCTTGTAATATTCCCGTTTGATATTGTACGGGGCAGTGGTGTCGAATACCGGCAGCGCCGTTGTCTTTTCCATAGCGTTTCCTCTTTACACGTCCAGATTCTGGACATAGCGTGCGTTCTTCTCGATAAATTCCTTACGGGGCGCAACCTTGTCGCCCATGAGGATGGTGAAGATCTCGTCTGCCTTTTCCGCATCCTCCATGTCCACACGGATCATGGAACGAGTCTCCGGGTTCATGGTGGTCTCCCACAGCTGTTCGGAACTCATCTCACCCAGACCTTTATACCGCTGTACGCCCACCTTGGCGGTGCTGCCGTCTGCGTCGGCGAATTCTGCGATATACTTGTCCCGTTCTGCCTCATCGAAGGCGTACTTATACTTCTTGCCCTTGGAGACCTTGAACAGCGGCGGCTGCGCCAGAAAGACATTGCCGTTGGTGATAAGCGGCCGCATAAAGCGGAAGAAGAAGGTCAGCAGCAGGGTACGGATATGCGAACCGTCCACATCGGCATCCGCCATGATAATGACTTTGCCGTAGCGCAGCTTGTTGATGTCGAAGTCCTCGCCGATGGACGTTCCCAGAGCGGTGACTACCGGCATCAGCTTTTCGTTGCCGTATACCCGGTCGATGCGTGCCTTTTCCACGTTCAGCATCTTGCCCCAGAGCGGCAGGATCGCCTGATAGCGGCGGTCTCTGCCTTCCTTGGCAGAACCGCCCGCAGAGTCACCCTCGACGATGTACAGCTCTGTACCCTCGGTGGATTTCTCCTGGCAGTCTGCCAGCTTGCCCGGCAGGGATGCGCTTTCCATGGCGGACTTCCGGCGTGCGGTGTCTCTCGCCTTTTTTGCCGCCTCACGGGCAGCCTGTGCGGAAATGCTCTTGTCGAAGATGGCACGTGCTACGGTGGGGTTCTCCTCGAAGTAGCTCATCAGCTTGTCAAAGACCATCTTTTCCACAAAGGGCTTGACTGCCGGATTACCCAGGCGACCCTTGGTCTGACCCTCGAACTCGCACTCCGTCAGCTTGACGGAAACGATCGCCGTCAGACCCTCCCGGACATCGTCGCCCAGCAGTTTCTGTCCGTCCTTGAGCAGTCCGAACTTCTTGCCGTATTCGTTGATGACCTTGGTCAGAGCGTTCTTGAAACCGGTCTCGTGGGTACCGCCGTCTGCGGTATGGATATTATTGGCAAACGACAGGATCAGATCGTTATAGCTGTCGTTGTACTGCAAAGCGACTTCGGCGAAAGAATCGCCGTCCATGCCGGAAACATAGATCACATCCTCGGACAGTGCCTCCAGCCCACGCTTGTTCTGCAAATACTCCACGAACTGGCGGATACCGCCCTCATAGTGGAGAATCTCAGTGCGTGGCTCGGTCTCGCTGCGCTTGTCGGAAAAGACAATGCGGATGCCGGCATTCAGAAACGCCTGTTCCCGGAGCCGTTTCAGCAGGACTTCATAGTCATATTCCGTGGTCTCCTCGAAGATCAGCGGATCTGCCTTGAACTCAACGGTCGTACCGGTCTCAGTGGTGTCGCCGATGATGCGGATGGGTTCGCTGTAGTCGCCCCGGTGGAATTCCTGGAAGTGGATGTGGCTGCCGTCCTTGACGGTGAGTTTCAGCCATTCCGACAGGGCGTTTACAACGGATGCACCTACGCCGTGCAGACCGCCGGAGACCTTATAGCCGCCGCCGCCGAACTTACCGCCGGCGTGGAGGATGGTGTACACGACGGTTGCCGCCGAGATGCCCTCTTTTGGGTGGATGCCCACCGGGATGCCTCTGCCGTTATCCGAAACACGGATCACGTTTTCCGGGAGAATGTCCACGGTGATCTCGGTGCAGAATCCTGCCAGCGCCTCGTCAATGGCGTTATCTACGATCTCATAGACCAGATGATGCAGTCCCTTCGGGCCGGTAGAACCGATGTACATACCCGGCCGCTTTCGGACTGCCTCCAGTCCTTCCAGCACCTGAATCTGACTTTCGTCATAACTCTGTGCGTCTTGTTTCATTTCATCTGTCATATTCTATTACCTCAATTTTTCCGCTTGGGAAAGATCTGTTTGGTTTCCTTTGCTTTTCGTGATTTCCGGGATTGTTTCACGTGAAACAGCTGGCACTGCGCACACGGAATCGGACAAATTTCCGCAGAAACCGTCCGGATCCCTGCTTTTGCACAGCTTCAAACAAAGTTTCCACACAGTTTTCAACAGTCTGTGGAAAACTAAATTTCACGCAGTTTCCGGCTGTTAGGACGGCTCGTCCATGAGTCTGCCGTCTTTCAACAGAAAACGCCGTCCCGTTTTTGGGGAAAGCACGGACTCCGGGTGACAGGTGGTCACAAACACCTGCATCTCCCGGACGATGGTAGACACCACCGCCTGGCGAGCCTCGTCCAGTTCGCCCATGACATCATCCAGCAGCACCACCGGCGATTCCTTCCGGCGCTTGCTGTAGATCTCCGCCTGCGCCAATTTCAGTGACAGCGCCAGGCTTTTTTTCTGTCCCTGTGAGCCGAACTCCTTTGCCGGCTTGCCGTCTATGGCGAGGAACAGGTCGTCCCGGTGCGCACCGCTGCCGGTGTGTCCCAGCTGGAGATCCGAGGCACGGCTCTGGCGCATTTTTTCGCCGTACTGCCGCACCAGTTCGGGTGTCGCCTGCTCCGGAAGTGTTTCCTGGGCATCTCTGCCGAACACGCTGGACTGATAGTGGAGCGAGATGGTCTCTCTGCCCCGTGCGATCCGGGCATACAGCGGCACGCAGACCTCTGCCAGCCGCCGCACGTAGATGCTGCGCTGGACGGCGATCTCCGTTCCCAGCTGTTCCAGCTGTTTGTCCCAGACCAGCAGCAAGCCCTCTGCCTGGGATTCGGGCAGGTGCTGTTTCAACACGGCGTTGCGCTGCTGGAGTGCCAGCTGATAGCGCCGCACCAGTCCCAGCATCGGCGCATGGAGCTGGGCGCTGCACATATCCAGAAAGGTGCGCCGCCGCTCCGGGCCGCCGTCCACCAGGGAAAGGTCATCCGGCGTAAACGCCACGCAGTGGAACACGGAAAAGAGGGCGCTGCTCTTCTGGGGAATGTCATTGCACCAGAACTTTTTTTCGGGAACGCTGCCGGGAACCATGCAGAGCCGCACGGACTGTTCCCGGCGTGCGTCCTGGAATTTCGCCTCTACCTGGAGGTTGCCGCCGGAAAACGGGAGATAGTCCCGTTCCCGTGTGCCACGAAAGCTGCGGCAGCCGGTGAGCGCCCAGATTGCCTCCAGAAGGTTGGTCTTTCCCTGTGCATTTTCGCCCAGGATCAGATTATAGGACGGGTCGGGGATCAGCGAGACCGATTCCAGGTTTTTGAAACCGTCCGCAGACAGTGCCGTCAGTCTCATGCCTCAGCGGTCACCCGAACCGTATACTTATCCACCGTCACCGCATCGCCGGGACGGATCTTTTTGCCACGCATGGTGCAGACTTCGCCGTTGACCCGGACAGCGCCCTGCTGCACCAGTTCCTTGGCGAATCCGCCGGTGTCACAAAGTCCTGCGAATTTCAGCAGGGAATCCAGTTTGATAAATTCCGTGTGGATCGACACGGTTATTGTCTCATTTTTTTCAGCCATGATATCCTCCGGCGGCAGATTAGCCGCTGTTTTTTAGGGTGTGTTGACACTCCCTGGTTTCCGCAGGCGTTTTTTCGTTTTGCCGTGCAGACATCCGCATGGATGGTTTCGTTTGGGTTTCGGAAAGCCCGGCGCATCTGTGTTTTTGCAGGCAGGATGCGTGCAAAATTACACAAATGACATGGCGCAGGCTTTGATGTTTCACGTGAAACATTTTGAAATGGATGGGCAGAGGAGTCTTTTGCCTCCCTTGGAAAAACGCCCGTAGGCTTGACCGAGGGTTTAATCCCCCTGTCAGCTTACGCTGACATCCCAGCACAAGGCACACCCTACGGGCGCCTTTTCAAGGGGGACTATCTTAAAAAATGGTTTGTTTTCTTAAAAAGGCACACCGTAGGGGCGAACATTGTTCGCCCGTGACTCCTCTGACTCCGACCGCACTGCGTGCCACCTCCTCTGTAGAGGAGGCTTTGCGAAATTGTCTCCTCTTTTAGAGGAGATGCCCGATAGGGCAGGGGGATATATTATCCTAGGTCTCACTCCCGAAACCCGTTCGGCGGAATCGCTCGTTTCTCTCGCTGTCCGCCTTGGGCTTGCAAACGCTTTTTTTGCCTTTTCCTGTATGTGCTGTGTTGATATTCTGGGTGTTTGTTTTGAGGATGGTTTTTGTTTTTTTACAGCGTTTGCTGCGCTTGTTTCTTTTTTGCTTTCTTGTGCAAAGTTTACACGAAGAGTTTACTCTTCTTTTTTTCTTTGCTGAAAAGAAAAAAAGAAGCAAAAAAAGAAAAGATCTCGCCTACCCTTGTTCGGAACGGCAGTGTATGCCACGACTGGCAGTGTTTTCACAGCTTACCAGAAACATAAATCCCCCGGAGGGGTAACAGGCGGCTGCCGCCGCCGTAACACTGCCTTTCTTGAACGCTAAATTGGGGGGAAGGGTCAGCGGCAACCTGCCGCTAGTTGCGCAGCTGGATCGGCATTAACAGGAAGGTAAAGCTTTCGCCCTGCGGCGGCACCAGCTTTGCCACACGGTTTCCGCCGCTGAGCTGGATCTTTACCTTGTCACAGTCTGCCGCACGCACTGCGTCCAGCAGAAAACGGTTGTCAAATCCAATGGTCACATCCGGACCGGTAATGTCTGCCGGAATCTTGTCGTTGATCTCGCCGATGCCCGTCTTGCACCATACGCCCAGGCTGCCGCCGGAGAAGGTGCAGCGCACCGGCGCATTGTACTTGCCGCTAATCAGCAGAGAGCAGCGCTCCAGGCAGCGTGTCAGTTCGCTGGTGTCCAGCAGGATCTCCGTCTCAAAAGAGGACGGGATGCTGCTCCGGTAGTTGTGGAATTCGCCCTCCAAAAGCCGGGAAAATACGGTGTAGCCGTTGAATTCGAATACCACGTGCCGGCGGTCTGCGGAAATGGTGCAGAGTTCTTCGGCGTCGTCGTGGAGCATATTTGCCACCTCCAGCAGGGTCCGTTTCGGTACCACAAAGCGGTAGTTTTCCGCACTGGAAATGGGTTCCTGTCGCACTGCCAGGCGATAGCCGTCAATGGCTGCCACGTGCAGGGTGTCGCCCTCTACCTCGAACAGCTCACCCGTCAGCACCGGTTTTGCCTCGCTGACAGAAGTGGCGTAGCTGGTCTGCCGGATCATGGAGTTCAGCACCGGCTGTTCGATCTGCATACCTGCCGCCAGATCCAGACTGGGCAGCGCCGGATATTCCTCAGAGGACATGGCGGAGATCTGGAACTCTGTGGCATCGCAGAACAGCTTTACCACATAGTTGTCGTCCACCTCCATGGTGACCACGTCGCCGGAAAAGCGGCGTACCGCCTCGCTCAGCAGCCGGGGCAGAATGACAAATTCGCCGGAGCAGTCGGATTCAACCTCGATACTCCGCTGAATGCCGAATTCCAGGTCATAGCCCGTCAGTTCCAGATTGTCGTGATCCAGGCGGAGCTTCAGCCGCTCCAGCGCCGGGATCGTGGATTTTTGAGAGACGCCCTTTGCCACGTGTGTAATGGCGGTGTAAAACGTCTGTCTGTCACAAGTAAATTTTAACATGAATCTCTTCCTTTTATGATAAGCCGCACGGGACGGGCTTTCCACAGCCTTGCCGCATCGGCTGAAAATTGCAATTTTTCTGCCGCGTGATTTTTCCGGCAGTTCTGAAAAGCAGAACTTGATTCTGCCCGATTCTTTCTGATCGGAATGCCGCTGCCGTCTTGTTCCGCCTGGGAAGACAGGAAATCTGACGCAGTTTCTGTGCTTTTTGCAGATATGTCCGCTCTGGAGAAACAATTTCAAATTGTACGTCTCCGGGAGACACCGCCTTATTCGAGAAAAGAGGCAGCGAAGCTACAGAAAGAAAGAATAGAAAGATAAAAAAGATATAGTAGTACTAGTAGAGACCCCGGAAAAGTGGAAACCCAGCTTTTTGCCGGAAATTCCGGGGACTTTTTCCCCACAGGACATTCGTGGAAAGAATCCGGAAAAGTGGAGAAGTTTTTTCTGCGTGGAAAAGGGGAAAGATTGTGGAGTGGAAAGGGAAAGTTTGTGGAGAATTTCGTGGAAAACCCTGCCGCATGGTGTCGTACTTTGCACAGGTTGTGGAAATCTCATTCCACAATCCTCCACAGCAGATTCAACACCGCAGATTTTCCGGCGATGCAAATGAACTGCTGAGATGGGATTTTTTCTCTCTTTGAGTTTTCCACACGCTGTTGAAACTGATGTGGAAAACCGGAGCAATCCTGTTGATTCTCTGTTAGAAAGGGCATCCGGCGCATGGAAACGCACCGGAAAACCGGATGCGGTCCTGTCCGCCGGAAACGCCGCCGGCACTGCATTCCACCACCTCAAAAAGAGGAGAATTTTGCCCTTTTTGAAAACGGAAATCCGTAGGGGCGAACATGGTTCGCCCGTGACTCCTTTGTCAAGTCTCCTTGAAAAGGCACCCATAGGATGTGCCTTGCGTTGAGCTGGAAAGCCGTAGGTTTGACTGAGGGGTGAATCCCCCTGTCAGCTTACGCTGACATCCCCCTTTTCAAGGGGGACTTTTCTAAAACAATTACCGTAGGGGCGAACATTGTTCGCCCGTCAATCTTTTCTTATTCCGGTAAACGATATCCCAGGTCTCACTTCCGAAACCCGTCCGGCGGAATCGCTCGTTTCTCTCGCTGTCCGCCTTGGGCTTGCAAACGCTTTTGTTTGCCTTTTCTTGTATGTGCTGTGTTGATATTCCGGGTGTTTGTTTTGGGGATGGTTTTTGCTTTGATACAGCGTTTGCTGCGCTTGTTTCTCTTTTGCTTTCCTGTGCGAAATTGACACAAGGAGATGTTCTTCTTTTTTTCTTTACTAAAAAGAAAAAAAGAAGCAAAAAAAGAAAAGATCTCGCCTACCCTTGTTCGGAACGGCAGTGTATGTCACGACTGGCAGTGTGTGTGACTCCTCCGTCAAGCCTGTGGACAAGTCCAACCTCATTTCACACCCTTTTACCATAAGAGGTGGCATATTTAATAGGTTTTTCAGACATAAATCCCCCGGAGGGGTCATAGGCAGCTTGTCTGCCGTAACACTGCCCTTCTTGAACGTTAAATTGGGGGGAAAGGCTCAGCAGCAAGCATGCTGCCTTTGCTGAAAAGAAAAAAAGAAGCAAAAAAAGAAAAGATCTCGCCTACCCTTGTTCGGAACGGCAGTGTATGCCACGACTGGCAGTGTTTTCACAGCTTACCAGAAACATAAATCCCCCGGAGGGGCAAACAGGCGGCTTCTGCCGCCGTAACACTGCCTTTCTTGACCGCTAAATTGGGGGGAAGGGTCAGCGGCGGCTTGCTATCCTTGGGCAAGTCTGCCGTCGCCATTTCCGCTGGGCGACGGGCTGACCCGCCGCTTAGCTGTGGCTTTTGCTGCGGATGTTTTTGATGATGTCCTCTACCAGCTGTTTCAGATGATCGTCGTGCTTCATGGCAGTCTCGATGTTGCTGATGGAATATACAATGGTAGAATGATCTCTGCCGCCGAACTCTGTGCCAATCGCCTGGAGCGGCATCTGCGTGATCTCACGCACTACATAGATCGCAACCTTTCTCGCTGTGGAGATCTGGCTGGAACGCTTGCTGCTGCGGATGTCCTCCGGAGAAACCCCGTAAACGTCTGCAACCTCTACGATGATCTTCTCTACCGTGATCGGCGCCGGCTGGTCGTCGCTCAGAATGTCCTTGATGACGCTCTGCGCCATGGAAATGGAAGGCGGCGAACCTGCCAGGTGCTTGAGGGCTTTCAGCTTTTTCACTGCACCCTCCAGCTGACGGATGTTGGTCTTAAGACGGTTTGCGATAAACTCTGCCACATCATCCGGAATGTACAGATCCAAAAGCTCTGCCTTCCGGCGGATGATGGCGATGCGTGTCTCGAAATCCGGCGTGCTGATGTCGGTGATGAGTCCCCACTCGAACCGGCTGCGGATACGATCCTCCAGGGTTTTCAGCTCCTTGGGCGGCTTGTCCGATGTGATGACGATCTGCTTGCCCTCAGCGTGCAGCTTGTTGAAGGTGTGGAAGAACTCTTCCTGCATTCGCTCCTTGTTGCTGAAGAACTGGATATCGTCAATGAGCAGCACGTCGGCGTTCCGGTATTTGTCGTGGAACAGCGCCGTGTTGTTGTCGTTGATGCTGGAGATCAGGTCGTTGCCGAACTCTTCGCTGGTCACGTAAATGATCTTGTAGTCCGGGTGGTTTTCGTGTACCTGGTTGGCGATGGCGTGCATCAGGTGGGTCTTTCCAAGTCCGGACGGACCATAGATGAACAGGGGGTTGTAGTTCTTGCCCGGTTCTTTCGCCACGGCGGTGCAGGCAGCGTAGGCAAATTCGTTGGAACCGCCTACGATAAAGGTATCGAATGTGTATTCATAGTTTGCACCCTCAAAGGTATGCTCCAGCTCCTCGTGGCGGCGTGCGATCTCGTCATAGTCGTTGGTCTTGAACTTCTCCTGGACCTCCTGGTCCTCTTCATCGACCACCTGGATCTGAATGTCAACGGCGAGTCCCAGGGTATTGAGAAACGCCTCTTTCAGCAGGTCGCCGTAGTTTCCCAGGATCACGTCCCGCTGGAATGAGGACTGTACTGTAAACAGCGCCACATTCCCGTCCAGACGGACCGGGTGCAGGGCGTTGATCCACAGCTTGACAGCCACATCCGGGATCGCACCTTTCTCCCGGCAGTATTGCTTCACGCTGGAAAAAACTTCGTCAAATGAAATCATGTGCGTGGAATCCTCCTCGTATCTATCGGTTTCTCGCCTGCGCTGTGGAAAACCAGACGCAGGCGCAGTATTATGCAGGGGTAACTAATATAATAGTATACCACATACTTTGTGGAAAATCAACCCCTAATTGTTGAAAACTTATTGATTTCCCCAAAAATCCATGTGGAAAACCGGGAAAACTTTCTGTGGAAAACCGGGAAAACTTTCTGTGGAAAGCGGTGCAGAACGAAAATGTGAAACGGTTTTCCACATGGGGCATCCTGCCTTGCACACTGCCGTTTTGGGGAAACACATCGTAGGGGCGAACAATGTTCGCCCGGAACTCCTCCGTCAAGCCTGCGGTTTGCCACCTCCTTTGAGAGAGGAGGCTTTTCTTTTGGCTCCCCTAACAGGGCACCCGAAGGGCGTGCCTTGTGCTGAGCTGGCAAGCCGTAGGCTTGACTGAGGGGTTAATCCCCCTGTCAGCTTACGCTGACATCCCCCTTTTCAAGGGGGACAAAAGACTCCTCTGCCCTGTCGGGCATCTCCTCTATGAGAGGAGACTTTTCTTTTGGCTCCTCTACAGAGGAGCTGGCAGCCGTGAGGCTGACTGAGGAGTCACGGGCGAACATTGTTCGCCCCTACGGTGTGCCTTTCTAAGAACCACGGGTGACGGGCTGACCCGCCGCAAAAGTGACAAATTTTGCAGGAAAAACCGTGCAGCCTGCCCAAATGCGCTGTGGATAAGCTGTGGAAAACGAAAAAAAGCCGTAAAAATCAGAAAAAAGTTCGCCTTAGGGCTTGACAAACACGGTGGAATCCGCTATAATATATGGTAAATGGATTCGTGCGGACGGGGATACCCGGTCTGTGCGGAGTTCCAAGGAATCTGTGGGACGGCGCTTATGCCGTCTGAGCGAGAAAGGAGGTACTGTTTTGAAGAGAACATATCAGCCGAAGAAGATTCATCGGAAAAAGGTGCATGGCTTCCGCAAGAGAATGGCCACTGCGAACGGTAGAAAGGTTTTAGCTCGCAGAAGAGCAAGAGGCAGAGCAAGACTGAGCCACTGATCGAAGTCGGACCACAACGCCATTGGTTTGTGGTCTTTTGTTTTTTCGAGGAGCGTATCCTGGATTCGCCGTTGTGCCGATTGCGGAAAACTGACCGATACCGCCAAGGTGCAGGTCAGAGGATCCGCAGCCGGTGCGGCGTGATGCCGGGGTACGCTTTTGCTTTTCCCGAAAAGACAGCCGGACAGATGGTTTTGTCCGGCTGAAAACCGAAAAAAGTTGGAGTATAAGCCATGGAAAAAACGGTGATTCTCAATCAAAACCGGGACTTCTTGCAGCTGTACCAGCGTGGGAAAAAGATCGCATCGCCGTATGTCATCATCTACCTGCGCAAGACCAGACGCAAGTATAACCGGCTGGGGATTACAGTGGGAAAAAAAGTAGGTTGTGCCGTAAAGCGCAGCCGGGCTCGCCGTATCATCCGCCAGGCATATCGTGAGACCGAGCATCTCATGCCGGTGGGCGTGGATATGGTGATCGTGGCGCTGCCGTCCATTACGGGCATACGCTCTACACAACTGCGTGACTATCTGGCAGGGAGCGGCGTGCGCCGCATCCGAAAGCTGGTGGAACCGCCGTCGGAAGGAGGAAAACCGAAATGAGGTACCTCGTGGCGGCGCTGATCCGCCTGTACCAGAAGGTTTCCCGACTGACTCCGGCTGTGTGCCGGTTTTATCCGACCTGTTCCTGTTATGCACAGACTGCAGTTCTGCGGTTTGGTGTGGTGCGGGGCGGCTTTCTCGCCCTGCGCCGTCTGCTGCGCTGTCACCCGTGGAATCCCGGCGGCATTGACTACGTTCCGGAATCTCTGGAACCGCCCCGGGCTGTTTTCGGGCGCTATGTGCGGACACTAAGACACAACAGAAAGGGTTAAAACAAAACTATGATGGATTTTTTATACGATCTGTGCGGAAAGCCTTTTGGCTGGATCATGCGCCTGATCTATGACTGGGTGGACAACTACGCATTTGCGATCCTGCTGTTCACCATTTTTACCAAGCTCATCCTGTTCCCCATCTCTTATAAGCAGCAGAAGAACTCCGCAAGAATGCAGCGGGTCAATCCGAAAATGGAAAAGCTGCGGCAGAAATATAAGGATGATCCGAAAAAGATGCAGGAAGAGCAGATGAAGCTCTACCAGGAAGAGAACGTGAACCCCGGCGCATCCTGTCTGCCGATGTTCCTGCAGTTCTTCATCCTGTTCGGCATTCTGGACGTTGTCTATAAGCCGCTGTCCTATATTCTGAAAATGAAAGACAGCGTGATCTCCAGTGCCTTTGAAGTGGTGCAGAAGATCAATCCGGAACTGGCAAAGCAGGGCACCAGCCTGCGGCGTGAGCTGACCATCCTGACTGCGCACCACTCCGATGCCAGTGCATTCCAGAGCGTGCTGGGAGACAACCTCTCGGCAAAGATCTCGGAATTCTACGACAAGTTCAGTCTGTTCGGCATCAACCTGGGCGAGATCCCGACCTGGCATCCGGACACCTGGAACGCCGCAGCCATCGGTCTGTTCATGATCCCAGTGCTGTCCGGCGCACTCCAGCTGGCGCTGACTATTTATATGCAGATCTCCCAGAAAAAGCGCAACCCCGGCGCACCGAACATGGGCTGTATGAACGTAATGCTCTACGCAATGCCCATCTTCTCCGTCTGGTTCGCTTTCCAGGTACCTGCCGGCGTTGGCTTCTACTGGGTATGCTCGTCCTTCTTCTCTCTGATCCAGAGCATCGGTCTGAACTGCTACTTCACACCGGCACGCATCGAAAAGATCTGCGAGCAGGAGACCAAGAAAAACGCCAAGAAGTATGCCAACGGCAAGAAGAGCTTTATGCAGCGCATGATGGATGCGCAGCAGGGCATGGATGTCCAGAACCAGCGTGAAAAATACGCCGAAGAGACCAAGGATATGTCCCGTTCAGAGCTGAACAAGTATAACCAGCAGGTGCTGAAAGAGGCACGCAAGCGGCTGGCAGAAAAGTACGGCGACACCTATGACGAAAACGAGAGCGACAAGGATTAAAGGGCTGCTGTGATGACGCCGGTGAAAGCGCCGTCCGCCCGAAAAAACCATTTCACAGGGAAACGCCCTGTGATATCCCATGATTACGAAAGGGATGAATGAGAATGAAAGAGATTTTCACTGCAAAAAGCATCGAAGAGGCAAAGCATCTGGCGGCCGAAAAGTTCGGCGTTTCTGAGTACCAGATCGTTTACCGCATTCTGGAAGAGCCGAAAAAGGGACTCTTCGGCAAGATAAAGCGGGAGGCACAGGTAGAGGCAGTGTATGAAGAACCGGCAGCGGCTGCTGCGCCGGAGACCCCGGCAGAAACGCCGGCAGCACCGGTTTCCCAGCCCGTACAGGAGGCAGTTTCTTCTGTAGAGGAGATCGTCATTGACAAGGATGACAATTCTCCCACACGTGGCATGGAGTCCGAGGCGATCGAGGATATCCTGACAGAGGAGAACATGACCCCCGGCCTGCTCCGTGCAAGACAGTATATTGCAGACATTTACGCAGCAATGGGCATTACTGTGACCATTACTACCATGCGCACCGCAAACGGCATCCGCATGGAACTGCGCAGCGACAATAAGAGCGGCACCATCATCGGCAGACGAGGCGAGACCCTGGATTCCATCCAGTATCTGGCATCGATCCTGGTGAACAAGGACAGCGAGGACTACTGCCGTCTGCTCCTGGACAGCAACGGCTATCGGGAAAAGCGCCGCAAGACCCTGGAACAGCTGGCAGAAAAGATCGCCCGGAGCGTACTGCGCAGCGGACGTTCCACCACGCTGGAGCCGATGAACCCCTATGAGCGCCGGATCATCCACAGCAAGATCTCCGAGATCGAGGGTGTGACCTCCAAGAGCGTGGGCGAAGATCCCTACCGGAAGGTAGTCGTATCCTCCACCACCGGCAGACGCAGCGGCGGAAACCGTGGCGGCAGAGGCGGTCAGAACCGTGGCGGCAAGCGCCCGTACCGGGAGAGAAAGCCGGAGGATTTCCAGCGCAAGAACCTGGATTCCATGAAGACCAGCTTTGAACGGGATTACAAAAAGCCGAAGCCGGAGGACGAACTGAACGCCGGACTCTACGGCAAGATCGAATTCTGAACAAGGTAAATCAGACAGATAAAACGGATTGTAGCAATGCAGTCCGTTTTGTTGTATGCGGCAGTGTGCGCCGGGATGGGTGTTTCATGTGAAACATGAGGATGCCGCATCTGTAGGGGCGAACATTGTTCGCCCGAAACTCCTCAGTCAAGCCTACGGCTTGCCATCTCCTCTCATAGAGGAGATGCCCGACAGGGCAGAGGAGTCTTTTGCCTCCCTTGAAAAGGGTGATTCCCCACGGGGTGGGGAAATGTCACCATAGGTGACAAAGGGGACCGCTCAGTACGAGGTGGATGCTCCGTAAGGAGCAGACGGAGGGATAATCCCCCTGTCAGCTAACGCTGACATCCCAGCACAAGGCACACCCTGCGGGCGCCTTTTCAAGGGGGACTATATTAAAAATTGGTTTGTGTGATTGAAAAAGATACACCGTAGGGGCGAACATTGTTCGCCCGAAACTCCTCTGACTCCTCCGGCACTGCGTGCCACCTCCTCTCTTAGAGGTGATGCCCGACAGGGCAGAGGAGTTGTCTGCCCTTTTTGAAAAGAAAAACCACACCCCAAAAAATCCGCCGCAAGGAGAAATCACTATGTATACAATTGCAGCAATTGCAACCCCTCACGCTGCCGGCGGCATTTCTGTGATCCGGATCTCCGGTGACAGTGCCGTTTCCGTGGCACAGACCTGCTTTCGCAGCGTGACCGGAAAATCCTTATCCGAAATGCCCGGCTACACCTGTGCCTACGGCAAATTCTGCGACCCGTCCGGTGCGGAGCTGGATGACGGGATCGCCACCGTGTTCCGTGCGCCCCACAGCTATACCGGCGAGGACACCGTGGAGTTTTCCTGCCACGGCGGCATTTTTGTCACCCAGCAGCTGCTGGAATCGGTCTACGCCGCCGGCGCTGTCCCGGCAGAACCGGGCGAATTCACCAAACGGGCGTTTCTCGCCGGAAAAATGACACTCACCCAGGCGGAGGCGGTCATGGATGTGATCGGCGCAGCCGGAAAACGGGAGCTTTCCTTTGCCCATGCCCAGCAGAACGGCGCACTCTTTCACCGGGTGCAGCAGATCTCACAGGGCATCGTCAGCAGTCTGGGCGACCTGGCTGCCTGGGCGGACTACCCGGAGGACGAAGTCCCGGCAGTCACCCCGGAGGGACTCCACGCCGCACTGCAGCCTGTCCTGGAACAGCTGGACAGCACCCTTGCCACCTATGACTACGGGCGCATTCTCCAGTCGGGCGTGTCGGCAGTCATCGTGGGCAAACCCAACGTGGGAAAGTCCACTCTGTTCAACCTGCTGTCCGGCAGTCAGCGCAGCATTGTCACCGAGATTGCCGGCACGACACGTGACGTGGTGGAGGAACAGATCCGCCTGGGCAACGTGACCCTGCGGCTGTCCGACACTGCCGGACTGCGTGAGACCGAGGACGTGATCGAACAGATGGGTGTAAAGATTGCCGAGGAACGCCTGGCGCAGGCGGATCTGATCCTGGCGGTGTTTGACACCACCCGTCCGCTGGATGCAGACGACCGTCGAATGCTGGAACAGCTGCCGGACAAGCCGGTAATCGCCATTCTGAACAAGTCCGACCAGACTGTCTGTCTGCATCCGGAAAGCCTGGAACAGCAGTTCTCCCGTATCATCACCATGGCGGCAAGAGACGGCAGCGGTCTGGAACAGTTGCGCCAGGCGGTGGAAGAGCTGTTCTACCAGGCGGAAGTGACCCCGGAACTGGGCATTGTGGCAAACGCCCGGCAGAAACAGTGCCTGGAACGGGCGAGAGAGCAGGTAAAGCTTGCCCTGGATGCCCTGGATGCCGGTGAACTGCTGGACGCTGTGACCGTACTCCTGGAAGAGGCAGCCGACGCCCTGCTCACCCTCACCGGCGAGCGTGTCTCCGATGCCGTGGTGAACGACGTGTTCTCCCGGTTCTGCGTGGGAAAATAAAAGCGGTTGTTTCACGTGAAACATTTTGGATTGGATGATGGGTAACGGGAAGGCATACCCTTTTGCTGAGGTGGGAATTTTGCAAGTGTTAATATAGGCTCCCCTAACAGAGGAGCCAAATGAAAGTCTCCTCTCATAGAGGAGATGCCCGATAGGGCAGAGGAGTATTCAGTCCCCCTTGAAAAGGCGCCCGAAGGGTGTGCCTTGTGCTGGGATGTCAGCGTAGCTGACAGGGGGATTTACAAAGAGTTACTCTTCTTTTTTTCTTTGCTAAAAAGAAAAAAGAAGCAAAAAAAGAAAAGCTTACCGCCTACCCTTACTTGAAACGGCAGTGTATCACACGACTGGCAGTGTGACTTCTGAGTCATGCCTGCAACTTTTCAATTAAAAGCCTTGAATTGGATTTTTCGAACAAAAATCCCCCGGAGGGGTAACAGGCAGCTTGTCTGCCGTAGCATTGCCTTTTTTGAACGTTGAATTGGGGCGAAAGGTCAGCGGCGACCCGCCGCTCGCCTACCCTTGTCCTGTGCGGCAATGTATCACACGACTGGCAGTGTGATTATGATAGATTTACATTTATACGCATTTACGCATTATATAAAACTGAGGTGATACCTATGGAATATTATCACATGGGAACTTATGATGTCGCCGTGGTCGGCGCAGGCCATGCCGGCGTGGAGGCTGCCCTTGCCTCTGCCCGTCTGGGCTGCCGCACGGTGCTGTTTACCATTTCTCTCGACCAGATCGCCAATATGCCCTGCAATCCGTCCATCGGCGGCACGGCAAAAGGCCATCTCGTCCGGGAGATCGACGCATTGGGCGGCGAAATGGGAAAGGCGGCAGATGCCTGCTTTCTCCAGAGCCGGATGCTGAACCGGGGCAAAGGTCCGGCTGTCCACAGCCTTCGGGTGCAGGCAGACCGTGTCCGCTATCACAACTACATGAAACAGGTCTGCGAAAAAACGCCGCTCCTGGAGATCAAACAGGCGGAGATCGCCCAGATCCAGACCGAAAACGACAGAGTCACCGGTGTGGTCACATCCCTGGGCGCACAGTATGCCGTCTCGGCTGTGGTCATCGCCACCGGAACGTATCTGAACGGCAGAATTCACGTGGGACAGGTCTCCTATGAGAGCGGTCCCGATGCGGCACTGCCCAGCCGTCCCCTGGGAAAAAATCTCCAGGAACTGGGACTGCGGATGCGCCGGTTCAAGACGGGAACGCCCTGCCGTGTGCATCGCCGCAGCATCGACTTTGACGCCATGGAGCGCCAGGACGGCGACGACCATATCGTGCCGTTTTCCTTCGGCTCTGACCCGTCTCAGATGCACAACCAGGTGTCCTGCTACATCACCTATACCAACGAGGAGACCCACCGCATCATCCGGGAAAATCTCCACCGTTCGCCCCTGTTTTCCGGACAGATCGAGGGCATCGGACCTCGCTACTGCCCGTCCATCGAGACGAAGATCGTCCGCTTTGCCGACAAATCCCGGCACCAGCTCTTCGTGGAACCCATGGGGCTGGAAACGGAAGAGTACTACCTCCAGGGAATGTCCTCGTCCCTGCCGGAGGATGTCCAGCTGGCATTTCTCCGTACCATCCGTGGGCTGGAACACGTGGAGATCATGCGCCCGGCTTATGCCATCGAATACGACTGCGTAGACCCCACGGAACTCCGGGCATCCCTGGAGAGCAAGAAGATCGCCGGGCTGTTCGGCGCAGGACAGTTCAACGGCAGCTCCGGCTATGAAGAGGCTGCTGCCCAGGGTCTGGTTGCCGGCATCAATGCGGCGCTGGCTGTCCAGGGAAAGCCGGCGTTCGTCATGGACAGAGCCACTTCCTATATCGGCACACTGGTAGACGATCTGGTGACCAAGGGCTGCGAAGACCCGTACCGCATGATGACATCCCGGAGCGAATACCGGCTCATTCTGCGCCAGGACAACGCCGACCAGCGTTTGATGCCCCTGGGGCATGAGCTGGGGCTGGTTCCGGAGGAGCGCTATCAGCATATGCTGGAGAAATACCAGCTGGTGGCGCAGGAGAAAAAGCGGGTGCAGAAAACCAATCTTGCCCCGTCTCCGGAACTGAACGCTTTCCTGGAACAGCACGGCACATCCGGCATCACCACCGGCTGTAAGGTGGCAGATCTGATCCGCCGGCCGCAGCTGGGCTATGACTGCATTGCCCCGTTCGACACCGCACGCCCGGCGCTGGATCCGGTCATCGGGGAGCAGGTGGAAATTCAGATCAAGTATGACGGCTATATCCCGAAACAGCTGGAACAGATCGAGCGGATGCGCAAGCTGGAAAACAAGCAGCTGCCGGAAGATCTGGACTATACCACCATTCGTGGACTGCGGCTGGAGGCAGCCGAAAAACTCAATGCCCACCGTCCCCAGAACCTGGGACAGGCGAGTCGTATCTCCGGCGTATCTCCGGCAGATATTTCCGTGCTGGTCGTGTGGGAAGCATCCAGGGAGGGTAACGCATGATGACATATGAGACGGCAAAGGCGCTGTTTTCCGGCGCAGGACTGACGCTGAGCGAAAGCCATTTTGCCCAGTTCCAGTGCTATCTGACAGAGCTGGTGGAAGTCAACCGGCACATGAATCTGACGGCGATCACCGAACCCGGCGAGGTCTGGGAAAAGCACTTTCTGGACAGCGCAATTCTGCTGCAAAAGGTGACACTGCCCCTGGGCGCATCCTGTATTGACGTAGGAACGGGCGCAGGCTTTCCCGGCATGGTGCTGGCGATCCTGAGGCCGGACCTGCAGATCACATTGCTGGACAGCCTGCAAAAGCGCATCGGCTTTCTGGAACAGACGGCGGCAAGGCTGGGACTGGCGAATGTGCGCTGCATCCACGCCAGAGCCGAGGACGGCGCACAGGACTCGGAACTCCGAGAGCAGTTCGATATGGCGACTGCCAGAGCCGTGGCAGCCATGCCGGTGCTGACAGAATACTGTCTGCCCTTCGTAAAGAACGGCGGTATTTTTGCCGCCATGAAAGGACCGTCCGAGACGGCGGCGCAGGCGGAAAATGCGGCAAAGCTGCTGGGCGGAGCGGTCGTCGGCGAAGAACAGTACACCCTGCCCACCGCCGGAGACCGCCGCATCATCCGCATCGAAAAGGTATCCGCCACCCCGAAAAAATACCCTCGCCGCAGCGATAAGATCAAGAAACAGCCGCTGGTGTGAGTTGACATAACGGAAATGGGTAACGCATCGTAGGGGCGAACATTGTTCGCCCGAGACTCCTCCGGCACTGCGTGCCACCTCTTCTGTAAAGGAGGCTTTGCAAAATGTCTCCTCTTTTAGAGGAGATGCCCGACAGGGCAGAGGAGTTGTCCTGTTCAAAGAAACAATCGGTTCGATTTTCAGCCCGCCGCAATGTTTAAGCTTGCATTAAGCTTTCCCCGTTACAATAAATACTGGAAACCTACGCTTTCGAAAGGGTGATTACAATGAACATACTCGTGGTCGAGGATGAAGTCCAGCTGGCGGATACCCTGGCAGAAATCCTCAAACGCAACAAGTACAACGTGGACACCGTCTTTGACGGCGATGACGGTCTCGAATACGCCCGTACCGGTATCTATGACTGTATCCTCCTGGATATCATGCTCCCGGTTCGCAGCGGCACCGAGATTGTCCGTATCCTGCGGCAGGAAAAAAACGCCACGCCCATTATGCTGCTGACCGCAAAGTCTGAGGTGGAAGACAAGATCCACGGGCTGGACTGCGGCGCAGACGATTACCTCACAAAGCCTTTTTCCACCGGCGAACTCCTTGCCCGTATCCGGGCGCTGACCCGGCGGAAAGGCGAGGTGGAAGTGGACTGCCTGCACTTTGAGGAACTCCAGCTGAACCGCCAGACCTATGACCTCATCCAGGGCGACAGCCGGATGAAACTCAGTCTGAAGGAATATCAGATCATGGAAATGCTCCTCTCCAATCCGGGACAGATCCTGCCCAAAGAACGCTTTATCGAAAAGATCTGGGGCTATGAAAGCGACGTGGAATACAACAATATCGAGGTTTATATCTCCTTCCTGCGGAAAAAGCTGACCGCCATCCACTCCACTGTGCAGATCCGCACCGCCCGTGGCATCGGCTATTTCCTGGAGAAAAAAGCATGATCCGCCGGGTGCGCCGGCAGTTTATCTGTATCACGATGGCGATGCTCACCGCAGTGCTGCTGGTGCCGCTGATTGCCCTCAATGTGGTGACCGAGGCGATGAGCTATAACCAGACCCGAAACCTGCTGGAACAGATTGCCATTAGTGAGACCACCGTTCCCGAACTGCCGGATGATATGCCGCCGGACGGAAAACAGCCCCGGCAGTCCACGGATACTGCCACGGAGACCGGCACTTCCGCTGCGGAAACGACTGCAGAGACTACCACGGAAACCACAGCCACGGAGACCGCTGCCGCAGAGACAACGGCAAAAGCTGCGCCTGCGGAACAGCCCAAAAATCCGGTGCAGACCCAGGTGCCGGCGGTGCAGTCTCCGGTACAGACTACCGCAGCGCCACGAACCACTGCCGCACCGCAGACACGGGCAACCACTGCGGCAAGAACCACCAGCCCACGGGCGACAAAGCCTGCGGTGACCACTGCGCCGCCGCAGACAAAACCACCCCAGCAGACGACGCAGCCGGATCCCGATCCGCCGCCCTGGTGGGGACCGGACGAACCGGATCACCGCTGGGAAAACGAAGAGAACTATGCTGCCGCAAAGCAGGGGGTGTTCTATGCCGCACCGCTGGCGCAGCTGACCCAGTCTATGCCCATGCGCCAGGACGACCACGGCGAACCGCCGTTTCCGGATAAAAAGAGCGGCGTAGTCACCATCGACCATTTTCTGTGCTTTGCGAATTCCGACGGCACGCTGACCCGGCTGGACGGCACGGACAGCTATACAGAAGAGGACGCACAGACCCTGCTGGACTATGTGCTGCAAAAGGACAAGGCAGACGGCTGGTATGGGAATTTGCAGTATTTTCGCCGGGATTACGCCATGGGAACGCTGGTGGTGTTCTCCGATCGGAGCGCCGAACGGCTGCTGCTGCACAAGGTGCTGCTGGTGAGCATTCTGGTGTTCCTGCTGATGGAAGGCGTGGTGTTTGCGCTGACTATGATTCTGACGAAACGGGCGATGCGTCCCATGCAGGAGACCTTTGAGCGCCAGCGCCAGTTCATTTCCGATGCCGGACACGAGCTGAAAACGCCGCTTACCATCATCTCCGCCAACGTGGACATTCTCCATGACGAGATCGGGGAAAACAAGTGGCTCAGCTACATCCAGTCCCAGGCGGAGCGGATGCGTGTGCTGGTGGGGGAGATGATGAATCTGACCAAGCTGGAGATGGGAGACAAGCAGAAAGACTTCGTGGACTTTTCTCTCAGCGAGGCGGTTTCCGGCGCAGCGCTGCCCTTTGAAGGACAGGCGTTCGAGCAGGAAAAGCAGCTGGAACTGGACATCCAGGACGGCATCCGCTATCACGGCAACCCCGACCAGATCAAGCAGCTGGTGGGCATTTTCATGGACAATGCGCTGAAATACAGCGAGGAACACGGGCAGATCCGGGTGACATTGCAGCAGACGCAGAACAAGAAGGTACTCAAGGTGTACAACACGGGAAAGGGCATTCCGGAGTCGGAAAAGGAAAAGATCTTCCAGCGGTTCTACCGGAGCGATGCGTCACGTTCCAGAGCGACCGGCGGCTACGGTCTGGGGCTGTCCATCGCCCAGAGCATCGCCGACGCCCATAAAATACGGATACAGGTGGAATCGGAATACGAACACTGGATCTGTTTTGTGCTGACGTTTTAGAAAAATGGTATTGCAGCAGAAAATCCCTCTGTAAGCACAGAGGGATTTTTTCTGTCTGTTGGTGGGCAGATGAGAAAGAAGATGATGGATGCTCCGTGTAATATAGGCTCCCCTAACAGGGCACCCGAAGGGCGTGCCTTGTGCTGAGCTGGCAAGCCGTAGGCTTGACTGAGGGGTTAATCCCCCTGTCAGCTT
>ERZ1673698.1506-NODE-1506-length-21780-cov-13.451185_pt1 | contig 21780 bp, 15 predicted proteins | sample MGYA00580228_ERZ1673698 | MGnify/ENA primary metagenome ERZ1673698 (study PRJEB41218, sample SAMN15661768) | gut metagenome | host: Homo sapiens | place: Canada: London | collected 2015-08-20/2019-03-30 | study: EMG produced TPA metagenomics assembly of... | reverse complement strand
GCGAAATATTCTTAGACCGTATTTCGTGGGCTTTATCGTATCTTTTTATTGCAGGACTTGTAGAAAAACCTCAAAGAGGTGATTATAAAATCAGCGAAAAGGGTTTGTCTATGCTTTCTTCATGTACGGAGGAACAAATAAATAAGTTCATCAAAGTAACTGTGAATGCGAAAACTCCGAAGAAAAGTTCTAAAAATAAAGATGCTAACAGCACTTCTTTCCATTTGGGAAATGATGATGAACGTACACCGGAAGAAGAATTAGCAGATTCTTATGATAGGATAAAGCAGAATGTGCAATCTCAGATTCTGACAACTATTTTAAGTAAAAAGCCACAAGAATTTGAACGGTTAGTTGTGAATTTACTTCAAGCACTTGGGTATGGTGGCGAGGTCAAAAACTCAGGTATCGTAACGAAACTTTCTAATGACGGTGGTATAGATGGTATTATTAAAGAAGATATTTTAGGATTTAATCATATATCCATACAGGCAAAGCGATATGCTTTAGATAATAATGTTCAGCGTCACGAGGTTCAAAGTTTTGTAGGAGCTGTTGCCGGAACTCCATCCAAGAAAGGAGTATTCATTACTACCTCTGATTATACTAAAGGTGCAATGGAGTATGTGGAAAGCCTTAACGGTTCACCAACCATTATCTTGATAAATGGTCAACAATTAACAGAATATATTTATGACTATGGCTTGGGATTGCAAACAGAGAAAGTCCTTAAAGTCATGAAAATGGATATGGACTACTGGGATGCAATGGATAATGCCTAATAGTATTGCAGCTATGCAATTTTTCTATCCAGTTTAATCTTGCACTCTGATTCTGTGTGCGACATTTTGCGTTCAATGGTGGATATTTCCGAATCACGGAGGGTATGAGCAAATACTTTCTTGATAAATGTGGCAGTATGTAGGCGTGGCTTGCCGAATGCCTTACCTATATTCCAGCCAAAGTGCATGATGTCAATGGTTCTTAATTGAGTGTCAACCTTTATCTGCTCCACTTTAGGCAAGGAATCGGATAGGAAGTATTCCGTGATATATCCACATAGACGATTGAGATCAGTTTCGCTAAGGTAGAGAGCCAAGTTCTGTTTCGTATATGAGAGAACCTTATCTAATTTTTCTTGCGATGCCCGTTCCTTTTCAGCCATAGCGTTGGCACGAAATATCTCGTATTCTGTTGGCTGATTGGATTCTTCGATGGGAAGTTCTGCCATGTCTTCGTTGAGTTCGGAACACGATGGATTAGAAACCTCTTCTGTTATGTCAGATGTAGTTTCGATTTCAATTTCGGGTTCAGGTTCAGAAATGATGGATTCTGAATTTATGGTACTTTCGGCAAGCATGGAGTGTACTATAGGAGTTTCAATTACCACAGCCTTATTGCTGTAGCACTCAAATTTCATAAAGCACTTCTCTATTGTAGATGAAAGAAATTGGCTGAATACAATTTGCAGATTGAGATAGATTGCACCCATGACAATGGAGCATACCACCAAAATAAGGTAGCTGCTGAACTCGTCCCAACCATAGTGAAGTACGGTCTGACGGGCTAAAACACCAATGATTGCGATTGTACCAAAAACAATCAGATGCAATGTTATATGTTCTATCTTTCTCTGTTCCATAGTGAGATGTATTAATCGTTTGTGTGCAAATATATAGGATTAATTTTTGAGAAAATCCATAGTTTTGCTTGTTAATGGGCTTTTGACGATATATTTCATCACTTTTCACCACGTTACACTCCTAATAATAAGCGTATTGCAAATTTCTTGTTTTTGAATGAAAATAGTTGGGTAAATAGACTTGTGTATCTTAAAAACAGAAATTATCTGCATCATTTGGGGTGAAACAATGCAGATAATCAATAGGGTATAGAGATATAGCTTATTAGCAATACAATGTATGGTTTGTACCCTTGTTGAGATATAAAAGGATGTTGCAATCTTGATTATGAGCGACTTTGTTTATTAGCCATTCTCTGAATACTATGGAATGTCCGGTGTCTATTTGATAAGATAAGGCTACAACCATATCGAGATTATACACATCGGTATTGTTCCCATTCTCCAATTTGATGTACTTACAAACTTCGTGGCTCTTCAAAATATTGGTTTTCAAGATTCTCTTGATTGCTGCATGGATAGCTCCAGCCGTTGTATAAAACAAGTCTGCAAGTTCCCAAGTGGTCATCCATACTTCTCCATCAGAAATATGGATGCCTTGCCCTTTGTTGGTTATGATTCCTCGTTTCATAGTTACAATTTACTTGAGTGATATTTTATTGGCTGTTTCTCGCTTCTTGGAATTGACCAAATCGGCATATATTTGAGTTGTGGACACGTTCTTATGCGTTAGCATCTTTGATACTGTGTAAATATCTGTACCTAAGGATATTTGTATGACGGCATACGAGTGACGAAATCCGTGGAAGGTTATCGGTTTCGTTATTCCTGCCTTTTTGAGCCAGCTTTTCAGTGGGTAATTAATCATACTTCGCTTCAAATCCTTGAAAACCTTGCCTGTTCCGGGTGTGCCGCATAGCTCGTAGGCTTCGTAACTGATGGGGAGTGTCGCTTCCGTCTGGGTTTTCTGTGTTCTGATACGCAAGCAATAACCTTGGTCGGGAGCGATAGTAAAGTCCTCCCATTGTAGGTTGAGAATGTCGCTGATGCGTAAGCCTGTCAGACACGCAAACAAAGAGGCTGCTTTCAATACGGGGATGTCGCAAGGAGTGGCTGCGAGTTGCTTCACTTCGTCCAATGTCAGATATTCTTTCTTCACATCTTGTGGCTCAATCTTATCAAGATAGTCATTGATATTCTCCCTAAACCACTTGTCCCGATAGGCAATCTTCAACAATCCTCTGAAAGTAGAGTAGTAGCCGGATGCCGAATTCAGGGATATAGGACGGTTACTGTGTTTGAGTTGCTTGGCATTTAGCAAGTATTCACGGAATTTTTTGCATAAGTCTACATTTACATCGCCAAAGGTACATTGTCCCTTGACAAAGTTATAGAAATGCTGATAGACGAATTGCCATTTCTGGTCTTTGTTCCGACGCATCTTCTTGAAATAGGCGAGGAAATCGGCTTTTTGCTTGGTCTTATCCAAGAAACCAAATTCTTCATTGATGAGTGATTGTACCCGGATGCAACGGATTGCTTCTGCTTTGTTCAACATATCGTTGTTGAACTCCCGTTCCATTTCGTTCTTCGGATGGGCATAGATGTAAATACCGAGATATTCCCTGCGGCTCATCTGCATCGTTTCGGGGTTACGAACTGCCGGATAATAATCCAGATACAAGGAGATGCGATTATTCCGAATCGCTCTTTGACGAACTGTTACTTTTGTACATGTGTGTGTCATACTGTTTAATATTTAGAGTTTTACATTTGTTTGGTGCAAAGGAATATGGTGATTCGATAGTGGGTACATTCACCGATAAATAACTTATTCAATCTTCGGTGCTGCAAGCAACTTATCCAGTTCTGGCTTGGAGATAAGCGTGTATTTGCCTTTCTTGACCTTTGAGATATTATGATATTTTGCGTAATGATAGAGTTGGTCACGGGTTAGGTTGAACTTCTCCATCGCTTCGGCTACCGTATAATATTGCGGTTCTTCGGGTGCAGCTATACCTTTTGCTATATCCACATGTTTCTTGGAATAGTACACCATGATTCCCTCTTTCTTCTTCGGAATGGCATTCTTGGAAACGAAACAGTAGATGGCGGATAAAGTCATGCCGAATTTCTCCTGCATTTCTTGGGTGCTGTACCATTCAGTAATGTCAGGGTTCGGGGCTTTCTTGGCAAAATAAGTGTCTATATGTTTCTTGCTCCAGTAAGTTTTGCCACGATTGAAAGTGCGAGGGATGTTGTTCTTCTTGGCTACCGCAAATATCCATGACTCGTTTACATGGTATTTCTCTTTGACTTCTGCAGTGGTGTAGAAGTCGGTGATAGGGGCTTTCTCTTTTGTTGATGTCTTCTCGTTTTCTTTCGAAAGATAGTCAGTCATATTTTCTATATCAGCTCTGCGAACAAGCGTTTTCCTTTCAAACCGGATTACTTTGATTATTCCATTGTGGATATAGCGATATATAGAAGTACGCCCAATGTTTAATAACTTGGCTACTTCTGATGGAGTAAGATACTCCTTATTCAAATTAGGAGGTGTCCTTATGCTTTTCCCTAATTCGTGTTGCAGACTTTCGATACGCTGTTTCCTAACCCTGTCTTTGTAGGCAAGGTTGGCACATCGGTGTGAACAATACTCTGTGGTCGTCTTATGAGCTGTGAAAACCGCGTTGCACCACTTACATCTTTTCTGAATGTCGATTCTACTACTCATTTTATTTATCCGTTTATTTCACCAAATCTGTTTCATCGCGTACCACCACGTACCATGACGTACCAGTGTATCCACGACCTTTCCGACCTAAAATCGGAGAGTAACAAGCGAGCAACAAATACGGTACAAAAATGAGCTGAAAAAGCCCTATAAACGATAACTATCGCTTACAAGGCTAAAAAGAAAGGCGCTCAAAATGAACGCCTTAATAATCGTTGATGATATATGCTAACCGTTGGTAATCACCACTTACTTGCCGATGCAGAAAAAGTTCTTGGATGCTTGAAAACAGAACCTATTACTACTCGGAGCAAAAAATGAAGGCCTTGGGTAGCACATTAGTCAGTGGAGGGTTGAGCCCTTGTTTGGCATTTGAAAATATGTTGAATGGAATAGAACACAGTATTGCTTACTATGCTGAGGATGATAACAGAATACCTGTCTTGTATGCGACACAAATGCATGAAATGGTTCAGTACCTTTAGTCAGCATAAAAGAAGTTTCAACAATATTTCATTTCTACATAATTTTGCACACAATCATGCGGATATGATTATGTGCATGAACAATGATTATCTACTGATTTTCAGTATGTTATTTTTTGAATCAGCAAATGTAATAGATATTGTATGCATGTTTTTGAGAAAATATCTCAAAAACATGCATTATATGAATTGAATTTTGTACCTTTGTACTCGAAAACAGTTATGAAAAATAATTGAAACACTTAAAAGTCAGATATATGTTACTTGAATTTACAGTTGAGAATTACAGGTCGTTTTATGGAAAAAAGACCTTAGTATTGGAGGCCGATAAAGCTTTGAAAGAATGTACTGAAACGAACTTGTTTGACTGCAATAAATATACTCTGCTTCGATCTCTTGCGCTGTATGGTGCCAATTCAAGTGGGAAATCCAATCTTGTCAGTGCGATGCATGCAATGGCGAGTTGCGTGTTGTTGTCGGTGAAGTTAAATGATAATGACCAATTGGAATATGACCCATTTCTTCTTTTGAAGGACAATCACCATCCCTCTATGTTTGAGATTATATTTTTGAAAGGAGAGTTTTGTTACAGATATGGATTCAGATATAATCTGGAGCGTATCGTTGAAGAATGGTTATTCCGGAAAACAACACCTCGCTCTAAAGAGCAGATGATGTTCGTAAGGAACGAGGATGGGATTTGTGTAGATGAGAATAATTTCTCGGAAGGAGTCGGATATGAAGAAAATACTAATGACAACCGTTTGTTCCTGTCATTATGCCAACAGTTAGGCGGTGAAATATCTCGTCAGGTTATTTCTTGGTTTCAATCGGACTTTAATGTGATTTCTGGATTGAATAATCAACAATATAGAGCATATTCAAAATTATTTTTCCACAAAAAAGAATCTTTGAGTGTTAATGCTCTCAACTTCTTCCAGAAATTGAGACTTGGATTTAACAACATTCTTACTCATGAGGAAGAACCAAATATTCCTCAGGACTTGCCTATGGAATTACGAGCACTCTTACAAAGAGAAACGCAAGGCAAGAAGAGTATTGAGTTGGATTCTATACATAACGTATATTCAGATAAAGGTAAGATAGTAGGTACAATTAACTTCTCGTTTGAAGATAGGGAATCTTCCGGTACAAATAAGTTATTTGACCTTTCGGGACCGATATTCGAAACGCTTTATTCAGGGAGCGTGCTTGTCATCGATGAACTGGATGCAAAAATGCACCCTCTGATTTCTCAGTATATTATTGAATTATTCAATAATCCGGAAACAAATCCGAAGAACGCCCAATTGATATTCACTACTCACGATACGCACTTACTTTCTCAGAAAATTTTAAGACGAGACCAGATATGGTTCACGGAGAAAGATTCTAAAGAGCAGACGGATTTGTATAGTCTGATTGACATCGTACTCCCTGACGGGACCAAGCCTCGTAATGATGCAAATTATGAGAAAAACTATATCGCCGGTCGTTATGGTGCCATTCCTTATATATTGAATGATTAATAATGTAAGACTATGGCAGCAAAGAGAATAAAGATAGATAATGCTTCTTCAAAATTTAGGAGGCAATCGCAAAAAAGAGAACAGAAAGTCATACGCTGCTCTGTGTTGATTGTGTGTGAAGGGACAAAGACTGAACCTAATTACTTTGAAGCTTTTGCCGAAAAGCAACAGGGGGTAATTGTATATGACATCGAGGTTAAAGGGCTTGGGCGTGGGACAAAAAATGTTGTGGAGAAGGCCATTGACCTTAAAAAAAAGAATAACTATGACCGTGTTTGGGCTGTTTTCGATAAGGATGAATTTCCTGCAAAGGATTTCAACGAAGCCATTGTGATGGGACAAAAAAATGGCATTGAGGTAGCCTGGAGTAATGAAGCATTCGAATTGTGGTATCTATATCATTTTCAGAATGTGACAACAGGAGTGTCTCGAAAGGATTATGAAGAGAAAATTTCAACAGCTGTAAATGCTTCTCCGAAATATAAATCGAAGAAAAAGTACAGATATGCCAAGAAAGATCCTAACAATTATAAGATAATGACTACTTACGGCTCAATGGAGTCCGCCTTGCGGTATGCGGAAGCGAAGCATTTAGAATATGTAGATTCACGTTATGCAAATCAAAATCCTTGTACTACGATTTATCGGCTTGTGCGGCAATTGTTGGGACGAGATGAGAAACTGAATGCTGAACTGATCGCAAGGATTGGGGAAAATGAGTTATAGAACTTAAATGATTCAATGGTGGTGTTTTGTGTGTAAAGATAAATAACACCTTAAAAGTGTTTGAATGTAATATTTAAGACACTAATGGATTTTAAACAAAATAATTTCAAATCACATTTATGCAAGTAGAAGAAATAACACAAATATTACGAGAGTCACCAAGCGTACGACTCATAAAATCAAGAAGTGTAGATTTCTTCTTGTCTTTTGTCATTGAAGCGTTCGAGGAACAGGCGGCTATAATGCAGGAACGCTTGCACATGCTACTGAAGAACCGACTGGATGAGCAGGAAAATACGTTGGTGGAGGATAATTTTGAAATGACGAGACTAGTAGAGTCGAACGAACAGAAAGCGAAACGGCTCATCAAAGACTGGACAGACAAGGGATTCTTGACCAACTATCAGAACGAAGAGGGAGAGGTGATATACGAAATTTCGTCACACACAAGCAAATTGATAGATTGGGTGGTGAGCTTGAAAAAAGAAGATTACATCGGTACTGAATCAAAGTTCAAGACACTGTTTTCCCAACTGAAGGAATTGGTGGAATACTCGAACGAGAACCGTGAGAAGCGACTGGAATTGCTTCGAATCAAAAAAATGGAGATAGAGCATCAGATTCAGCGGCTGGAGATGGGCGAAGAGGTCGAGGTTTACGAGGACTACCAGATAGAACCACGATACAACAGTTTGAACAAATTGGCGAAGGAACTGTTGAGCGACTTCAAAGAGGTGGATGACAACTTTAAGGGGATTATCAAAGAGATATACGAACGTCAGACAGACAATGCAGAGAAGAAAGCTTTGTTGAACTACATCTTTGATGCATATGGCGAACTAAAACAATCGCAACAAGGCAAAAGTTTCTATGCATTTTGGGAGTTTCTGCTCTCGGCCGATCTGCAGAAAGAATGGGACGAGTTGACTGGTGCACTCTACGAAACGCTGGAGAATAGAGGCATTGATGCACATGACATGTTTCTCAGGGAAATGAAAAAGCATCTGTTTGATGCTGGTGAGAAGGTTGCGAAAACCAACGACCGCATGAGCGAGAAACTGAGTCGAATCATTCGCCAGAACGGACATATGAATGCAGAGGCGACAAAGCAGGTAATCAACGATATCAAGAAACTACTCATCGAAGCCAGCAGACGGAAAGAAAAGCCAGATGCTTCGCTTGAATACGAAACCATTGACATCAATCTGCCGCTTGAGCGCCCTCTTACCCTCACACCTGTAAAAGAAACTGTGTATAAGGATAAGCCTGACATGGCCGGACTGAGTCTGGCCGATTTGGAGAGTATTGGTAAACTCTACAATCCGTATCACATCGACCGAAAGGTGCTGAGAGACCGCATCAACGAGGTGTTGAACGACAGACAGCAGACGACCCTGGCAGAGGTGATAGAGCGGAACGAAGGCGTGGAGAAAGGTTTGTCGGAAGTGTTTGGATACATTGGCGTGCTGAAGGAATATAAGACGGTAGTAAGCGAAGAACGCCAGCAACATATTATTTTTACAGAAAATAAAACCATATCAATTCCCGAAATTATAATAACAAGATGAACGCAGCAAATATACAACCATACAGCAGGGCTGTAGTGAAACTGTTGAAAGGCATCGTAGAGAAAGACGATGTAGTTTGGAATGATTTACTCGACTACCAAAGCGAGATTCAGGACTATATCAGTGTGATGGGACTGGAACTCATCGTGAAAAAGGATGAAGGTTTTGCCTTTGTCAAGCAAATGAAATTGGACGAAGACAAAACATTGAACATGGTGTCGAGAAGGTCGTATGGTTTTGAGGTTTCGGTGATACTCATCGTGTTGAGGCAGATACTCGAAGACTTCGACAGCAATCCAACAGAGTCGCAGGCTTCGGACAAGTATGTAACTGCTACTGAAATAAAGGACGAGGCAGAATTGTTTCTTCCCTCCACATTCAATCGTGCCAAGTTTGAGAAAGATCTTGACCGCTATATAGACAGCATAGCAGGCTTTGGTTTCTTGGTGGAAGCAAAGCATATTGAGGGTGAGAAGCGCTATAAGATACATCGCATCATCAAGGATAAGGTGACACTGGACGATATATTAGAATTTAAAAACAAACTTAACGACTATAATGCAGCAGATGAACCTATTTAATACCAGTTCGGAAGTGGCAGGCTTTAAGCTTGACTATTTGGAAGTGTGGAATTGGGGAACCTTTGACAAAAAAGTGTACCATATGAATTTGCATGGTAACAACTCGCTATTGACCGGAGCAAACGCCTCGGGCAAGAGTACGCTGATAGATGCTCTGCTCACGCTGATGGTGCCACTGAAGCGCCAACGATTTTACAACCAATCATCGGGTGTGGAGAAGAAGGGCAACCGTACAGAGGAATCGTACTTCTTTGGCAACTATGGCAATCAACAGCAGGAGGGTGCAGCGAGCACAACCACGCTGAGATTGCGCGACAAAGGGGCTCGTTCGGTATTGCTTGCATCGTTCTGCAATGTGGACAAGCGCGTGGTGACGCTGTTTCAGGTGCGCTACTACACTGGCGAGGAACTAAAGGTACTGTTTGGTATAGCTCGAGAACCGTTGACTATAGAGCGTGACTTTTCGGAGTTTGACTTGCATGGCGACTGGCGCAAGCGACTGACGAAAAAATACAATACGAATGAAACAAAACGCACGATAGAGTTTTTTGATGGTCCGGTGGCATATGGCGAAAAGATGATAACCCTCTTCGGTATGCGTTCGGACAAGGCGCTTACACTCTTCAATCAGATAGTGGGTGTGAAAGTGTTGGACGATCTGGACAGTTTTATTCGTACGAATATGCTCGAGGAATTGCCGGCTGAGGAGAAGTATCAGGAACTGAAGGACAACTTCCAAAATCTGATGGAGGCTAAGACTAATATCGATAAGGTGAAGGAGCAGATTGCCCAACTGGAACCTATCAATGCATTGACAGAGAAACTGAAGGAGATAGACGTACGCATAGTTGAAATGGAGCAGGAGAAGAGTGTGGCAGCCTATTGGTTTGCTGCGCGAACGGTGGATTTGTGCGACGAGGAGTTGGTGTGCTGCAAGAGCGACTTGAGGAAACTGGAAGATAGGTTGAAGGAGTTGAAGGTGCAGAAGGGTGAGCTGGAACAAGAGCAAATGCGCTTGACGGTGGCTATTGAGAAGGACGAGGTGGGTCAGCAGATACGTGAAATTGAAAAGGAAATCAATCAGAGAATGAGGATATGTGATAACCGCAAGGCCAAAGCCGAAGAATACGATAAGTTGGCAAAGCTGGTGAAGATGGAACAAAGTCCTGATGTAGAGGCATTCGAAATTAATCGTGTGACCGCCAAACGCGAGAAAGATGCTCTGCAAGTGACGATTGACAGGCAACTTATGGAAGAGAAGCGTCAGGCACAAAACCGTCAGGATGAAATCAGTAGCAACATAGAAGAACGAATGGCCACCATACGCTATCTGCAGCAGCATAAGAACAATATATCCGGTCGTGTGGCTGAGATTCGTGATGAGATACTGGAAGCTGTTGGTGCAACTACCGAAGAGATTCCATTCATTGGTGAACTGATATGTGTGAAGGATGATGAGCGTGATTGGGAATATTCCATTGAGCGTATTCTTCACAATTTTGCATTGCGATTGGTAGTGCCGGAGAAGTATTACAAGCAGGTAAATGAGTATGTGAATGGTCATAATCTGCGAGGTCGTATCGTGTATCAGCGATACCAGGGCGCAGAGACTATTCGTGAGTTTGAGGATAGGACATTGAAAGCGGATTCGTTGCTCCGTAAGGTTGAATACAAGCCAAAGTGTCTGTATTTGGATTGGCTTGAGGACAGGTTATTTGCTGAGTTCAACTATAGTTGTGTTGATTCGCTTGCGGACTTCAACCATCTGCAAGAGAAAGCAGTGACAAAAGAAGGGCTGATAAAGGCGAGAGGTGGTAAGCATGAAAAAGACGACCGACCAGAGATACGAGGCAAGGAACACTATGTGCTTGGCTGGGATAACAAGGAGAAAATTGCTATGTTACAGGAAGAGGTGCATCAGTTGCAGCAGGAAGAAAAGATGACAGCAGCTAAAGTCCGTAAGCTAGAGGAAGACATAAAGAATGCTCAGAAGAAGCGGGAAACCTATTTGACGCTGTTTAGTAAATACGATAAATTTGATGATATAGACTGGCAGTCGTGTGTACTAGTCATTCGGCAAAAGCAAGAACAGAAACGACAACTGGAGGAAGCCAATAATCGGGTGAAGATTTTACAGGAGCAATTGGCGGGGGTGAGAAAAGAAATCGGTTTACTTGATGAGGAGAACAATGAAGCTATCAAAAAGAAAACATTATCGGAGAATCGTGAGAATAAGCTCAAAGAAAGGAGAAACGAAAGTAATTCAACTTTGGCTCAAATAGGCGTTGTTGATACGGATGCTTTTGAGTTGCAACACGCAGATTTACTGAATGTTGCATTGGAGGATTTGAACGGAAAACGTGACACGTTACAACATGAGATCGATTTAGCTTTGCAGAAACAGCGTGAAACGAAGAGTCGCAAGAATAGCGATTTGAAGAACCTGATTTATCGCTTCAAGAATCCCGCAGAGGAAATTTCCATGAAGTATCGCGATTGGCGTTCGGATGTGAGCCATTTGCCCGAAGCCGTGGAGTTTATGGGCGAATATCAGACCTATTACCAACGATTGCTTGACGAAGATTTACCAGGGTTTGAATCGCGCTTCAACAAGTATCTGCAGGAGAATATCATCAACAAAGTCAGTGCATTCAATGTATTCTTCCAGAACTGGTGTCAGTCTATCACCAAGACCATCGACCAATTGAATTCGTATCTTGTGGGCATTGATTTCAAAGATGCTCCAAAGACTTATATCCAGTTGGTAGCAGCCAAACGATTGAATGTGGATGTGAAGGAGTTTCAAAACCTGCTGAGCAGTGCAATACCTAATATTCATGAGATGAACTCAACAATCGATGGAAGCAAGATTCATTTCGAACAGCATATTGAACCGCTGATGTCTCGCTTACAGGTCGAATCATGGCGAAAGTTGGTGATGGATGTGCGTGGATGGTACACATATAAGTCGGAGGAGTTTTACCAAGACGATGGGCAGAAACGTAACACCTATGAGGCGATGGGGCAGCTGTCTGGTGGCGAGAAAGCACAATTAACATACACGATTCTGGGATCGGCTATCGCTTACCAGTTCGGATTGACCAAGAGTGGATTAGATTCTTCGTTCCGCTTCATTGCAATAGATGAAGCTTTTCGCGCACAGGACGAGGACAAGGCACGCTATCTGATTTCGCTCTGCAAACAACTCCATCTGCAGTTGCTCGTGGTGACTCCGAGCGACAATATTCACATCGTGGAGAACGATATTTCGTATGTGCATTATGTGGAGCGCAAGGGCAACTGTTCTGTGCTCTATAATATGCCTATCAGTGAGTTTAAGGCAGAACGTGAAAGGAGTATGGAAGTATGATAACGGCAGTAGAAATACGTAAGAAGACCGAACGTAAGTATGTGGATTATTTGCGTTCGGTGGTAGCTGGCTCTGAGTTTGAGCTAATTGTGATTCCTTGCGACAAGAAGGCTAGCGCATCGATGGATGAGTATCAGCGTGAACTGACGGACATCCGTTCGCAATCGAAAGAGGTGAAGGGCTTTGGTTACACGATTGAGTGGAAAACAGTGAAAACGAAAACATTGGGCGAACAGGATCTGCCTGAGCGCGTGTTATTCGAGAGTGCATCGGACATTGAGCGCTTCTTGCAGAAGTGTGGTGAAGTATCACAGTTTCGTAAGGATGTGGCAATGTTGCTTGATGAGTTTCCGCAGCTTCGTTCATGGGTGGAACGCTATCCGCTGAAGGTGGTGGAAAATGCTTCCTTTTGGTCTGATTTGCTGAAAGTTTTGCGCTATTTTGTGGTAAACCCTTGTCCTAGGTTGTACATTCGTGAATTGCCCATTGAGGTGCATACCAAGTTTATTGAGCGTAACAAGGGAGTGCTTCGTGAGTTGCTGGATATTGTCATTGTAGAGCATGTCTGTTCGGATGAGAAGGTGTTCGAGAAGCGCTTTGGATTGCGATACGATGAGTCATGGGTGCGTATTCGTGTGCTTGAAGCATCGATTGCGAATGAATACTTTGCTGGTGTAGACGATCTTACGATGCCTCAGAGTCAGTTCTGTGCGTTGTCGTTGCCTGTGCAGAAGGTGTTTGTGGTGGAGAATAAAATCAACTTCCTGACTTTTCCCAAGTTGGCAGGAAGTCTGCTGATTTGGGGGCATGGATTCACCATTGGCATCCTCAAGTCTGTTCCGTTCATGCAGCACGCTTCACTATATTATTGGGGCGACATTGATGCACAGGGCTTCGAAATTCTCTCGCAGTTCCGCAGTTATTTTCCCCAGACACAAAGCCTTCTGATGGATCGCACTACCTTTGACACATATTTTGAAGGCGACAAAGGCACACCAAGCAATGTATCAAAGCCTCTCCATCTTACCCCTGCGGAAGCCGCACTGTACGATCATGTCAAGTTTCACAACCTACGTCTAGAGCAAGAGAAGATTCCGCAAAAATGTATTAATAATATATTCAATAGTTTGTTAAAAAATGGCCAGGTAATATCTGAGGTCTAACGGATAGATGTAAAATTATTATGGCAACTTTAGCTGAATTGTACGAATTCCTTGAAACAAAACAGGATGATAGTCATCTTGACAGTAGATTCTCGTATGACGCATTTTTACCGGTAGAACAGCCAAAAGCACGTCTTGAGATTCTTACATGGTGGAAAATTGAACGGCTGATAGAGGATGAGAATTGTAATTTTGATAAGAATTTTATTGTATCTTATTTTGATGAACGTGTTAAAGCTACGAATAACCAGTTATTAAAATACAGATACAATTACTTTATTTCACTATTAACGAACGACAACCGCTATGCTAAGCAATCTATTGATGCTTTGATAGCGGTGATTAACACTTTATTGCCAAAAGACAAAGAAGATTATCCGCATGGAGCAGAAAAGGCTATAGAGGTTCTGATGTCACTGACAAAAAGAGTGAAGTATAAGATACCCGAGGCTACCGATTTGATTTGGGGCGTGTTGGAATCAGACTATGGATACCGCACAAAAATGGTTTGCATAAGGTTGGCTAAGGAAAAGGTTTTCTTTCCAAGTCGTGATGCAAAGAAAATCGTATGTTTGTGCAAGGATTTGTTGTCATTAGTCAAAGATAGCTGGCGTGAGAACTGCTGTGAGTTAGGTTTATTCTATTCATCAAAGATTCAGGGAGAGGCAAAGCCGTACATGAACTTTTTTTATGAAGCGTTGGGAGATATGGAAATGGGGCAATTAGTTGATCCGGCAACTGCACCAAATAATATTGCCATCCCATGGATGAACGAAGATCATTCCCAAAAAGCTATGGCGTTTTATCAGAAGGCGGGGTTGACCCAAAAAAGGAACAGGGCAGAACTGGCATTTCGAGAAAATAAGAAAAAAATGGTAATGCTGCATTTCAAAATTGAGAAGAAAACAGATAAGAAGATTGTTGAGTATTTTGGCAACTTGGAAAAGGAACTACTTGAAGGGAAACTAAGTTGGCTATTGGAGAATCTTTCATGTCCCGTTAGGTTTTTGTTTCCCTCTTACGAACAAATACGCCTACGAATGTCTGCAAGCAAATCTACGGTAGAAAAACTTGGCTTTGAGAATAAGATTATGGACATCAACGGAAACAGCAAGGGGACGCAGGTAAGGATTTCGATTTGCGTCAGAAATACGGTATATGGCTCATGAATATTGTGAGAAATACTGTTATAAATATGATTCTTACAGCAGTCAACATAAAACAATTAACCTATAGTAAATTGAGGAAATGGTTCTTAAAAAACACTTGTTTTGGTATTCAACTGGAATATACTAGATCAGGTCAAGTAGTTACGACCACATGGTTTTCGCAGATTGATTACGGAGTTGAAGCACTCATTAAACAGTATAATCGTTTTTTGCAAGGAAAACCAACTGATTGGCGGTTTCCTGTGGATATTCTTTCCATACGTTTTGAAGGCATTCTGCGTGATATGGTTGGTGATTATGGAGGTTGTGTTACAAAAGTAGGACGAGATAACAGTACTTCTCAGGCATTACTCGATGATCTACTGAGAGAACCATGTTTACTGCAAATATTCGGAAAAGAAGATATTGAATTCTTTGAGTATGTGTTCACTGCTAAAGGATACAATATTCGCAATTACGTGGCACATGCGTTCTATATACCACAAGATTACGGAATGATAGAGGCAACGCTTGTGTTTTTGTGCATATTGCGCTTGACGATGTTTAGTCCTAAAAGTAAAACAATAACGGCAAATATGAAGTAATTTTGCCGTTATTGTTATAATTGTCATAAATCTAATTGAAAATTGAGCTACCATAGAATAAAAAACAGACCTTTGCATAAAAAAGCAAAGGCAACAAAACTATGGTTGAAAGACAAAAAATAATTAGTATGTACAGAATAGACGGCTACAGCAAGCGCCGTATATCACGTGAGATGAACTGTTCCCATAATACGGTGGACAGTATAATATCTTCTTATGAATCCGCCTTATCAGGTAGTGATCCGGATGAAGCACTGACAGAGCTTTTAAGTATAAAACCAAGCTACAATTTTTCTTCTCGCTATCCTTGCAAGCTGACTTCCGAGATAGCGAGAGAGATTGATTACTGTCTTAAAAAGAACGAGCAGAAAAAGGCTCTTGGAATGCGTAAGCAGTGTATGCTTAAAAAGGGCATCCATGACTATATGAAAGAAAAAGGTTACCTTGCATTCAACAGGTGGAATGAGATTATTGAGGATAAGGTACTGGTTGCGTCAATGGTAGACAGACTTACACACAAGGCTTTTCTTATCAATATGAGCGGACAGTCATACAGACTCAAAGAAACACAAAAAATTATACAAAACAAAGCATAAGTTTATTCTTTTATTGTATTTTTACACAAAATTTGGTGTACAGTTTTCGATTAGTATATGGCATAATTTTCAATTAGTAAATACAGGTAGTAGAAATACTGCTGCTTTTATGTTTTATTATTGCGGTATTGTCAGTATGCGGTATCTACTTACTGATTACCTTGGTGAACATAGCAACAACCATATCATTAGTGCTATTCTTCGCTGCTTGGTATTATTAAGATTAATCGAGGGCGATTATATCTGTGGTGGATCTACCTCTTCCCATTCCGAATAGAGAAGTAAAACCCGAAAGAGCCGATGGTACTGCAATGCGATGCGGGAGAGTAGGAAGTCGCCCATCTTTATATTAGAGAAAGGAATAATAATGGACATTAGTTCTATATTATGGGGCTTCATAGCCTCTTATTTGGCAGGATCGTTACCTTCTTTGAGAGAATTCATTTCAACGAAGGATAAAACAACGTTGGATGAAAGGATTGAACAATGCTATCAGACAGCATTGGGACGATGGTGTGCAAACGATGCCGTCAGGCAGCGCATTGCCAAAAAACACTTTAATGACCTTAAACAAGTAAAGAAACTTTACTTGACAGAAAAGTGGGAAAAGGAGGACGTGATTCTGAATAGTCTTGCTAATTTATGGATTGAGGAATTAAGTAATGATGAAGAAGTATCCCATTATATTACCACACAAGGAATTATTTCGATAGATGAAAAATTAGACAAACTGACTGCGTTCCTGACAAATCAAGAAACTAGGAATGGGCAACGGATACGTAGAGGACTGACAAAACACAAAGCGGTAGATGGCTATATTCGCCGTTTCTGCACATCTGACCAATCGGAGAACAACTTCATATATTACGTGCTTGGGAAAAAAGAACGTCATACATTGGCGACTATGTTACGGGAGTAGAGGAGACTTCTACCAATAAGATTGTTCTGTATAGCAGTGCTCAGACAGGTAAGACAACAGAACTGAAACAACTATGCTGGGAATTGCAGCAAAGTGGTCTTTACCTTCCCGTGAGCTTTGAGGTTAGAACCAATACGAAACTTAAGAGAGACGATTTGCCGGAATCACAATACGTAGATGGCAGGGAGGTAGTTCTCGTAATTGATGCGCTGGACGAGGTAAACGGCCAAAAATATGAAGACTTGCTGGAGGAAATAGGAGGTTATGCTTACGAACATCCAGAAATGAAAATGGTGCTCTCGTGCCGTAGTAACTTCCGCAGGGAACGCCAATTGGAGTTATTTACAGAATTGTTTCTGGAAGAGTTAAGTATAGACGATGCCAAAGACTATGCTGCCAAACGTGAGGTTAATAGTGATAGGTTTATGAGAAGCGTCTTTGCCAATCAGTTGGAAGACTTCATCAAGAATCCTTTCTTCTTGAGTGTATTGATTGATGCATATAAAGGAAAGGGGAAACAACTTCCTAAGACCAAGGCGGATATATACAAACTATTTCTAAAAAGCAGTTATGATAAAGAGGTAAAAGAAAAGAACGTACCACAATCTGCACAACATAGCTTTGAAGAGTCTGTTCGGCTACTGGAAAGAGTAGCCCTTGGGCTATCGCTGATGAATGCCCAAAGTCTGAACAAGGAGGAACTGCGTATATGCTTGCAAAACGATGATAACAATGTGGAAGAATGTTTGCGATATGATCTTATTCGCGATGAGGGAGGTCAGTATTCATTTGCACACAACGCATTCCGCGAATGGCTTGTTGCCAATTATTTGAACAGATATGGTATAGAAAGAGCTAAGCAACTAGCCACACATCCCAACGGACGTATCAAGCCAGAATGGTATAACATCATTATGCTGTGGCTGTCGATGTATGGGAAAGATAAGAAAGAAGAAGTGTCTGCCATATTAAAATGGTTGAAGAAAGCCAGTCTGGATTTAATCATCTACATTGACCGAGATATGCTAGACAATGAAACTCGAAACGAAGTGTTCAAAGGGCTTTTATTGGAGTATAAATCGCTAGACATTAGAATGTCGAACATTATGACGAACGATTATGAGGATTTGTGGCGATTTGCATATTCGACAGATACAGTGGGGTTCGTTGTGGATTAATTAAGTGATACAGAAACAGGAACGACTTATTATTCAGACTTGATGTGCCTGTGCTATTTCCTGAAATGGGATAGTTTGAAGTCTGATAGCGCTGATTTGACTGAAAAACTTTTCAGCGTGTTGGAGAAAAAGACAGCTGAATCACTAGAGAAAGAAGACAAATACCACGATTTGTCATTCTTGTATTTCGATAATCCCTTTTTTACTCAGCAGACCTATTTAGAACGCTTGTTTGCCATTGTAAAGGACTCAAACCACTATGATGCCATCAAATCGATGATAAGGCTGATAGGGGAGGCGGACAAGGCCGATGGATATATAGACTATATACTCGATAAAGAAGGGTATGTTCATAATCAACACAAGGGACATACTACACATATGGTAACTCGAACGCCCATCTATACAACCCTTGCCAAAGTACGTTCTCTTCAGAGTGTAGAAAAAATCCTTACTCACACGTTCTATCATTCCCAATATGAATATCATGATGAGCAGGAAGAATATTCCAACATGATAAAAGGAGTGTTTGGAAGGGCAAGTGAATTCATCAAACAAGGACATACAGAACTGATAGGGATTATAGAGGCTTATTATAAAAAGGCCTTTAAAGAATATCACCGTCATTTTGATAATAATAGACAGACACAAGAATTGTTGATGGTTATTAGGGATTGTTATTTGACCGCCAGTTTACGAGAAAGAGGAAGAAAGACCTTTTATGAGAGACAGGAAGAACTGTTTGCTCCAAAAGAAGAATCTTCGAAGTGGGAAGATATCAGACAAGCCTATATTATGGCTGCTTTATGGATGACGGCAGAAGATGTAAAGGATGATTTTAAGAAGTTTGCAGCAGACAACAGTACAGACTGGGCCAAGGCCAGTTGGTATCAGGAAATACCCTATGCCGAAGTGGCGGAATGTGCAGAAATACTTTACAAGGAGAAGTTTCCACAGCCTGAAATAATAACCAAAGGGCGGGAGAGACGGCAACAAGCATTTATGGATTTTACAGAGTATCCTGTATTTAAGCAGATTGTGCTGGAAATGGTGACAGGATTGGACAATCATAGTTCCAGAAAAGAGTTCTATAAGAAACTGCGCGATCAAGACGAAGGATACAATCAGTATGCTTTCAGTTTTTTGTTGCTTTTCGTTGATGACAATAATTATTACAACATTGGAGAGATTGTCAAAGGTGTCAAGAACATAGATATCTATGAATCTTTCTTCATGAAGGAAGTGTCGGGAATGATGGATAGGTCTGATATGGATGTGTCTGTAACAGAGGAAATCAAGATTCGGGTTGTAAAATGGGCTAAAGCATCTGTCTTGAAACTGAGCGATGGAGAGCCCATATTCTTCTGGCGAGAAGCCTTGGGACTAATGCTGAAGGGTGAGTTTGAGATTCCTTCTGAGAAACTGCTCTCACTGCTTCGTTTTGGCAGTTATACAATTTCCAGAAAGGATTTTGATGAATATTATAGCCGTGAGTATTCCTTGTTTGAATATATAACAGAGAGAGTAGATTCTGTAACCCTAGCTTCTAAGGTGATAGAAAAACTACGGGCAAATATTGACAATGCAGAATACCCTTTGTTGTATTCATTCTCGAACTATATCATAGAAAACCAAATAGAGGAGGGGTATAGTCTTGTGCTTCGCTTCGCATTGTCTGGTTATTCATTGTCTGCAAACGTAATGGAGACTCTTGTTAAGAAAGGAATGAAAATAGAAGAGATAAAGAAAGCTGCATCGGGCTTGAAAGTGTCTGACAGACTATTCTGTTATTCAACACTTATAAGGAATACACAGGAATCGGTTTGGGTGAGAGAAAGGCTGGAAGGAGAATACAAGAGTTTTAACGGATATGATTTAGAACATGCGGTACGTCTGTTGATAAGTATTGGCAGCATGGATGCGCTGGACTATCTTGTGACGCGCCCAGAAATGATAAAATATAGGGATGACTACCACTTTAACTATGACAATCCAAACGCCATTTCATCGCTATGCTATTTTATCCGCTACTGCTATGAGCATAAGATTGATGGTCATTTTATGCTGAATAGTATACTTAATTCTTTGGAAAGGATTGCCATAAAAAGCAAGGATGTATTGATGGAGGTGACGCAATACTTACGGCAGTTAACCCAAAGGGGCGAAATGTATAAATATCTGAACCGCTATATTATCGGGTTTGAAGATAAGTACTATGCAGCTTATTCTGGTATTAGCGATATCAATGAAGCTATGCGTATAGCAGATGGAGGACGCTTAACGAAAACAGAAGAGGAAAAAGCTGAAGAGATTCCGTGGAGAGAGGATGAAGGTATTTACATATCTTACAATTGGGAAGGTCATTCGGCACATATAGTGGATTATCTTGGATTTGTATTGGAGAATAGAGGGATTCCTTTTAAGTTGGACAAGAAAGATTGCCCTTATACGGTCAACATCAAGGAGTTTATGAATGCCATAAGGGCTGGGAAAACTGTAATAGTGGTACTGAGCAGGCCTTACTTAAGATCGAAAAACTGTATGTATGAACTATTGGGCATTATGGAAAATGTCGATTATAAGGATAGGATGCTGCCTGTGGTGGTTGATGATACGATAAGAGATGACGATTTCTATGTGGAACTGGTTAAGCATTGGAAAGAGAAGAAGGATAAACAAACAGAGATAGTAGAAAAGTTACGGGACCTTGATCCCGACATGGCTGAGCCTGAAGAAATGAAATTGAAAGAGATAGAGCAAGTGTATGGTCTGTTGAAGGTTATCAAAGAATATATAGATTGGGCAAATGCTGACAATTTGGATGCGTTAAGTTCGTCGCAATTTAAGAAGATCATAGACGAGATATATAAAAGAAGGGGGATAGAACATGAAGATATATCTGGATAATAATGTGCTTGTTGATATAGAATCTGGAAACACAGTCCAAAATTCTGTGTAAATGGAAACAGGATTCAGCTGTAAGGAGGATGTAAATAAAACTGTGTCAGCAAAGAGTAAAATATTAACTTTGCTAACACGTTTTTTTTGTATGAAAGAAGAATTTGATTTTGAGAGTATCAAGAACAAGGCAATTGAGCAGCTAAGAGCAGGTAAGCCCTTGTTAGGTAAAGACGGTGCTTTCGCCCCTTTATTGGAAAGTATCCTGAATGCAGCTCTAGAGGGTGAGATGGATGCACATCTTACAGAAGAAGAACGTCAAATGGGTAACCGCCGTAACGGGAAAATGCAAAAGCAGGTCCAGACACCATTAGGTGAGGTAACCGTATCCACTCCTCGTGACCGTAATTCAAGTTTTGATCCACAATTTATTAAGAAGCGTGAGACCATTCTGGTAGAAGGTGTTACTGACCGTATAATCGGCCTGTATGCTCTTGGTAACAGCACACGTGAGATTAGTGATTGGATGGAAGAGAACCTTGGTAATCGTATATCGGCAGATACAATCAGCGCCATTACAGATCGTGTACTTCCGGAAATAAAGGCATGGAAATCACGTATGCTTGATTCTGTCTATC
>ERZ1673698.1498-NODE-1498-length-21939-cov-5.795239_pt1 | contig 21939 bp, 19 predicted proteins | sample MGYA00580228_ERZ1673698 | MGnify/ENA primary metagenome ERZ1673698 (study PRJEB41218, sample SAMN15661768) | gut metagenome | host: Homo sapiens | place: Canada: London | collected 2015-08-20/2019-03-30 | study: EMG produced TPA metagenomics assembly of... | reverse complement strand
TAAAAGGCCGATATGAGCGATACCGGCATTATTAATTAACAGATCAATCTGTCCGAAAGTATCTAAAGTTTTTTGAACAATAGCAGCAGCCGTCTTTTCCTCGGCGACAGAACCAAGACAAGTAATAACCTGCGTCTTTGTAGAAAGCTCCTTTTCTACGGCAGCCAATGCTTCTTCATTATGTCCGCCATTCAGCATAAGACAATATCCTTTATCGGCATAAAAACGGGCAAGCGCAAGGCCGATCCCACGCGTTGCACCAGTGATAATTACTGATTTCATAAAATACTCCTTTTTATCAAATTCACTTACTATACCACAAAAGGGGGACGGTGTTACTATTTATGACAATCCGGCTACAGTGGCATCAACAGTGGTGTCTCCTTTGCCATTCGGCAAATCAGAATTCTTGTGTTTCTTCTCTGAGCCAGCCGGCTTCTTCTTCTGTAAGATATGGAGCGATTGTCTCAAATACTTTCTGATGGTATTTGTTGAGCCATTCTTTTTCTTTTGTACTGAGTTCTTCGGCTATGATTGCTGAACGTTCAAACGGTACAAGGGTAAGTGCGTCAAAACATAAGAAACTACCATAATCATTTTCCATGTCCTTCTGGCATACGATCATATTTTCCAGGCGGATACCGAACTTGCCTTCTAAGTAAATGCCTGGTTCATCGGAGGTTATCATTCCTTCTTCGAATACGCAGTCATTTCGTCCATTTACGGATGGACGATAACGGAAACTGTTTGGTCCTTCGTGAACACTTAAGAGATAACCCACACCATGTCCGGTTCCATGATTGTAGTCAAGACCTTTTTCCCATAATGGAGTTCTTGCAAGAACATCAAGGCTCTGTCCGCTACATCCCTGTAAAAAGCGAGCCATTTCTAACTGAATATGACCTTTTAATACCGTAGTATACATTTCTTTTTCTTCCTGTGTCAAGCTGCCAAGAGCAATTGTTCTTGTAATATCGGTCGTTCCCTCAAGATAATGTCCGCCGGTATCTGCCAGTACAAAGCTTTCTGGTTTCAATTCTACATCTGATTCTTTCGTAGCGCTGTAATGCACGATTGCTCCATGTTCTTTGTAAGCAATGATTGGCGCAAAACTAGGCTCTACATAGTGTTCCTGTGTATTTCTGAACTGTTCTAACTGCTCTGCTGCACTGATTTCTGTTATTTTTGTTTTTCCTATCTGGGACTTTAACCAGTAAATAAACTTTGTAACAGCAACACCATCTTTTATATGGGCATTTCGTTCATTTTCCACTTCAACAGGATTCTTCTTTGCTTTAAATAAAAATGTTGGATTAACGCCTTCTATTTTTTTCACTTGCTCTGGTAATGAAGATATCAATGCCGTGTTAACCGCTGACTTATCATAATATACCGATGCGTCTTCTGGCAGTTTCTTTACATCTTCATAAATCTGTGCATATGGAGCTGCCTTAATACCCTGCATATCTAACAAAATCTTTATTTTTTCAGAAAGACATTTTTCCTGTACATACCAGGTAAGTTTCTTCTCTCCTAGTAAAAGATAACTTAAAATAACCGGTGTGGATTCTACATCATTTCCACGCATATTAAGAAGCCATGCAATATCTTCTAATGAAGTAAGTAAGAAATAATCTGCTTTCTTTTCTACAAGAAATTCCCGTACACGCTTAATTTTACTCTCGCTGCTCTCTCCTGCATATTCTACTGGAAGCGGCCATACTGGCTGTGCAGATAACTCTGGGCGATTTTTCCATACAGCTCCTGTAAGATCAATGTCTGTACGAACAGCAACACCCTGTGCATTTAACTGTGTGATTAACTTTTCTGCAGAATCTTGCATAATACATCTGCCGTCAAATCCGAGAGTTTCTCCTTTCTTTAATGTTTGTTTTAAATATTCCTCTATTGCAGGCACTCCTGGCTGTCGTTCCTTCCGAAGCATAATTCCTGAACCTTCTAACTGCTTCGCCGCCTGCAGAAAGTATCTTCCATCCGTCCACAGTCCTGCTTCATCCAGCGTAACTACCAGAGTTCCTGCCGAACCAGTAAAACCAGAAATATATTCCCTACACTTAAAATAATCTCCTACATATTCCGAACCATGAAAGTCACTTGTAGGAATCAGGCAGGCATCTACGCCGGTCTCACGCATTTTTTCTTTTAATAGTTCTAATTCCCGTTTCATTTTTGATCTACTCCTATAAATCTACTTAACATATTTCATAAGTTTCTTGTAAACTTACTCATTTTATCATGCATTACTTTTACAATATATTTTAATATACTTTTCCCTGAAAAAAATACGCTGCCTCTATAGAACTACTATGTTATCTACAATAACCCCTATAGGTGCAGCGTTTTTCTCTTTATTCTTCTGATGCAGCGTCCACGATAAGCTGTGCACACTTCTCAATACCCAGACTTCCTCTGTTAAGAGCCAAGTCATAATTCTGTGCTTTTCCCCAATCCTGACCTGTAAAATACTTATAATTCAGACCTCTTCGCACATCCATATCTTTTACGCGGTTCTTCAGCTTCAGACCAGCTTCACCGTAAATCTCCTGAATACGATTCTCTTTTGTCTCTTCATCTGCATATAAAAATACTTTCAGACAGTCTTCTCTGTCTCTTAAAATGTAATCTGCACAACTTCCAACGATAACGCATGGTTTTGCAGTTGCAAAATCTTTGATTACCTTTTCTCTTGTCTTCCATAACTGAACAAGCGGAGAATTAGAATCTTCATCAAGACCAACAAAAGAGTATGCAAAACGCTGGTCAGCAGATGGTGCAAACTCACCATAGTGTTCTACATACTTTCTCGTAAGACCAGACTCTTCCACTACCTTTTTAATAATGTCTCTGTCATAAAATTGAATACCCAGTTTCTGTGCTACAAGCCTGCCGATTGTTCTTCCGCCACTACCAAATTCTCGGCTGATTGCGATAATATTCTTCTTCATTTTCTGTCCTCCCTGTACTGTAAAATAGTCTCAAAAATCATCTGTCCCTAGTATATAATATTTTATCAAAAATGCAAAGGAGATTTACTATTTAATTCATCCTCTCCAGCCACAGTACAGAAGCCAGTGAACTTCATAAGCCATATTTGTGGTCTCGGAGCAAGTGTTGGATGCGAGCGCGTGGAGCGAACATTCAACGCGCCGCGACTAAAAGCACAAATATGGCTTATGAAGTTCACTGGCTTCGTCTGTAGTTTGCTTAATGAATTAAATAGTAACCCACTCCATTAAATTGTGGATTTCTTTTCTATAAATTCGTCCAGAGAATGCCTCATGTGGTAGTGCAATAAAGTTTGTTTCGTCAGCGCAGATAGTTTTGTATATTGGATCTGCTATGACTGTTTTTGCTTCTGCTATTGCCGCTTTTATCTCTTCTTCCGATGAAAAAAGCAATACATTTTCCCCGATATATTCTGGTTCGGTTTCTAGTGGGCAGATGACTGTAGCATCTATTCCCTGTTTGAGTGCCATCGCTGCTTTTAATGACTGGGAAATGACAGATTCACCTATGATATAAATTCCGTTGGCTGCCCTGCTTATGTTTTTTCCTGATGATGTTACAGAGAAATATGCTGTCTGTGATTTTCCCGTCCAGGCGGCATCTATTAATTTCTCGGCAATGATACCTGCAAAGCCTTTGACTGGTGTACCGATGACATACGGTGTTGAAAATCGTTCTTCTAATACTTTTGCGGCTGGAAATCCCACGGATGAAATAACGAGGTTCACATCGGCTTCGCCGGCTTTTTGTATGTCTTCTATGCTACTTCCCATCGCAAAGGTGCTAATGATTTCAAAGTGCTTGCTTAAGAATTCTTTTATGGAATCTAAGGTGGAGTTTACGGAAAAATCAAGTGGGGTTGCTCCTAAAATGTTTATTTTTATTTTGGAATTACTCTGTTTTGATTCTGTATTTTCTATTTGCTTTTGTTCCGATTGGTTTAACTTCTGCTGATTTTGCTTCTTTGTATCAGCTACTGATAATTCGTTTGATACATTTTCTATTTCTATTCCATTTTCTTTAAAATGCCCATTTGCATTCGTTGGAAGTACTAATTCTCTTGCTACTGTCTCCAGCGCCATTCCTGCTCCGCTTACATAGCTGTGCATCCCACTGGTCGGGAAATAAAAGACTGGGATTTGTGTCTGCTTTTCGATGATGCGGGCGATTCCTTCAAAGTCGGTTCCGGTCATTAAGGGAATTGGGGTGCGTACCAGGGCAATGAAACGAGGTTTTAATTCTTTGGCTGCCCGCACAATGTCATTGATGAATTTATCATCATTTCCCATAATAGCGTCCATCTGTGAAAGTCCGGAAATAAATACGAGGCTGTCCATATCATACCAGCGTGGTTCATCGTGAGTATTATAGGTGGAATTGCAGCCGGACGGGTCATGGATAACGACCATGCCGCCAAGTTCATAAAGGGCAGAACATACCCCTGATACATCTGCTGTATAGGTTGATAATGTTACCGATACTTGTTTCATAAATAAATCCTTTCATTTATATACAGCTTTCACATCCCAAGCCTTTTCGGACTACCAAATCTTTTGTGTTCTTTTTTGTCTGATAGGCTTGCTGTATTTTCTGGCAGAGTTCACAAATACCATCATAGCCATGCAGCCCTCCGCCTTCTACCATATTTACAAAATGCTCTGTTCCTGAAAAGTAAGCGGCTTTCTGGCCGATTGCCAGTATTTTTTCCTGTGGATTTCTTGGATATACCCGCATATTGGGATGTATCGTCGCACATACTTTTAAATTAGGAGCATTTTCTTTTAACCAGAGATAGTCTTCTTTTTCTTCTGCCGAAAAAGCATCCGTAAAAATTCTTTCTACCGAAAATCCATGGGAAATCAGTAATCTTGTAAGTCCTAAAAGTCTTGGAACAACGGTGGCATCTATGGTGATTTTAGTATCGCCAACAAGCTCTTTTGTTTCCTGTAAAATGCGTTCGCACCGCTTTCGTAACAGGCTGGTATCTGGCATCACCGCTCCCGGCATTTCTTTTACGAGGCTTTTTAACTGTGCATTAATTTCATCATAATGAAATGAAAATGGAAGATAGAGAAACTTCATGCCAAGTCGTTTAGATAACTGTTCTGCACCGTACTTTGCAAGTGGATAGCAGGCAATATTTAAGAAACTTTCTGACATGGATAAATATTCTTCGTACCCCTCGCACTCTGTAATGTCTTTTACCGTGTATCCTGCTGCCTTTGCGATTGTCTTTAATTCGGTTTCTTCTCTTGTCGGAAAATCATTTCCGATAATATTTATCTGTTTTAAATTCTTTTCCCGCATGGGAAGTGGCTTATATAAAGCATTTCGCAACTTCTGGTCCGGAGTCAGCCCTTCCTTTTGCATAATCGGATCCATGTAACAATCCACGAAACACTGTTCTGGAAAGCGACTTCTTAGCGTATCATAAATATAGGCCAGGTCGCATCCCATAAAATGATGCACACAAACCGTAAATAAAAGAACAACGGATGGCTTCTTCGGCAATTTGTGAAGAATATCACTGACACCTTCAATGACAAGATCCTCCATCTGCCCGTTGAACAAATCTTCTTCCTTTATTTCTACAAAAGAAAAACGGTCTCCTGCGTTCATTTCTGCTGCAGTCAGAATAACACCTCTGTTACAGTTTGCGCCGCATACATAAATCTGGTGAGAACCTGGCAGGAGCATTCCCATATGTACAATATTCCATGTGCCGTGTGCCGGGCTGTTATATTCAAGTCCCGGGACAAAAGGCAGCGGCCATGCCGCATCCTGAAAAGGAATCTCCTCCTGTAAGGAAGGCGATAATTTTTCTTTTATCTGATTATTCCATTGTTCGTCTTTTGCTTTTCCGTGAAGCATTTTAAGCAAAATAAATCCCTCCCTGTAAATCCTTCATATTCAACTTCTTAGATTCCACAAAGTGTACGGATTTCTCCTGCAAGAATCCGATACTCCTCTGCCATTTCTGAATCAGGATACGCTTCTATCACCGTCTTTTTCTGTTCTTCTGCATCAGTGACAAGCGAACTTCTTGATAAAGTTCCGATGACTTTACTGTGAATATCTTCTGCTAATTCCTCTACTTTTGCATCCTCATTTTTTACATTTCTACGATTCAAAATGAGGCCGCCAAGCTGTGCATATCCTCTGTCTTTGAAGTTTTCTACTGCCATTGCAATATTGGCTGCCGCATGGATTGCCATATTTTCACCAGAAGTAATGACAAATATTTTATCGGCATAGCCACGGCGCATTGGCATGGAAAATCCACCACAGACAACATCGCCAAGAACATCATAAATGACAACATCCGGGCGGTATTTCTCATATGCACCTTTTTTCTCCAATGTCTCTAATGCCGCAATGATTCCTCTTCCGGCACAGCCAAGTCCTGGCGAAGGACCACCGGCTTCCACACAGCAAACACCTGCGAAGCCTTCTTTTACCATTTCTTCTAAGGTGAAATCTTCTTTTCTTGTCCGTACTAAATCAAGAACTGTCTCTACTTTTTCTCCATGACGCAGTAAAACTGTCGAATCTGCTTTCGGATCACAGCCAATCTGCATAACTCTGAGTCCCTGGCTAGCAAATACTGCTGCCACATTTGAGACAGTCGTGGACTTTCCGATTCCACCTTTTCCATATACCGCTATTTTAATCATACTTTTTCCCTTTTATCACACTTTTGCATAGGCAGCTTTCGCCGTCACTCCAGAGAGTCGTCCAATCTTGCCGGACAGCTCACTGATTTTCGTCTGTGGAGCATCAATCACCAGGCTGATAATGCTAATATTTTTTTCTCGGTAAGGAATACCCATTCTGCCCACAACATACTCTGCGTAATCGTGAATCATTTCATTTAATTTCGCTGTACTTTCACTGTCCTCCACGATAATAGAAAGAACGGCAATTATTGTGTCTTCCATGATTTTCCTTTCTCCAATTAACAGATTCTTGGTAAAAGCTCTCCACCTGGAGGTGGAAGTAAAGTTTCCGCTCCGATTTCTGTTGTGACTACAACTCTTCCTGGCATTTCTTCTGTTACTTCACCAATAATTGCAGCTTCTGAAGAATACTTTCCTTCTCGTAATTTAGCTACGATTGCTTCTGCATTTTCCTTTGGTGCAAAAATGACAAGACGGCCTTCGCAGGCAAGGTAAAGCGGTTCTAATCCAAGCATTCCGCATACACCTTTTACGCTGTCCTGCACCGGAATTGCTTCGGCATTCAAACGGATTCCTGTTTTACTCTGTTCCGCAATTTCATATAAAACAGTTCCAACACCGCCTCTTGTCGCATCACGAATAACGTGAACATCCTTTGTCACAGATAAAATATCCTGTACTGTTCCCCAAAGTGGTGCACAGTCACTTGTCACATCAGCATCAATTCCGAAGTCTTCTCTTGCAAGCAAAATAGTACAGCCGTGTCTTCCGATATCTCCGCTGACAATAACGGCATCACCTGGTTTTGCCATGAATCCAGAAGTCTCTACGCCCTCCTGAATCTCACCAATACCTGTGGTTGTGATAAATACACCATCTACCTGACCTTTTCCAGCAACCTTTGTATCTCCGGCAACAATCTTTACTCCAGCTTCATTTGCTGTCTTTTCCATTGCCGCTGCGATTGCCTCTAATTTCTCCATCGGGAAACCTTCCTCAATAACAAAGGCGCAGGAAAGATAGAGTGGCTTTGCTCCCATGCAGGATAAATCATTTACTGTACCGCAAATGCTGAGCTTTCCGATATTTCCTCCCGGAAATTCTGAAGGAGAAACAATAAATCCATCTGTGGTAAATGCAATCTTTCCCTCTTTCATCTTTAATACTGCCGCATCGTCACTTGTCAGTTCTGGATTGGCAAAATGTGCTTTAAATACCTGGTCAATTAATTCACTTGTCTGTTTTCCTCCTGCACCGTGAGCAAGAGAAACTGTTTTTCCTTTTAAGTTATCCATGATTTTTCCTCTTATTGTTTTTTACTATATTTACTTCTATATTTTTAGATTTATAATTTATTATATCTAATACTCTGTAAGTGAAAGTTATTCTCCCCTGCTATTATACTGATAATAAGCTGAGCAGGCTCCCTCATTCGATACCATACAGGCTCCAATCGGATGAAGTGGTGTACAGCCTTTTCCAAATACTTTACAGTCTGTCGGACGGCATTTCCCCTGTAATACATCTCCACAACGGCAGGCAGGACTCGTTCTTCCTTCCATCTTCGGAATCGAAAACTTCACTCTTGCATCAAAATCCTGCGCTTCTTTTCGCAGGCAAAGTCCGGAATTTTTAATCATACCAAGTCCTCTCCACTGAGAATCACATGGTTCCATCCATTCTTTGATCAGTTTCTGTGCCGGAATACTTCCCTCTTCCGTAACAACCCTTGGATAGGCATTAACAAAAAATGGGTTGCCTTCCGGAAACTTCTTTAATAATACAGCAAATGCAGTTAAAATCTCGCTGGCAGTAAAGCCGGTTACTATACCGCTGATTCCTTCTTCCTCACAAAGCTTTCTGTTCAATGCATTGCCGGTAATCGCATTAACATGGCCGGGATATAAGAAAACATCGGCACTGTCTTTCAACATCTCATAGGCACCCGGCATTGTTTTATTCGCAGTAAGAAGTGCATAGTTTGTAAGTCCTGCCTCTTTTGCCATCTTTACAGAAAGACAACTTGCCGGAGTTGTTGTCTCAAATCCAACGGAAAGAAAGACAACCTGCTCGTCTTTATGCTCTTTGGCATATTCAAAGGCATCCATCGGAGAGTAGACCATCTGAATCTTGCCGCCAAGACTTCTGGCATCCGCTAAACTCTTTGTACTTCCCGGCACACGAACCAGATCGCCAAAGGTACAAATAGTTACATTTTTCTCCAAAGCAAGCCATACTGCCTCATCAATAAAACCTGCCGGTGTCACACAAACCGGACAACCCGGACCAGAAATCAGTTCCACCTGCGGCGGCAAAATCTTTCGCACACCAAGATGAAAAATCTCATGGGTATGTGTTCCACACACTTCCATCACACGGACAGCAGGACCATCATAGCCTTCAATAATTGCTTTTGCTTTTTTTAATTGTTCTTTCATAGTAACCCCTCCAGAAGATCTTCTGCCTCATCCTCATCTTCTTCTGTAATCTTTGCAATCGCAATTCCTGCATGAACCATTACATAATCGCCCGGTTCAAGATTCTCTATCAGTTCTGCTGAAACTTCTCTTTTCGCTCCTGACGCATCTACAACCGCCATTCCATCTTTCATTGTCATAACTTTTGCTGGTAATCCTACACACATAATTTATTCCCCTTTTTGTAAACTTCTCATTGCTGCCACCGCCTGTCCAAGGCTGATTCCCCCGTCATTTGGCGGAAGTAAATGGTGTCGCAGCACATGAAATCCTCTTTCTTCTAACATGGTTACACTGTAATCTAAAAGTAATTTATTCTGGTAAACACCGCCACTTAATGCAACGGTATTAATCCCTGTTTCTTCTCTTGCTTTTTCGCAGGCAGAGACAATCATCCCTGCTAATCTCCTGTGGAAATGTAAGGCAAGCTGATTGCTGTTTTCTCCTGCTAATTTTCTCTCTGCTAATTCTTTGACAAGAGATAATGTTGGTAAATAATATAAATCCGCTTTTATATTCCGATTTATAGAGTTGTTTTTCTCTACAACACTCTTCTGCGCTACATCAGAAATACTTTTTAGTTCTCCATAGTCTGCAATTATTCCAGATTCTGCAAAATCCTCAGAACCTGCTATTTTTTTCTTCTGGGCATCTAGCCATTTTTCGGCCGCAAACTGTAACGATGTAGATGCCTCCCCCTCAAATGTAGAGGACTTTCTGATGTCAAGAATCGCACTCACCGCATCAAATAATCTTCCGGCACTTGTAGACTGTACAGTATTAATTCCTCGTTCTTCCATCGTAAACTGAAGTTTTGCCAGCTTTGGCTCACAAAGTCCTAATGTTTCAATAATCTGAAGGGCATTTTCCTTTCCGTAAATCTTTCCAAGAAGAGATACGGCAATTCTCCAGCCTTCTTTTGCAGAAACATCGCCGCCTGTCTGTGCAAATGGTTCGATGCACCCCCAACGTGTAAAGGAATCATAGTCTGCCAACAGAATTTCTCCACCCCAGATTGTTCCGTCAGTTCCGTATCCCGTTCCATCAAAAGAAACACCGATAACTTTTTTTTCGGTTGTCCATTCATTCTCTGCCATACAGGAAAGGATGTGAGCATAATGGTGTTGTACGAGAAATACAGGAAGCCCCATCTCTTCTGCCGCCGCTCTTGTATTATAAGACGGATGCATATCGCAGGCAACAATCTGCGGCTTGGTTTCCAGCAGTTCTTCCATTCGTTTCACAGACTCTTTTAACGCCTTTACCGTCCGTACATCTCCCATATCACCAATGTAAGGCGATGGATAAAATAGCTGATTCTTTCCGATACAAAACGCATTCTTAAGCTCACCACCGACCGCAAGCACCTGACCTTTAAATTCATTTCCCATCATAAATGGAAGAGGCGCATAGCCTCTGGAGCGCCGAATCATATACGGCTCTCCCCGGTAAAAATCCATAACCGTGTCATCCGCACGAAGCCGTATTTTCCGGTCATGGGAAAGTATCACATCACAAAGCCCGCTCAGCTCATTTAATGCGTCTTCATCGTCACGGCAAATCGGCGCTCCAGAAGTATTCGCACTGGTCATCACAAGGCAATCAGAAACCTTCGTTTCGTCCTGATAATCAAAAAGCAAAAGCTGCACTGGCGCATATGGTAACATAACTCCAATCTTTGGATTATCCGGTGCAACACTCTCACAAAGCGTTCCCCCTTCTTTTTTCGGAAGTAAAATAATCGGCTTCTGATGCCCGTCAAGAATCTCCTCTAAATGTGGTTCTGTCTCACATTCTCTTCTCACAACATCTAAGTCCTTCATCATAACAGCAAATGGTTTCATCGGACGTTTTTTCCTCTGTCGTAATCTTGCAACTGTTTCTTCCTTCGCCGCATCACAGCAAAGATGAAAACCGCCGATTCCCTTTACCGCTACAATGCCACCCTCGCTGATCACCTTTCTTGTATAACGAATCGCATCCGCTCCCCGTTCTTTCCTCCCAAGCAAATATACTTCTGGCCCGCAGTCGTTACAGCAGACTGGCTGTGCATCAAATCTTCTCGTTTCCGCATGCGTGTACTCATACTCACATTTCTCGCACATCGGAAACTCTCCCATACTCGTCCGTACTCTGTCATACGGCATGGAATCTAAGATTGTAAGACGCGGTCCACAACAGGTACAATTGATAAACGGATGCAGATATCTTCTGTCGTTCTTATCATAAAGTTCCTTCTTACATTCCGGGCAAATGGCAATGTCTGGGGATACGAAGATTTCTCCTTCTTCTTTTTCGCTTTCTATGATTTGGAACTTTTCTTTGGAGTCTGTTTCAGATTCAACTTTATGAATACCATCCTCACCCGATTCCACATTCTCCACATCCAGTTTCAAAATAACCGCCCGTTTGGGAGGCTCTTCCTGAATCTGCTTTATAAAGCTATGCACACATTCTTCGCTGCCCTCTGCAAAGATTTCCACATAAGGTCCCTTATTACTCACACTTCCGGCAATATCACAGGCATCGGCATGACGCTTTACCGTTGGGCGAAAGCCGACTCCCTGCACGATTCCAAATACTCTGATGCAGACTCTCATACGCTCTGTCTCTTCTTTCCTGAGATTGCAAAATGCGGTAAGTCATACCATTCTCCTTTATAAAATGGCACAGCTTTCTTCAGTAGCGAATCGGCGATAATGATGTCATATTCATTTTCTTTGATGTAAGTGATCCAGTCATCTTCTTCCTTAAAAAGAATATCCTGTTCTTTCTTTTGCTCTTTATTCATCATAAACCAGGATGCAACATTGATATTTGCAGAAATAAATTCTTCCCTCAACGTATTCGCCAGCACCTGCTGATGAACAATTAATATCTTTTTCTCAGATAATTCTTCTACATTCAACAGTCCTGCTACCTGCTCTTTTTTTTCTTTCCATTCTGGAATAATCTCCGGTGGACAAAACAGCTCATATGGCGTTCCAAATTTCTGTTGTAAATACTTTGCTGCTGCAATTCCTGCCGGCGAAACAACGATGTTTTTCTCTGCTGCTGCCGCCTCTCTTACAGCGTCTAAGCCATCGCCCATTCCATAACATACAACCTTTGAAAAACCTTTTTCGGCAAAATACTTTTTCAGGAAATCTTCTTCATAAATACCGCCAAATTCAAGAGGGGTTGCCCCGATAATTCCAATACGTCCTGGCTCCACGTCTTTTTCAACAGCGAACTTTTTAAATAATTCTTTCCATGTCTTTTTCTCACCATCATCGTAAAGCTTTGTTCCGTCCGTGTCGATTGTAAGCGCCGGAATTCCTGTTTCCTTTTCAATCATTCGGGAAAGTGCGCGATAATCCGTTCCGATTACTGCTGGAACCGGCGTACCAATCACTGCAATAAAATCTGCGGAAAGCTTCTCGCAGGCTTTTCCAATCTTTTCTACCAGGCGGTCATCCCGTCCAAGAATCGCATCCATATCACGAAGTCCTGCGCTGAAAATCGCACTACGACTCTCAAACCATCTTGGCTCATCAAATCCGCATATGTTTCCCGCACAGCCGCCGGCATCTAAAATAATAATCAGTCCGTGAAATTCACATAATACCGCTGCCGCGCCCGACTGGTCCGGAGCAAATGGGGAGAGATATTTTCTAAGTCCCTTCATTTAATTTGTCCCCCTTTCCAGTGTTTTCTCTTCTTTTATATTTTTTGTACTATTTTTCAAATTTTTTGCTTCACTTTTCGCATTTTTCTCATCCAGTACCCGTTCACACTCCTCAAAGAAATGCTTCACTCCACGATACCCAAATGGCTGTATATCATCACTCCACTCAAGCTGTGCTGCTTCTGGATGATAGTAAACAGCATCCTTTCCGATAACGATATCCACTGGATTCTCGCCCGGCTCATAGTAAATCATCGTTGGCTCCAGATTCGAATAAATCTTTGTTTCTGGACTTAACTTCGCCATCTTTTCAATATAAACAAAATCCTCTTTCGACAGATTTCCAAATACTTCTGCTACCGCAAACTCATATCGAATCAGCGCAAATGCAAGTTCAAATGCATTGGCGTTACAGCCCTCTCCAATTGCAAATACTGCATGTGGATACTTTTTCTTAAAAGCTTCTTTTGCTGCAAGTGCTTCCTCAAAATAAGCATCATCATCAAATTTACTTCCTAATGCCGCTGCAAATAATGTATATTGATTCTTTATTTTATCAAGCTGATATAGCCTTGTAAGTTCTATGTACGGAATTCCCAGTCGTTTTTGCATATCGGCCGCCGCAAAACGTGCTTCCGCATCTAAGACCAGATTAAAATTCGCCTCTGCCATATCAAGATACTCATCATAGTTTTTACATCGGGAAATCTCACGAATCTTTTTTATCCCAAGCTGTCTTAACAGATCATAAAGTTCACTGTCATCTTCTAACGGAGCAAAATGTCCAAGAAGATTCACGGAAGTACTCTTCTTTTTCTTTGGCTCTAACAGAGAATAAATCGACTGTCTGACATGAACCATCGGCGGCTTTCTTCCCTCTCTGGTCAACGCATACATATAGCAAGGAAGAACCGGGATTCCAACTGCTTTTTGTGCTCTCTTACAAATACGCTCCATATCGGTTCCAAGCAAAGCATCTACACAAGTAAGACAAATCATAACAACCGATGGCTTTGTCTCCAGACAATCATAAATCTCTTCTACTGCCTGTGGAACCTTCTTCAAATGTCTTCCCGTTACAATATCCGTTTCATCCATCATCAGATAGAAAAATCGCTCACTGTATCCGCCAAGCTCACTTAAGATCGTTGTATTCCTTCCACAACAGCCCGGTGCTAAAAGAAGCATAACCGAACCCGGAATCGCAAGGCCTGCTCTCTTTACACCAAACCCCTGCGCTCCCGGCGAGTTATACGCAAGTGTAGCCGGTGAACTATAGATAAGGTGCTTTGAGGAAATCAATTCTTCGGGAATATTATCTCGGCCTGCTTCGGCAAGTTCTTTTGTGGTAATAAAATACGCTTCTTCTGCTTTCTTTTTCTCTGTCTCTTTTGCCATGATTTCTACCATACATCTTCCTCCGCTGTATCCTGTGCATTTTCCAGAAGTTCTTTTGCAAGATTTAAAAATGCCTGTGCCGCCGGAGATTCTGGTTCACCTTCGACAACAGTCATTCCCCTATCTTCACATCTGGTAATCTCGTCACTTCTTGGCACTTCACCAACAATCGGAAGCCTTACGGAATCCGCAAACTCAGTAACCTTCTCTGTCTCGTTTTCCACATTTCTGTGATTTAACACAATACCATACACCTTCGCATAGCTTCTGTCCTCAAAGTTCTTCACTGCATTATTAATATTATTGGCAGCATAAAGAGCCATCTTCTCACCAGAAGTCACAATCAACACTTTACTCGCATACCCCTCACGAATTGGTGCCGCAAATCCACCACAGACAACATCACCAAGAACATCGTATAACACAACATCAGGCTGGTGTGTCTCAAATAATTCCAAATCTTCTAACAAGCTAAATGTCGCAATAATTCCACGACCAGCACAGCCAAGTCCCGGTGTCGGACCACCTGTTTCAATACAGAGAACTCCACCGTAACCTACCTTTGAAATATCCTCAATTGTCTCTGGGTCTTCATCATATTCACGCATATAGTTCATTACCGGAATCGGTGTCGTACCCCCAAGCAGATTAATCGTAGAATCTGCCTTCGGGTCACAGCCAATCTGAATAACCTTCTTTCCCATACTGGCAAATGCCGCTGCCAAATTACTGGTCACCGTGGACTTTCCAATCCCGCCCTTGCCATAAACCGCAATCTTTAACATAAAAAAACTCCTCTATTCTACCCCTGACCGACAGACTGACCGTAAGGTAGAACAGAAGAGTTTTGCACTTTTCGTACTTTATTCTTACTATTCTTTTCTTTGTTTAAAACAAATCGTATCTATTTAGAATCTATACAATTATAGAAAATCAAGCGTATTTGTAATCTTAATATAATTGAATTAAAAATATCTCCATTTCTATACAACTTATATACAGATTTACTACTCGATTTTCAATTGCAAATTCTAAATAATTTCAAACTATTCCAGCGCGGAAAACCTTACTGTCAGAGTCGATATTTATCTTTCTATTATTATAACTATCCAGACTCACAAAATTAAATATCAGTTACTATATACTTACATAACTTTGATTTACATAATCTTAGATAATTATTCTTTTATTGTTTTGTTATTTTTTTATCATAGTCTTATTATAACATCTGAGAAATGAAAGGCAAGTACATTTTCCAGTACAGTACTTATAGTGACATACTTCTTCTGCACATCTCTGCAATCCTGCCAGAGGCTATATCACTGTCAAACGTACATCCCATTCCTCTTAAAAATTATTTTAAAAGAAGATAGCTTGGCATACCATTCTCATAAATACTACTTACTTCGCCCTGCACCAATGGGGTTAAGTAAGTAATTAACTCTTCCTTCACTCCATTACCAGCCTCATTAATCCACTCTACAGGAATCTTCTTCTCTTTATTCGCAACCTCACGAATATCAACGCCACTGTACTCTACCGTATATGGAGCATCAGACACTCTTGTAAGAGAAGACATTAATCCACTCTCTCCTGCTACTGCAAGCTTAACTGCATTCGCGCCAAGATTACCGGACTCCTCAATATCCGTCTTACTTAAAATATGCCCTGCACAGCGCTGTAACAGATTCAATTCTATCGAACGAACCTTACAGCCAATCTTTGCTCGAACCGCTTCCTCTAAAATCTTTCCAGTACCAGATAACTTCGTATGTCCAAATACATCTAACTCTCTAGATTCTTCCTGTTCACATAAGAACCGCCCCTCTGTATCATGTACACCTTCACTAACCGCAACAAGCACAGCATTCGTTGAGGCCAGCTTTTCCTTCACATCATCAATAAAACGATCCAATGAAAATGGTTTTTCTTCTAAATAAACAAGATATGGCACATTACCATTCTTACCTTCCGCTAATGCAGCAGCCGCAGTAAGCCACCCGGCATGACGTCCCATCATCTCAACAATAATTACATTCTTCGGCTCATATACGGTAATCTCCTGTTCAAGCTCACAGAAAACTGTAGAAATATACTTAGCTGCTGAACCAAATCCCGGACAATGGTCTATTCCGCAAAGGTCATTATCAATCGTCTTTGGTCCACCAATAACCTTAATATCCTCTACACCTTTCTCCTTACAGTATGCAGAAAGCTTCGCTACCGTATCCATAGAATCATTCCCACCGATATAAACAAAATATCCAATATTCATCTTATGAAGAATATCAACAATCTCCTGATACTGACTGTCATCTTCCTTGATATCATTAAGCTTAAAACGACAAGAACCAAGCGCTGCCGCCGGAGTTCTCTTTAACTTCTCCAGCTTTTCCTCTGTGTCAACCTTCTCTGTAAGATTCACAAATTTCTGTTCTAACACTCCCTGAATTCCATAACAAGCCCCATATACCTGATCAATCTGTTCTTCCTTTATCGCCTGCTTAATAACACCTGCTAATGTTGCATTAATCGCTGCTGTTGGTCCTCCAGACTGTGCTACTAATAAATTCTTCTTCATCTTTCTAAAATCCTCCTGTAAATCTCTGAAAAGGTTCTGGTGTTCCTTCATTCGATGCAATCACCTTCTGCATCCATACAATATCCCACCACTTGCCAAGCTTGTAGCCACATTGTTCAAAATGTGCCTTCTTCTCATATCCACGCGCCGCATGAAACGCTTCACTCTCTGCATTCGGATGAGTAATGCAGGCAAATAAATTCACGATATTCTGCTTCTTCAACAACTCTTCCATCTTCTCATAAAGAACCGTTCCCACACCTTTTCCGTGAATTCCTCTCTGCACATAAACAGACATTTCCGCTGACCAGTCATACGCCCTGCGGTCATAAAAAATCCCCGCATACGCATAAGCAATAACCTCTCCCTCCTCCTCAACAACAAGGTAAGGATACCTCTCCAATGTCTTCGTGATTCGTTCCTGAAACTCCTTCACCGAAGGAACTTCCAGTTCAAAAGTTATCGCCGTATTGTCCACATAATACCGGTAAATGTTCTGGATAGCAAAAGCATCCTCCGGCGTAGCGATTCGTATATTCATTTCAAGCCTCCAAAAATTTTGTCGATGTGGTTATTATACAATAAGAGGAAGAGGGGGACAAGACGGTAATTATAGAAATAATGTAATCATCTGGCTTCCTTCTTTTTAAGAATCTCTTCAATGTCTTTCTCTAAAGCACTACGCGGAGCTCTTACAGTGACACTTAGATCAGAATTTACCTGAATAGCCACCGTTTTCCTGTTTGATCTGATTACTGCAACTTTCATACTAAATCCTTTATCCTATTATTTCATACACTTATTTCATACACTTTCGAATTTGATCTATCAACAGAATATCTGCCGGAAGCCAGTCAATGCTATCCAATTGATCTTTCGTAAGCCACTTTGCCGCTTCTGCTTCTTTCAGCTCCAAATGTCCTGCTTTAACTTCAGCCCAAAAACAATCCATAGAAAGATGGAAAGTCGGATAATCATATTCTACCGTATCAATCAGTTCTCCGACCTTAATTTCCGTATCCAGTTCTTCTATGATTTCTCTTATAAGTGCCTGCTGCGGTGTTTCTCCCGGCTCCACTTTTCCTCCTGGAAATTCCCAGCCACCTTTCAGTTCGCCATAGCCTCTCGCTGTTGCAAATATCTTATTTTTTTCTTTCATATCATCGCAGATAATTGCTGCAACTACTTTTACCGTTTTCATCTGTTTCTCCTCTACCATCCCTCTATCTTTTTATGCTGTAATATTAGACTGTAAATATCTTAATAAATCCTCTCTTACTGCATGGTGCATTCTCATAGTGACTTTCGTAATCGGCTGCATGCGTCCACGATTATCTTCTTTCTGTGCATTTTTAGCTTCCATTACATCAAATTCTCCCATATAATAAAAATTCGTTTCTGCATCTGATTTTTTTACAAGCAAATGCTTTCTTGTAGCTCCCAGTACATCTTGCATATAAGAGCTTTCCAATCCTTTACCAATCTGAGAATCCCACTTAAAAATCAAGTTATCTTCAAATGTATCCGCATAATCCGGTTTTCCAGCTACATAATTTTTTTCATCCTGGCTCTCTTCCTTGTGATAAGTAATAAAAATAAATACATCATCATCAATTCGTTTCATACCATACATAACAGAAGATAAATCCTTTCCACAATTCATAAGCAAACTAACATCTCTTCTGGAATATTTTTCATACAACACAAATGGACTATCTATATTTTTCCATGGAAGATATTTTTCCTGATATCTAGTAAGTCCGACTTTTATAATATCTTCCACCTGTTTGTAGAATTGTATATGCTTAAGTCTGTCCGCATAACTTTGTACTCTTCGAATCATTCCTGGCCGATCATTTTCTAAAATGTCAATCTGACAGAACTTCTTATACTCAGCCTCTTTACTCACAAAATGTCCCTGTAATACCTGAATTGCTTCCTTTACCTGTGCTACACTGATTTCAAATCCAAATGTCTTTTGATATTCAGTTTTAAATTCTGTAATACCGATATAATCTTTATGAAGCAATTGACTTAAAATTGCAAGTTCATCGGGTCGTACACCTGAAAGAACAGTTTTAGATAAATACTCCAGTGTTAACTTTTCCTGTTCACTTAAATTATTTGTGTATTTATCCTTTTCCATTACCTGCATAAAAGCATAGTACGTTTTATATTCTCGAATAATTACTAATGGATCAATTTCTTGATTCTCATAAAAATCATATAAAAACGGAATTCTCCCCAAACGATTCTTCAGTGAAATATAACTTTCTTTAATCAGAGCTTTCATTCCCTTAATCTTATCAATAGATTTGAAAATTTTGTCCTTAGAGATTTCATCAAAATGTACAGTTGATGCACCTGGTATCGTACTATTTCCACTGATCACATACTTACGAATCACATCAGCATTGTAAGAACGGTCTCCAGATAACGCCACCGGAATCATAAAATTATTATTATAATTCCCAATAAAATCCAGAACAACAACATATTCTTTTCCCGGCGCTTTTCTTAATCCTCGTCCTAACTGCTGAATGAATACAATCGGAGACTGTGTCGGTCTAAGCATGATAACCTGATTCACTTCAACAATATCAACACCTTCGTTCAAGATATCGCGGGAAAAAATATAATCTAAAGGTTGACAATCTTCCGTAGCATCTTCTTCATCCATTGCCAGTCTTTCAAAGGCTTCCTGGCGTTTGTCTTCATTATCATTCCCACTAAGAGCAACTGTGCGATATCCCAGTTCATTGAATTTTTTCGATAACTCCTCGCATTCCTTTACACGACTGCAAAAAATGAGTCCTTTTACACGATTACCACTATATCCGTAATACTCTGATTGCTCAATGATATGTCTTACACGCTCATCGCTGGTAAGCTGATTGAACGCTGCATCTGTCAGTTTTGTAGCCTGTAACATTTTGTCATCCAAAGAAACAATCTCACTAATGCCAAAATAATGAAATGGACAAAGAAAATCCTCTTCCATAGCTTGCTGCAAACGGATTTCATAAGCAATCTGATAATGAAAAATCTCATAAATATTTTTTCCTTGCTGATTATCATCCCTTTTGTCCGGAGTTGCCGTCATTCCTAAGAATAGCTTTGGTTTGAAATAATTAATGACTTTGGTGTAAATATTGTTAGAACTATGATGCGCCTCATCTAGAATAATACAGTCAAACGCATCCGGTTGATATTGAAATAAATGAGTATCTCTATTCAAGGTTTCTACTGTAGCAAACACATACTCTTTCTCATATTCATAGAAACCAGCACCAACCACTCCCATCGTCACTTTCTTACCGAAGACTTTTTCAAAAGATTTCTTAGCCTGTTTCGCCAGAGTTACACGATGTACTAAAAACAACACTCTTTTGAAACCAAGTTCTCGCATAGCAAATGCAGAGGCGAATGTTTTACCGGTACCAGTGGCTGATATCAAAAGTGCCCTCTCTTCTCCCTGCTCCAGAATCTTCCTAAGATTCGCAATAAATCTCTCCTGCATAGAATTCGGTTTTAATCGGTATTTTTCGAGTGACGGAATCTCTTCGCTTTTCGCTATCTCACGCTGATGTTTTATGATATTGTAACGCTCTCTGTAAATTTCATAAAAATCATCATAAGGCAATGCATACTCACTGTTCCAGAGATTATGAAATTCTTCCACAATCTCTTCTGCTACCTCACCATTTTCTGTAGAAATCAGTTTCGTATTCCACTCCTTATTAATCGTCAGCGCTGCACTTGTCATATTAGAACTTCCGATAATGATTCGATAAATCTCTTCTTTCTTGAAAATATATCCCTTCGTGTGGAAACCATTTCTGGCAGCTTCCACGTCATACATTTTCAACGTAATATTTTTCAATCCATTGAGTTTCTCAAGTGCTCTCGGCTCGCTGAAATTCAGATAATTTGTCGTAAGAATCTGTCCTTTAACGCCCTTTTTCTCAAGCTCTTTTAAAGTCTGCAGAAGCGGTGTCACACCACCCATCGTGATAAACGCAACACTGATCTGGAACTGATCACAGCGCAACAATTCGTCCTCTACAGATGAAATAACTTTCTTCCCCTCTTCCGGATTATTCGACACAAATGCTGGCTTGTACGCCAGATTTACCGCCACAGAACCATTTATATAAGCGGCATTTAAGCCATTTTGCAATTCCTTGATCACATTCGCATCCATTGAAAAATCTCCCTCTCATTTCGTAATGAGTAAAACAAAATACTCTGATTAGTATTATACCTTATGGGAGAGAGTTTGTCATTGAAATCCCCAGGAAGCAAACATAGCAAAGGCAACTGAACGAAACGATAGCAACAAAAAACAGATCCGGACGCACTGAATTTAATGAGTGTATCTGAACCTGCCTTTTCATTGATCTTTCCAATAAATAGCTGGACCGGCTTTTCATCGGAGTTACTTATTTAATTGGGAAATGATTTTCAAAATATGTTCGTTTCTTTTTATTGACTTTTTGCTACTATCAGGATACAGTCATAGCTAAGAAATGGGTTTTTTACTGAGTAATGTCTTCAGGCTAGAAAAGGGTGCTTGTTTCTTTTTTTATACACTATTTCATTAGCCTTCATCAAGTATAATCATATCTCATCTTCTTTATCAAATCATCTGCAGAATCCAATATTCTTCCTCTGAAGAATTCCCAATCATTTCAATAGACTCCTCACAAAAATGATTTAGATTTAAATAATAGTCTTCCCTCTCACTACTAAAATCTAACTGTGCAGTATCTAATTCTACCATCTCATCTTCATCAAAAATCAACTTCCTCACATAGATATAATCATCAAAACCTCTCGTAATATCTTCCTTTAAAAGATTTTCTCCAGTTCCAAACTTGGCAGAAATAAATACCTCACTGACTGGAAGATAGAGTAAAACACCTTTTTCATCCGATGGATTCTCTATCCACTTTTTTCTTAAATGCACCAATATTATTCATCACACTTCCTCATCCTAATTCTTACGCAACTATTACTCAAGCAGAATACTGATTTTTTTTATTTCTCTTGCATATATTGTTTTTATGATGTATTATGTGACATCCTCCCCCACCTGTAGAGGTTGGGGCT
>ERZ1673698.1493-NODE-1493-length-22101-cov-12.077565_pt1 | contig 22101 bp, 19 predicted proteins | sample MGYA00580228_ERZ1673698 | MGnify/ENA primary metagenome ERZ1673698 (study PRJEB41218, sample SAMN15661768) | gut metagenome | host: Homo sapiens | place: Canada: London | collected 2015-08-20/2019-03-30 | study: EMG produced TPA metagenomics assembly of... | reverse complement strand
GCTTTTCTTATGCTCATTTTGAGGTGATATGCGTGGAAAAAGAAAAGCTTATAGGCGAATACCAGGCCGAGCTCAAAAAGGTAATGGACCGAATAGAAGAGGCGTTGGCAAACAGAAAGGAATGCATGAGCACAGAAGGGCGCAAGCGTCTTGCTCTTCTGTATGACATGCGAAATAGCCTCTGTTTCTCCCTGAAGGAATTGACAAAGGATTGATATTTATTTTAAAGCGTGGTGGTGATGTGTGGCAAAACGCTTGACAGATAGGCAAAAAAAGAAAATAGTGGCCGATTATTTGGAAAGCGAGAGCTTTAACGCTACAGCAAAAAAAAACGGTGTTTGCGGGCAAACCGTGCGTCGAGTTATAGAAGGATCTCAAGGAATCTCAGAAAATCTCAAACGAAAAAAAGAGGAAAACACCGCGGACATTCTCGCGTATATGGAAAGCCAACGCGGTGTTGTGTGCGAGATCATTGGCAAGGGACTAGCGGTATTAAACAGCCCAGAAAAGCTGGAAACGGCCACGCCTGCACAGATTACAACAGCCATCGGCACGCTGATTGATAAGTGGGCAATGGTTTCCGGAGAGCCTGCTGATGCGATAAAAGAGGATGGCTTAAGCAAGAGTCTAAAAGAAATGGCGGAGGAGCTGGAGAGTGATGATTAGCGCAAAACAAAAGAAAATTCTCGCTTTCTCTTATTCCAGCTATGACGCAATTATATGCGATGGCGCAGTCCGCTCCGGCAAGACCTCCATTATGATGTGGGCGTTTGTCGGCTGGGCCATGCGGGAATTTAGCGGTCAAAGATTCGGCGTTTGCGGGAAGACCGTAGACAGTGCGAGTAAAAACATCGTTGTTCCCTTTATCTCCATGAGTCTTGCTAAAGAGCGCTATGTTCTACGCTGGCGAAGATCAGACAAAATCTTAGAAGTGCGCCGTGGAGCCGCAATCAATTTCTTTGAAGTATTTGGAGGTAAAGATGAGAGCAGCGCGGCGCTTATTCAGGGCCGTACATTGGCCGGGGTGCTGCTGGACGAGGTAGCGCTCATGCCGCGTTCTTTTGTTGAGCAGGCATTGGCCCGGTGCTCTGTAGAGGGGGCTAAAATGTGGTTTTCTTGCAACCCTGGTAGCCCGCAACACTGGTTTTATCTTGAGTGGATAAAGCGGCGCGAGGAGCACAACGCTTTGTATCTGCACTTCACCATGCAAGATAATCCAGGACTTAGTAATAAAATTATAGAGCGATATGAGTCTATGTTCTCTGGTGTGTTCTACGACCGTTATATTCGGGGCTTATGGGTATTAGCAGAAGGACGGATTTATGACATGTTCCGGAAAGAAAGGCATGTCGCAGCCTCCCCGCCCGGAGCGTGCGGCCTGTACTACATTAGCATGGATTATGGCACGCAAAACCCCACCGCCATGCAGCTTTGGGGGAAGCATGGCGGCGTTTGGTATGCTCTGCGCGAATATTACTACTCGGGCCGGGAGCGGAAGAAGCAACTCACGGATGAGGAATATTATACAGCGCTGGAAAATCTTGCGGGCCCCCTCCCCATTCGCGGGGTGATTGTGGACCCATCCGCGGCGTCTATGATTGCATGCATTCGCAATCATGGGCGCTTTTTAGTGTTCCCAGCGGACAACGCCGTGTTGGATGGTATTCGGGTGACAGCCAACGCCCTCCAGAGTGGAAAAATCAAGATCTGTGAAAGCTGTGAAAACACCGTGCGGGAATTTGAGGCGTATGTATGGGACGAAAAGGCCGCCGGCCGGGGCGAGGACAAGCCGCTGAAAATAAACGACCACGCAATGGACGCCATGCGCTATTTCTGCATGGAGGTATTTGGGCGGCACAGCCCGCAATTTGTGTCAATAGGAGGAAAATAAATGTTGACCAGCCTGGATTTTTTAAAAGCGGGAGAGCAATGGCCGCCAAGATCGGAGAAATACCGTTTGGATAGATATCAGGATAACCGGGCTCTTTTCGAGGACGATCATGCCGAAGTGTACAAGGAGCAGTTCAAACGCATTGAGCGGGTGATCGGAAACTTTTCTCAAGTGGTTTCTTATGCAGTGTTATTCAACTATCAGAAGCTAATCTCGTTGAAAATTGCCGACCTAGTGTTTGGCGAGCCTCCCAAGATTACGGTAGCGGACGAAAAAATCCAGAAGGCCGTGGACGAGATTTTGGTTGAGCAGGAGGTGCTCAATGCGGCCTATGAAGCTGCGATCGATGTAAGCCGGTACGGGGATGGGCTGCTCTTACTGTCCAATCAGGAAAACATGCCGGCGGTAACGGCTTCCAGTCCGGCCCACTGGTTCCCGGTAGTGGACGCATGGAATTTAAAACAGATTCGCTTTCACGTATTCGCCTGGGCTTATCCGCTGGATTCAGAAGGCGAAAAGTGGGAGCTGAAGGTTCAAATACACAATCCCGCAGAACCTTCCTCCTGCGAACAGCACCGCTACAGCCTGGAAGGAATTAAAGGGGCCTGGAAAATCGGACGTGAGATTGCCCGCCCGGAGGAGGCGTTGCTGGAGACCAAGCTCCCCGTCTGCCCGGTGTTTCGGGTTTCCAATGTCAAGACAACGGACCGCCTGTTTGGAATCGACGACTACCAAAGCATTGACAGCATTGTCTCTGAGCTTATGGTGCGCGTGTCGCAGATCAGCAAAGTGCTCGACAAGCATGCGAACCCCAGCATGAGCGGCCCGGAGGGTGCAATGGAGCTGGACAACGCCACCGGGGAATGGCGTTTTAGAATCGGCGATTATTACCCGAGGAGAAGCAACGATGAACCGGACGTGAACTATATCACCTGGGACGCCTCTATGGACGCCAATTTTAAACAGATTGAGATTTTGACAAACCAGCTCTATACCATTTCAGAAATGGGCAGCGCCATTTTTGGCGATGTCACCGGGAAAACGGGAGAGGTCCCCAGCGGGTCCGCTCTGCGCCGGCTGATGATGTCGCCGCTTGCCAAGGCCCGCCGGGTGTCCAACAGCTTCGACCCCGTCTTGAAAAAGCTGATTTCCGCTTGCGCGGCTTTGAAGGGCATTGCCGTTGACGCCAAGGATATTACCATCACCTGGAACGACGGACTGCCGGATGATGAGGCTGAGAATGCCAATATTATGGCTGTCCGAACCGGGAACCGTCCCACCATCAGCCAGCATACCGCCATTCGCAGGCTGGACGATATGTCCGAAGAGGAGGCGGCGGCGGAGCTTGATGAAATCCGGGCGGATGACGCGGCGGCGGACATGGGCAGTGCGCCTCCAGCGGAAACCGAAAACGAGAGCTTTGAGGAAAAACCGCCGGAGGAGCTCCTGCCTGGCGGGGATGAAGCGTGACAGCGGCGGAAGAGCTGGAGAAGCTCTATGAAGCGGCGGAGAGAAAGCTGGTTGAAATAATTGCCCGGAAGGCGAGCGCCGGCTCGGCGGCAGCTTATGAAAGGCAGATATTAAAGCAGGTTTCCGCGGAACTGAAGAAGCTTCGCCGGGCCACGCCGGAGCTTGTGCGGCAGATGGTGCTGAGCGGCTACCGCGCCGGGCTTGAAGGCGCGGTGGAGGACATCTTAAAGGTTGACCTATCCCTCCCCCATTCATACAATCTTTTTTCAAGGGTAAATACCCGTCAAATTGACCTTATTGTACAAAACACGGTCGACAGCCTGACAAAAGCAACCCGCATTGTCGGGCGCAGGATGGAGGATGAAATCCGGGCGGCGGGCCTGCGCGCCGCCGCGCTCAAAGAGGCAACCGGCGGCACGGTGGGAGATATGCAGAAGGATCTGGAAAAGCGACTGCTGGGCCTGGACCTGCGCCAAGCCGGCGGGAAAATAGGCGTCCGATACAAAAACGGGAAAGTGGTTTCGCTGAAGGATTATTCCAAGATGGTCGCGCGAACCACCACGGCGGAGGCGCAGAACAAGGCCAAAATTGTACAGGCGGAGGAGTGGGGCTATGATTTGGCCGAATGCACCACCCACGCCCCGACCTGCGAGGTCTGCGCCATGTACCAGGGCCGGGTGTATGCCCTCACAAAGGAAGCCGCGAACGGCAAACACAAGGGGCCTGGCGGTGAGCCGCTGCGCTTCCCCTACCTTTACGACACAGCCCTTGTCCACGGCTATGAAACCATTCATCCAAACTGCCGGCACCGTTTTATTATTAAGCCGCCACAGGCCTATACAAAAGTGGAGCTGGAGAAATTATCCCGGCATAGCATGCAGCCTTTCCGGGACACCCGCAGCGACGCGGAGCGCAAGGCGTACGCCAAGGAGCAGGCCGTCAACCGGGCAAGGAACGCCGACCGCCGGGAATGGGAAACATACAGGCGCGCCCTCCCGGACGAGGCCTATGCCAGGTTTTCAGATTTCAGGCGCGCTAAGCAGGCAAATTCCCAGCAGTATCAGGAGCTGAAATCAAATTTTCAAAAACAAAATAGATATTCCCAAAATATTAACTCATATGAAGAAACTGCGCAAAAAATTTTTAGCCTTAGTAAGGAAAAATACGGTGAGGGGGTGACAATGAGTGCCGCTAGTAGTACACTAGACTCGGACGACGAAAAGGCTATTTATGATTACATGTCCTCAGGAGTTGCCTATAGCTTAAATGCTTCTCTCCGCTCGGGAATTCCTTTATCAGAACAGCAGGAACTCATAAAACAAAATATTGATAAGGCTTTATTAAAACTTCCAGATTACACAGGCGTTGTTTATCGTTCTTTATCCAGCGAATACTTGGATGTGTCACAATTTTTTAGAGATCATAGTGAGGGGAATTTGATTCGTTATGATGCATTTACGTCTACCAGTAAAGAAATTTATGACGAAACAATGGATATACAAATAGTTATGAAGGTAAAGCACGGGAAGGATATTTCTAAATGGAATGATAATGAATCCGAAGTTCTGTTGCCAAGGGGAACACGTTTTTGTGTTATTAAGACAGATGGAAAGACGATTTATATGGAGGAATTATAATGGAATCAGACATGAAAACAAACCGTTTCTATTTTACGCCAGCATATACTTTACCCAAATGTAATGTTTGTAAGCATTATCAGAGATATGGCAAATGCGAAGCTTTCCCTAATGGAATTCCAGTTGAGGTCTTAGACCAAGAAAATGTTTATCCATCATGCAACGGAAAGGATAGTTTCCACTTTGAAAAAAGAGAATGATTTTTACGACAATTACTCCTGTAGGATCACATTTAAATACACTTGAATGGGCATTAACCGCCCGCCGTAAGGCAAGGCGGTATTTTTATGCCCATTGATCCCCGCGAAAAAGCGTTGCCCGGGAGGCGGCGCTTTTTTATATATTTTTAGAAATTGCGCCTGGCGCGCAAAGGAGGAAACAGCCAGATGCTGAAACCAATGAATATTCAACTGTTCGCCGGGGAAGGCGAAGAAAACACCGCGCCGGAAACGGCGGGCAAAACCTACTCGGAGGACTACGTGCACAGCCTCCGGAATGAGTCCGCCGGGTACCGGACAACCGCCAAAATGTACGAGGGAGCCCTGCGTTCCGTTTTGGGCCTGGGCGACGGCGAGGAAATCGGCGACCTGAACAGCCGGCTTTCCAGCTACCGGCAGGCCCTGAAGCAAGAGCAGGAAAACACCTTGAAAGCAGCCAACAGCCGCCTGGTAGCGGCGGAGCTTCGCAGCCTTGAGGGCTACGATCAAAAGCTGCTTGCAAGGCTGATTGACCTGTCGGGCGTACAGGTTGACGGCCAGGGCAACGTGTTGGGCGTTAAAGAGGCGGCAGAGGCCGCCGCAAAGGAGTTCCCGGCGGTAAAGGTCGCCCCGCGCGCCCAGTACGCCCCGCAAAATCCAGCCGGGCCGGAGCTGCCCGAGATGACGCCGGAGGCCTTTAAAAAGCTCTCCTATGGCGAGAAGTATGAATTTAAGCAAAAACATCCTGAAGAGTACAGAAAAATGATTGGAGGAAAATAATTTATGGCAGGTACATTTCTTGGGTTCCCTTTTGACGAGGAACTGTTTTACGACTCCTGGGGAGAAGCGCCCGACCCAGTGAGAACCGCTATTGTCGACAGCGGCGCAATGGTCAGCGATAGTGTTATTTCCGCTCAGATTCAAAACAAAGGCAATCTCTATACCATTCCGTTTTATAACGTGCTAGGCGGCGATCCTGTCAACTATGACGGGCAGACGGATATTACTTCAACCGAAACCGACGGCGGCAGCCAGACAGGCGTCGTCTTTGGACGCGCCAAAGGTTTTACGGCCCGGAATTTTACAGCCGAGTTGGTAGGAAACGACCCAATGGGGCATATTGCGAAAAGCGTCGCCCGCTTCTGGAATAAATACCGCCAGGGCGTGCTGCTGAAAATCCTTGCGGCTGTAACGGGTATTACGGGCGCGTCCGGCAACGCAAAGGTGTGGCACGACACACATATTGCCGACCTGGGCTCTACAACGGCCACACCGTACACCATTGGCGAAACCGACCTAAACGACTTGGCTACACAGGCGCTGGGCGATAACAAAAGCTTGTTTTCTCTGGCTATTATGCACTCCAACGTAGCAAAGACGCTGGAGAACAAGCAACTTCTGGAATATTGGAAATATACCGACGCAAGCGGAATCCAGCGCCCGATGAACATTGCCAGCGCGAATGGCTACACCGTTGTGGTAGACGATGGGGTTCCGGTTGCACAAGTCGGCGGGTCCGGAGACAACAAGGCGCTGAAAAAATACACGACCTACATCCTGGGGACGGGCGTCCTCCGCACGGCGGGCGCCAGGCTGGACCGTCCCAACGATGTTGACTATGATCCGGCTAAAAACGGCGGGCAGGAGACGCTTTATACCCGTATCCGCGAAACAATCCACCCGAACGGATTCAGCTTTAAGGCGCCTTCCTCCGGCTGGACAGAGTCCCCCACGGACGCACAGCTTGCGGCAACCGCCAACTGGTCGCTGCAATTTGACCCTAAGGCCATTCCAATTGCTTCGTTGATTACCAACGGCTAACGGGAGGAGATTGCTTTGCTGGTTGCCGGCGAGAATACCTACATCTCTACAGAGGAGGCGGACGGGCTTTTGCAGGGAGAGGCTGGAGAGGAACGCTGGAAAGCCCTCACGGATGAAAAAAAAGCGGGATATTTGAAAACAGCGGCACGGCATATAGATTCCCTCCGGTATGCGGGCCGCCCCAATCAGCCGTGCCAAAAAATGGCCTTTCCGCGCGCCTTCGCGGAAATCCCCGCGGCTGTCCGTATGGCCCAGGCGTTGGAGGCGCTGGCCCTTTGCGATACCCAGGCCGCCTATCGCAGAGAATTACAGGCGCAGGGCGTTTCCTCCATCAGCCTGGGGAAAGCTTCAGAAAGTTACCAAGGCGTCAACAGTACCGCCTCCTTAAAGCCTCTCCGGAGCACAGAGGCCCTCTTGCTTTTACAGCCCTATCTTTTAGGAAGCGGGGTGATTGTGTGAGCATATGGAGCACACAGTACGCCACAAAATGCGCTGTGTGGCATTGTACAGGGCTTAATAATCAGGGGGATAAGCTTTACAGTCCATCGCTAAAAGCGCCCCCAATACCATTCCTGGCGAGAATGGAGTATGACCGCAGAGAGGTGCTGGATAAGGACGGAAGCCGGGTTATTAGTGAGGCTTATTTATTAACCGATTATAAGCTCTCTTCATTAGACCGTGTTCAGGCGGATGGGCAAAGCTGGACGGTCAAAGCTGTTTCCCCAATCCGTGACATTTCCGGACGGCTCGACCATTGGGAGGCGGCGCTCTGATGGGACACAGGACAAAAATAGCGGAGGGCCAATACCTGCACGGGCTTGACGAAGCGGCAGAAAAGCTTCAAACACTGGTGGATGCTATGGCTGGAGCCAGTGCTCAGGGATTATCGGACGCTTCCCTTTTCATTTTAGGCGAGGCCGCCAAACGGGCGCCGGTTGACACCGGAAACCTGCGGGGCAGCGGCTATGTGGAGCTGGACGGGCAGCAGGTGGCAAAAGGCGCGGAGGGCGGGGGCTGCACCCTCACCGGCGCCGGGCCCGAAGACGCGGCCCACGCCGAGATCGGCTTTAACGCCAAGTATGCCGCGGACCAGCACGAGCAGGTTCACCTTTCCCATCCAAGAGGCGGGCAAGCAAAATATTTGGAATCTGTTTTGGTTGAGGAACAGGAACGGATTTTGGCAACGATAACCGGAAGGGTCGAGGAAGCAATGGGAGGCAGGCATAATGATTGAGGCCTTACAGACGTTTCTGGAAGGAAAGGGCTACACCAACATTTATTTAGACATGCTCCCCGCGGCGGAACGTCAGACAGACGTTATCAGCCTGTTTGAATGGGACCATACCCTGGGCGCAATTAACGACGGGACGGGCGTCCATTATATTCAGCTGCAAGTGCGCCGGGGAAGCTACGCTGAAGCCAAGGCGGTCTGTACAGCGCTTTTTGTACTGCTTGACAGCGGAACAGAGGAAACTGTACTCAACCTAACGCCAGAGGTGTTCTGCATTGCCCGTCCCAGGCGCGCCCCGGTCAAAATGGACGCGGGCAATGACTATACAACATTTTATTATGAACTGGCCTTATGGGGCCGAAACTAAGGAGGAATGCAATTCATGGGCAAGAAATATCTAAAGGGGTTTGCGAACCTCGGCATGCTTCCGGTAACGGAAAACACCAGCGCGGCCTACAAGGTCACCGGAGAGATCAAAAAGTTCCCGGGCGCGCGCTCCTGCTCCCCGACGGATAACCGGGAAGATTTTTCAATTCCGGGCGACGACGGCATTTATGACAGCGGCGCTGAATGGCAGAGCACCGACTTGGTCATTACTGTTAACGAAATGTCCTTAGAGCTGCTGGCGTTTATCGGCGGCGTGGATGTTGAAGATGTGGTGGATGAATTGGAGGAGGGCGTTTTTGATAACCCGCCCGAGCTCGCCATCACCTTTTCGGCCCTGATGGGAACCGGCGGCTACCGCCTTTACCGCTATTATGCAGCGAAGTGCACTGGCTACAGTGTCAGCCACACCACCAAAGGAGACAATAACGACGCGCAAACCTACGAGCTCAATTTTAACTGCAAGCCCCGTGAAATCGACGGGAAAGTACGCGGCACCAAGGACGTGGATAAGGGAACCGCGCTCACTTGGCTTGAAACCATTCCCGCCCTGCCGGCTGTAGACCCCGGCCCCTAACTAAAAAACAGGGAACGGCCTGAAAACCGTTCCCTTTAGGAGGAAAATAAGTATGCTGTTACGGCATTTTTTACATAAAGAGGACCCCAGTCTGAAAATGAGCTTTCCCCAAGAGGAAACGCTTTACGGCGTGCGAATCCGCAAGCTTCCGGTGGGAAAATACCTTCAGGCGATGAATGCAATAGAAGGGCTGCCCGCGGCGCTAATGAAGGCCTTGTTCCCCAACGGCCAGAGCCTGGAACAGATGCTTGCCGTCTTTTCACAGCTGAACACAGAAGGGGCGGCGGCAATTCTATCCCGCCTATTAGGGACGCTCCCGGAAGAGTTTTGCCGCCTTGCCTGCTCTTTGCTCGATATTCCGGAAAGCCGCGTGCTGGACCCGGACGCCACAGACGCCCTGAGCCTGGGCGAACTCACAGAGATTTTGGAGGCTTTCTGGCAAATGAATGATCTGTCCGCTTTTTTCGGGATCGCCCGCCGGCTGATTCAGACAGCGGCGGGGACTCCCGCAGCTGGTTCCAGCGCTGGCTCGCCTGCGCTCAAAACATCGGGCTGACAAAGTCCGAGCTTGTCAATGAATACTACTTTGATGAATTTTTGGTGATGATGGACGAGTATGCCGCTATTCACCACGTTGACATGGACCACAACGAAGAGGTTTATGCAGACGAAATGGAGGAGCTGTGACATGTGACATGCTCCCGCCGCCTAAAGAGGCGGGGGCTTCCTGCTAAGTTATGTTAAAAACGGAGGTTGAAAGAATTTTTTTCAAACCGCCGCCCATATATTAGCGCCACGGCAACCGCAGGCAGCTTAATGCCGCAAAAAAGCGCCCGGAAAACCGGGCGCTTATGTATAAAGGCTATCCAGCCTTTTTGAAAAGTGGAATCTGCACCTGCACCTGTGTTTTTCCGCCCATTCCAGCAGCGCGTTAACCCCGTTTCTGTTGGTTGCAGAATCCTCCTTGAGGCTTTCAATATCCTCCTGCCCCTGATCCAACCGGGTTTCCATACGGTCCAGCCGGCCATTGATAGGGCTAACTTGCTGTCCATCAGTCGGGCAATCGCTTCCAAGTCATTTTTATCTAACACATCGTCTCTGTGAGACAAGTCGCAAGAAGATTCATTCCTCACCTCTTTCTAAATTTGAGAAAAAATTAGCACATTTTGTTTTTTTAGTATTGTGTACATCGTTCACTTATGCTATACTTTGGGCGAGGTGAAGAAATATGAATAACATACAGAAATTTTTCAAAGGTATGGCTAGTTTTGCGACTGCATTTTTAATAGTCGGAATTATTTCTGCGGTTGTGTCTATCATTGCAATTGCTTATTTGGCTCAAAACATATTCATAGTGGCCTTATATGGAGTAGGCTCAATTTTTCTCATAATCGCTTTGTACTACTTGCTGCAAGGGGCGGCATATATAGGTTACCGTGTTTACGGTAACGTAACACCGCCGCCTGCCCCTCCTCTGATGTCAGAACATTTAGTGCCAGGAAATGAGAAAAAGTAAATGTTTTTTATGAAAACTGCCGTACTAATTACTTGTATTATATTTTAGCTGAGGTGAGGAAAGATGAACAAAAAGTTTTTTGAAAACATGAAATTGTTTGCAAATGTCGTTGCATGGGCCGGCGGAATTTGTGTTGTCATCATGTTGATTACCTGTGTTTGGGTGGACGTTCCTGCCTATAGCGCTTACAGCAGTCTTAGCACGAGATCGGCTTTCAGTTGGACAGGGCTGGTTTCTACCTTAGGCGTTGCCTTGGCTACCTTTGCCGGGTACTATATCGTGAAAGGCATTGCTTTGCTGGGTATCAAAGCATACAGTGAAGAAGAGCCTCAATCCGGCAATTCACAAATATCTGAGCACTCAGACCCCGGCGATGAAAAATCTTCAAGATAATAAAATTTTTAAAAGCACGCTTTGCAGGCGTGCTTTTCTTTCTGGTAGTCTGGCATTTGGCTAAGTCTTTGGCGTTTCTCTTTGTCATAGCTCTACTTCCTTGTTGATTTTACAAATTGAATATGATAATATTAGCCGTGGGTACTGTCACGAACGGCAGGCGGTTAGCCACTCCCCTATTGAAAGGGGGTGGTGCTTATGGTTACATATGAGGGTCTTTTTGCCTTCTGCATGGTAATCATCAGTATTATTGCTCTTTTTCTGAGCAAAAAGAAATAACCGCCCCATCGTCCAAAATGTAGCGGTTATTCTTTAACTCCTATTTTGGGCTAACCGTCGGCTGACAGTGCCCTTCTTGTATTTTAAGTATAGCCGTAATCTATGCTTTTGTCAATATTCTATTCAGCCCTTTAGGGTTCTATGTAGCCGCGAGGGCTTTTGTTTTGCCCTAATAGGTGTGATTTCAAATCATACCTATTAGAGCTTCGGATTTTCTGGCCTGAGTACCTACCCCTTGTACAATGAGATTGGAATACTTCGATTTTAAATCGAAATAAACAATTATCATGAACAGATGCGATTTTAAATCACACCTGTCCTAGATTGCTTCGGTAAACTTATCCCATATGGGGGTCCTTTTGGGCGCAATCGACCTCCGCTGTATGGGTGCCCTGAAACGGAGCATACCTCATCCGCAGTCTACAGACTAACAAATCGTTAGGTCGTGGACATGCCTGGATGAGGTGGCGATTTACCATATCATCTGCTAACCGGACATTTTGACCACTTGCCAGATCGACGCTTTGTAAGCGTGCTTTTTCTTTCCGGCTGCTTTACTTAACAACAGCCTAAAGCCAAACAGAACCACGCTCAACATTCGGGCGTGGTTTTCTTATACCTATTTTTAGGAGGAAATCAATATGGGCGATGTGAACCTGGGGACAATATCCGCAGAGCTTGATTTAGATACCAGCAAAATGAACCAGCGCGTTGATGAAGTTTTAGACGCGTGGGACCGTATGAATAAGGGCGCTTCTGAAGCTTCAACCGGCCTTAGCGGAAAGATGATAACCGGCGTGAACCAGTACCAGCAAAAATTGGACATCATCGCAAGTAAATTGGAACGGCAGCGCAAATTGATTGCTCAATTGGAAGCCACGTCGAATAAACCAATCATAGGTTCCAACTCTGCCGCTGAAGTAGAAAAAGCAACCGCGCAGCTTGAAAATGAAAAAATCAAGTTAAAGGAACTAGAGGCCCAATTTGACCGCACTTATAACGCGCAGCGTAATTTTATTTTACAGCAGGACAAAACCGCTCAGAAGGTTCAGGAAACCGCCAAAAAGATGGATCTCCGCGAGGCCGGAGCCAATGCGCAGATCGGCGCAAACCTTGCCGCTACAGGGCTGCGCAGCATAGATCAGATCGCGCCCGGCGTAGCGGGAAACATTGGCAACATTGTTACACAGATCAACTATGCACGCCAAGCGATGACAAGCGCAAGCTCTGCTCCGATGAAGTGGGCAATGGGGATTTCTACCGCCGTTGGAATTGCTTTAACCTTAGTGGTCGCCGGCATTCAGCAAATGCAAGAGGCGGAGGAGGAACGGCAACGTATATTTGATGAAAGCGTTCAAAAGATTCAGGATTATGCAGATAAAATAAAGTCTTTTACAGATGAAATAAACACTCTTAACAACGCGTCGGCCAGCACCAACGAATTAGTGGAGGCAAATAGAAACTTGGCTAACACATTTCCTGAACTAGTAGTGGGATGGGATAATAATGGTAACGCAATTCTCGCCAATAACCAGGCGCTTGATGACTATTTGGAGACATTGAAAAAACAGCAGGAGATCCAACGAGAAAGCATAGTATCCAAAGGGTATGATTTACAAAACGAGTATAATTCGACTAAAGAATCTTTAGATTCACTAATAGAAGCACACCAAGTTTTAAATGGATCACAGGTAGATTTTTTTAGTAATATAGATAAATATGTGTTGATCGGGAATCTTGATAAACCTTACGCTGAGGAGGTAGCGGATTTAGAAAGTAAACTTATCGAGACAGAAACAAAATTGAAAAGCCGTTATAAAGGACTTGTGCAGGGAGAAATTGAGCTTACCAATATAAACGGAGAGGTCATTGGGACATATCAAGAAATGAACAACGCACAAGAAGCTGTGGCAAATAATATTATCCTATCCCATATGCAAGATTTGATTAATGAGAGCATAACCTATGAAGCGGTGGCTAAAGAAATCAACAGCGTAATCAATGACCAGAAAGCACTCCAAGAGCAATATGGGAATTTACTGGCACAAAATGACGCTTCAGCTAAGCAAGCCCAGCTTGAACAGATACTCACGGCCCAATACGGGCAGCAGGAGGCTACTATCGAGGACCTGAGCAACGCCTATACGGCGTTGTCGGAAGGACGTAAGCTGGAGGAAGCCCAGCTTAGCAAGCTGGCGCAGACCTACCCGGAAATTAAGGAATATTTACAGGAAACCGGAGATCTCACCCTGAAAAACGGGCAGATCATCGCCGAGGCAATGAACGGGATTGATTACAGCGGACAAATCAGCGCCCTTAATGATCTGTCCGGCGCCTATCAGTCCTTGTCGGAGGGGCAGATGCTTTCCGTCAGTCAGCTCTATGAGCTTGGTCAGCAATACCCGCTGATTAATGAATACATCAATCAAACAGGCGACCTGACACTTCAAAACGGCGAGATATTAAAGCAGGTATATGAAATCCAGCGGCAAAATACCATTGAGACACTGTCTGCCAATCAGGCGCAAGCTGAAGCAATGGCACAGAAAACCTCCGCTAATATCCGAAATATTGAAGCAGAAATTCAAGCCATGCAGCTTTTACTGTCTCTATATCGGGATCAGGCAAGTATTCAAATGACGCAAGACAACATTGCTAGCAAGCAAAAAGACTTGGAAAACCAAAAAGCTATTCTTGATGAGCATAAGGCCGCCGCAGATAAAGCCGCTGCGGCAATCAAAGCCCTCAGCGGCAAATCAGCCAATATCGGCTGGAGCAGCGGCAGCAGTACGAAAAAAGGGTCTTCTAAATCTTCCGCTTCTACTAAAAATGAAGCCTATCAGGCTGAGCTCAAGCAACTTGAACATAAGAGAAAGATGGACCAGCTGACCTCCCAGCAGGAATTAGACTGGCTCCAGCGGCTCAGCAAACAGTATAAGCTTAGTGCCGATGAAAAGATGGACCTGGAGTACCGTATTTATTCCGTCCAGAAAAAGTTGCAGGAAGAGGCCGAAAAGGCGGCGGCAGAGCGCCTGAACGCTGAATATAAGGCCATTGAAAATAAAAAGTCCCTTGGCCAATTATCCGCACGGGAAGAGCTCGCCTGGCTGCAAAAAATCCAGCGGACTTTTAAAATGAACAAGGAAGAACAGATGGAGCTGGAAATTAAGCTCTACAATCTCAAAAAAGAACTCCATGAGGAGGAAATCAATAACCTGAATACCATCGGAGACGCCGTCACAGAGGCCCTCCGCCAACGCTATGAGCAGCAAAAACAGGACGAAGAAAAACGGATTGACGAGAGCATTGAAAACTGGCAAACCTGGGAGGATGAAACCTGCGAGGCCATTCAGGGCCAAATCGACGCGCTGGACGAGCTGGAAAAGCAGCAGGACAGCGAGGAAAAACGCCGGGAGTATGAGAACAAACGGCAGGCTGCCGCGCTTCAGCTAAAATATGAGAAGGATGATTACAACCGCAAGCAAATTGAAAAGCAGATTGCTCAGATGGACGCGGAAGAGCAGAAACGGCTGGACGAGGAGGCGCGCGAGGCTGAGCGAAAACGCCTGGAGGAACAGATGGAGCAAATCAAGGAAACCTCTTCCCAACAGCAGCAGGCGCTTGAAAAGGAAAAAGAAGCGCTTGCCGAACAGTATGAAGAGCTGCTGAAAGAATTTAACCTACGGGCGGAAGCAGAAAAGACCATTATGGAGAGCTCACAAAAGGAGATCCTGTCTCTGATTCAATCCTATGCGCCGGAATATGGCCTGGCTGGACAAACGCTTGGAGAGAAACTGGTAGATGGGTTCAAGGCAAAGGTTGGGGACATCGAAGCCTATCTTGAAAAGCTTACCAGCGGTTTGGCAAAATACCAGCAGCAAATGGCGGCAGCTGCCAACCAGGCCGCGGATCGGTTCTGGGCGTCCCGCAAGGAATACGACGAGCACATCTCTTCCCTAGCTCCTTCTCAAAAGCCGGTCAGCATTAATATGGCGGTCAATTTCAACCAGCCGGTTCAAAGCCCCATAGAGGTCAGGCGGGAATTAAACCGGGTGTCGGAGGAAATGGCCCGGAGAATAGGAGGCTGAATATGCAGCAAATAACCTATGTGCCGCCCGGCGGTTCCTATGAGGACCCGGAGCGCCGGGTGGATTTAGCACTGGCTCCGCCGTACATCATCGGTACCCTGTCCGGTACCGGGGGCCCGGAGCTCACGGTACTGTCCTCAACCGCGCCGGGCGTCGCAGGCGTTCTTTCCGGCGGTATTCACGTAGAGCCCCGTGAAATCTCCTGCACTATTCATGTGCGGGGGAACGATCGGCGCGGCATGTACGAAAACCGGTTTAGGCTAATTCAGATGTTGGCGCCATATGAGGACGAAGGTATGCTCTATTACGCCAATGATTATATCACCCTACGCATTTCCGCAAGGCCCCTGAACGCCCCGGAATTTACGGCACGGCTCTGTCATTATAATCAGGCGGAGCTGCGCTTTTGGTGCCCGTTCCCATATTGGGAGAGCCTCACCGAGCAAAGCAGCCAAATGGCTTATTTGGATGAGGGCTTTACATTCCCGTTTTCCTTTGACATTTCCTTTGCTTCCATGCAGAACAAAGCGGCGGTTTTGAACAGCGGGTCCGTTCCCGCCCCGCTTGAAATTACCATTCGCGGGCCGGCGACTAACCCGGCCGTCATCAACGACACTACCGGCGAGCAAATCAAAATCTTTCATACAATTGCCGAAGGGGAGCTTTTAAAGATTAATACCCGCCAGGGGAAAAAGAGCGTTAGGATAGAGTCCGGCGGCATAGAAAAAGATGCCTTTCACTATATTGACCCACAAAGCAGCTTTTTCCAATTACAGCCGGGTGAAAACCTTCTCCGCTATTCCAGTGAGGATGAAACGGAACCCACCCAGGTGCTGGTTCGCTTTCGTGAGCTCTATGCGGGGGTGTAGCCATGAGAATACCAAGTATTCGCATTCTCTCCTTACAGACGAATGTTCTCTCCGAACAAACCGGCTTCCGTGTTGCCCCGGGGATTACGCTAACCGGCGAAATCGATCAGTACACATCCCTTCTTTTTACACGTTCCTGGCAGGGGGTAGGCGAATGGGAGTTTCACATGATGGGGACCAATCCAATTGCACTCAAGGAGGGCAACCTGATTCTACTGGACAGCGATGGGCGCCGTGCCGGGATCATCCGGTCCGTCAATATCGCCAACGGCTCAATGGGCCTAGAAACAACCGTAAGGGGCCAGACCCTGAACAGTATTGCCGCCCAGCGCTGCACCATTCCATTGGACGGGGCCGCCAACGGCGGCTATGACACGGTTCCAGCCCTGGAATCGGCAGAAGATAACCCCGATCCTGTAACAGCGGAAACAATTCTAAAGACCTATGCCTCCCGCCACCTAATAAATCCCCTGGATGAAAAGAGAAGAATACCGCTGATGTCCCTGGCACCCGACCTTCAGCGCGGAGCCTCCGGTGTTTGGATGAGCCGGTATGAACAGTTGGATTCCGTTTTGCAGTCCGTCTCAGAATACCTGGATACCGGCTGGGAAATTTATCTGGATCTGGATAAACGGCAGATGATCTTCGATGTGCTGCCTGGCGTAAACCGATCCGTCGGACAATCGGAAAACAGCCGGGTCATTTTTTCCATTGATTACGAAAGTGTGGAAAATTTAGAATACCTCTATGAGCTCGGCGGTTACAGGAACTTAGCCTATGCCGGGGGCGCGGGGGAAAACGAGAACCGTTTGGTGCTGAAAATCACCAACGAGCCAGCGGAGCCCATAGGCCTAGCCAGGTTTGAAACCTTTTTGGACTGCGGCGTGCTGGAAATTACGGAAACCGATACCGCGCTGAGCCTGACGGAGGAGGGACTGCACAAGCTGAAGGAGTACAAAAAGACGGAGAGCCTGACTGCCGCCATTGTGCAGCCGGGCTCTTTTGTTTACCGTAGGCAATGGGATTTGGGCGACCTGGTGACGGTTGTAGACCGTACCGCAGGCGTTGAACAGGATTTAAGAATCAGCCAGGTGACAGAGCGTTATGAAGCCCAGAGCATGGGGATTGATGTGACCTTTGGAACACCGCCGGACCATCTCGGCAGAATGATACGAAAACTTAAAACTACTGTTAAATGAGGAGGATTTTATGGCAGAATATTCACGTTTTTTTGATAGCACTCCCGGTGATAAGCGCAGTTACAGCGCGGCGGAATTTGCCGAATTTATGCGCACCTTTTATTCCACCGGCGTGATATCCGGCGGCGAAAAGCTGAAGGTAACCCGCAACCCGGCGACCATGTCTGTCGCCGTGGCCCCTGGTATGGCTATGCTAGAAGGCCACTGGTATTTAAACGACGCTGCGTTTCCCCTTCAGGTGACGGCGGCCGACGCGACTTATCCCCGGATTGACCGTGTTGTTTTGCGCCTGGATTTGACACTGAACGTCCGAAAAATCAACCTCAAGGTACTGAAAGGAATCCCAGCAGCAGTACCCCAGCCGCCGGCGCTAACGCGTAACGAAAATATCTATGACCTCTCGTTGGCACAGCTCAGCATCGTTGCAAACGCTACAACAGTCAGTACGGTTACAGATGAACGAGTGGACGCCTCGGTCTGCGGAATCAGCCAAGGCCTTTACACAGTGGATTTGTCCGGATTTAACGCTCAGCTGCAGGAAATGCTCGCCGATATGCGCAGCCAGGCGCAACAGGCCGTCGACCTTATTAAAGAAATGAGTGGGGACGAGCTGCTGGCTATGCTGCTAACAGTGGATGGGGCCGGAAGCGGAATTGACGCTGATAGGCTGGACGGGCAGCAGGGCAGCTATTATCTCAACTATACAAATCTTACGAACAAGCCGACGATTGAGGGGTTGGGCGGACAACGAAAGGTGCTGAGCGGTACTGCCGCCCCAACCTCCACACAAGGAAAAGACGGGGATTTGTACATCCAGTATTCTTGAAAGGAGGTAGCGGCGAATGGCTGACCTCTCGGCGACCTATACCATGAGCACGGATCCTGCAATCAAGCATACCGTGTCCTATCAGAGCTACCGAAGCGGAACTACTATTTATTATCGCTTTAGGGTCTCTATTGCGCCTATTTACGGTAGCCAATATTTCGGATATAACCTTTTAGCGTCACTAAATCTGAACGGGAGCGCCGTTGCGACAGATTTTACGCTCAAAAGTGCCTCTCCCAACCGGTGGACAAGCGCCATTGTTGTTTATCTCCCCTCCTCTTCCGGCTGGTATTCTGTGTCTGGAATCAAGACAGCCTCTACAATAAGCGCTTCTATATCTTTCAGAAGCTCTCAAACGCATGGGACTGCAAGCTCCGGAAACAGAACTGTAAATGTCCCGTCTGCCGCAGCCCCTAAGGCTCCCGCGGTTTCTTTGAGCACAACAACTGTGCTGCCCAGCGGGACGGTCCGGATCGGCGCAAGCGGCGCTTCCTGGGGTGACGGCGGCGCTGGAAGTTATACCTACCAGTATAATACCGGGTCCGGCTGGAAGACCTTTTACTCCGGCTCCTCCGCACAGACGATTGATTTTTCGCCGCAGAAATACGGTGGGACATACGGAACAAAATTCAGAATCAGAGCGCAAATTACAAACGGATGGGGACAGCAGGCAACCGGTTCAGAGGTTTCTTTTTCTTGTGTGTCAAAAACAGGAACTCCGGGTAACTTTACCGCATCCCCTTCGCCTATGAAAAGGCGGGACACGCTGTTACTGGCCTGGACGGCTCCCTCCGCCGGATCCGGCAGCATTACCGGCTATAAACTGGCAGTTCAGTATAACGGCGGTTCTTGGCTTGACTTAGGAGAAATGGAAAACACCTCTTTTTCTACGCGGCCATTGAATTATAGCGGCTTTAAGCTGAGGTCCGGCGGCGTTCTTCGCTACAAGCTTACCGCTACAAACTCCTACGGTGTTCAGTCAGATGCGGCATACGTATCCGTCGCCATACAGGGCGGAAGCTTTTTCTATAAACATGGCGGCACGTGGGACGACAGCGGAACCATGTATATTCGTATGAATGGAGCTTGGAGAGAGGCAGATGACATCTTAATAAAAACAGGCGGACAATGGCGTCAGCCATAAAGGAGGAAAATAAATGGTAGAAAGAGAGATTACCTTGGTTGCAGAACGTGACCGGCTGCTGCCAAGTACAAAATACGCCGGATTCGCCGGTGAGCATTTGGCAACACGGCTTCTGTTTCAGATTCCTGAAGAATGGATTGTAGATGAATCTCTCCAGTATTATGTGGCATATCAGACGGCAACCGGGCGCCGCTACCGGACAGAAAATCTGCACTGGCCGATTGAGACAACCCTTCCCCAGGCGGTAACAAGGGCCGGCAAGCTTTTTGTTCAGCTCAATGCGGTAAAGATTTTAGAGGATGACACCCAGCTTGTTAAAAGCGCTTCCTGCACGTTGATTATCGGGCCATCCATTGTGGGACAGTATGAGGAAGCCGACAACGCGCTTGTAGGGTTGCTAGAGGGCGCCGTCGCAGATTTTCAAACGGCTCTGGATGAGCTGAATAATATTATTTTTAACCCAGAAGAGCTCAAAAAAGGTCCCAAAGGCGATCAGGGGCCACAGGGTGAGCCCGGTCCCAAAGGAGATACGGGCCCCCAGGGCCCCCAGGGAATACCGGGCCCTAAAGGAGACGCCGGGGTTCAGGGGCCAGCGGGCCCACAAGGGCCCGTGGGGCCCGTAGGTCCGCAGGGACCTACCGCCAATATCGACGCCTTACAGGAAAACCTAGATGACCTGGAAGGCTACGCCGGCTACACGGACACAGATATTTACGGCTTAGAGGCGGATTTTGCTGCAAATACCTTTACCCGCCTGGCGGGCGCAGCCGGAAAAAATCCCGGCGCTGATTTTGACAGTACAGGCGCTTTTGGCGGGCGGCGCCGGTGCAACGTAACCAACGAGGGAACCGTTACCGCCTATTACGGCGACGCCGGTTACACGGAAACCGGGAAGCTAACAAAAGCCGTTACGGTTGACGGGACGGAATACCCGGTGGGTTACCCGGTACAGGTTATGGTGGAACAGCCCCGTTTTTATTACAGGGTCGTGCCGCTGGTATTGGAGCCGGTTGAAAACGGGAGAGGCTGCCACCTGCGCAAAGCGAGGTATTATGTTTCCGATACTCCCCGGGCAGGGTTCCGGCTCCATCCTGCTTTCATCAGCAACGGAAAAGAAAAACAAACCGTTTACCTGTCGGCTTACGAGGGGTGCCTATGGGACGCATCGGCGAGCGCATATATCAAGGACGATGCCCAGGTAGGAGACTTCAATACCGACATGCTTTCCAGTATTGCAGGCGCAAAACCAGCCTCCGGCGTGGGGGTGCAGAACCTTTCCCGCTCCAATGCAAGAAAACTGGCGGAAAACAGGGGGCCCGGCTGGGAAATGGCCTATGCGGCTACACTTTCAGTGTCTCAACTCCTTATGGTCATTGAATATGCTTCCTTTCATATGCAGCGCGCTATTGGCCAGGGAGCAGTATCTAAAACGGATGACGGAGCCTCCAATCTGGCTGAAAACACCGGTGCGACGGCGAGCCTGGGAAATGCCTCTGGAACAGCAGCCAACGGCAATAATATTCAAATGGTGTCCTACCGGGGAGAAGAGAATCTCTGGGGAAATATCATGGAAATGGTTGACGGAATGAATGTTTTAAACCCGGACCCGTTCACTGCCGGCCAAAGCGGACAGCTGTTTGTTGCCGATCATGGTTTCAAGGAGAACACAGGGGACTTGCCCTATCAGGAAACGGGACTTTATCCGGTATATGGAGCAGGATTTATTTCCGCCTTCGGATATTCTCCGGAGTTTGACTGGCTGTTTGTTGCCAGTGAGCTGAAGGGTAACACAAGCCTCCCAGTGGGCGATTATTTTTCCAGCTTGGACACAGGCTGGCGTCTTCCTGTAGTATCAGGCGAATGGCATCGGAGCAACGCCGCCGGGCCCTTTTATATGAATCTGGCTTTTTCCTACGGACGTTCCAGAAATACCAACGCCCGCCTGGTATATATTCCTCAGGGTAGCCAGGACCCGCCTGCCAAGGAGCCTGTTTATCAGTATGAAAAAGGCGCAGCCAACGGCGTAGCCACGCTCGATTCCGGCGCTAAGGTTCCCGTGCCGCAAATCCCGGCAGCCAATTCCCTTCAGGTGTTAAACCTGGGGCCATATCAAAACAATGACAGAATCCAAACGGGCCAAGATTTAAACAATTATACGACTGGTGGGAGTTTTTGGTGTGGTTCCCTTGAAATTGCGAATACGCTTCTGAATTGTCCATATAAAGGCCGGTTCAAATTAATAGTAGATGAAGCAACCCAGAATGGGGAAATCATTTATCAATATATTATACCCGGCCATGTTGGTTATGGGTCTATATATACAATCTATTATAGGGTATACGATACGTACACCTCATCTACTCCCTGGGGGCCCTGGCGGACAATGATGAGCGTTGTGGAAGGAAACCAGGACAGCATACAACAGACCTCCGCTTTGCTCGGCTTAAACAAAGGTACAGCAAACGGAATAGCCACGCTTGACTCAAATGCTAAAATTCCGTCAACGCAGATTCCACAATTGAACTACATCTCAACTACAGAAAAAGGCGCAGCCAACGGCGTAGCCACGCTCGATTCCC
>ERZ1673698.1490-NODE-1490-length-22125-cov-34.450340_pt1 | contig 22125 bp, 25 predicted proteins | sample MGYA00580228_ERZ1673698 | MGnify/ENA primary metagenome ERZ1673698 (study PRJEB41218, sample SAMN15661768) | gut metagenome | host: Homo sapiens | place: Canada: London | collected 2015-08-20/2019-03-30 | study: EMG produced TPA metagenomics assembly of... | reverse complement strand
TAGTCTCTATGTCTATCTTTTTGAATTGAATTTGCGCAACTTATTATACGTCATCATACACCACGCAGCCACCCACCAACAACCGGCAAAAAACTGGGGCCCCGCCCTCACCGAAAAAGAGCTGCCACAAAAAGAACAGCACGCAAATTATATTTAAAAAGATCACACCAGATAACCGCAATGGTCTTGATTTGATTATTAATAATCAGTCTTTATCAAAGAATATGTAAGCAAGGGCATAGAACAACACAAAAGTATAAAACAGAAAATAAATTCCAAATACAAATTTGTCTTTTAGCCTATTAAAATCATCAACAACCAAAAATATATAGCAGCTTATTATGATTAAACTAAAGCTAATTTTACATTTCATTGTATAAACTTCCTTGCATATAAAATACTTTATTTATTGTTTATTTGGCAAGCATAATTCACTAGCTCCAATTCTGCAATAAACTTGTCATCCATGATAGGGCCTTACCTTTTTATAACCCAGAATTTGCGTTCCACACCAAAACTACCCTTATCAGAAGCATGGAAGCCAAGGCTTGTACAATACCTCTTATACAAGAGGTCAAGCTCACCTTGTTTTGGGTAACTGTTTATTCACTTGCAAGTATAGTTCTTTTCCAATATCATCCTCTAAAGTATAGCTCTTTCCTCTTACGATGGACTTCTTCCAATCAGATGGTTCTTCAATCAATTTATCAAAGAAAAACACATCTTTTAGAATTATACATCCTATTGTTTCTTCATTCTTAACATTATTTTTTTCCTTAACCCTTTTCAGTGAAGCACACATTTCGTCAAAAGTAGCAGCACCATTACCAATCCCATATTTCTTCCACGCATCTGACATAGTTAACCTTTCAAAATGTGAGAAATATCCGCCACCAACAACTTCCCCATTAACTCCGCTATTTTTCTTCTTATGCAGCTTAAATAAAAATAATTCTCCAGCTTCAAGTACCTTGAATGACGTTGAACCAGGTGTCCAGAAGTTAATATACATTGGTAAATTGTTGTTTTTGTATTGTTCTTTTAAATATAAAAACCAATTTGTATCAGTAACTCCTACATACAATTTCGTCATAACATCACGTCCTTATGGATAACCAGCTCAATTTTTGTTTTTCATAAATAATTGCACTCAAACACAGATCCTTTAGAAAAGATAGTTTTCAGCTCTTCATATGTATTGGGAACAGAGTACTCTACATCAAATATCTTTAGATACGGAGCCCAATCTTGAACTTCTGCGTTAATATTAAGGTGCGAAACTAACATCATTAACGCATCATCTAAAGTTGTTTCCTCTGTAATTTCAAGACCAATTGCATTCCACCCGGTCAAAACATCCCCTATCCACACCTCTACATCATGTTCATATTTACCAATACAATATAAAGCCCATGGCTGCACTCCATTCTCATCGAAGTTTTCGGGCCTTAATAGTATACGCTCAAGAATAGCCCAGAACAACTCAGACTTAGTAAATTTTCCATATGACACATCCTGTAGTAAGCCATCTAAACTGCTCTTCATTGCCTCTATGTACGAAATAGCCTCATCGATGGAATTGATTTCACAATACTCGATTTCATCATTATCTTCATCAAAATACAGACTCTCATCTTCTAAAAATACACTGCCACAATTGCTCACAAGATAAAGTCTTTCCGAAAGGATTATTCCTGTTTTATCATAAATGATTCGTTGCCAATCCTTGTCTATGAGGGCCAGCCTTTCAATTTACGTGTCAATGTTTTTTATTGCCTTCATCATTCTTCATCGCTTTCTGCTCTTTCCAGCGTTTATATTCGGCCTTCATAAGAATAGTTCGACACCTTCGGCTCCCAGCCAACCTCAAAGCCGTTAAAGGCAGCACTCTTATACATCTCTGGCAAACGCTCGTCCCGATAGCCATCAAAATCTGCCTTAAAGACCTCCACCAATAAGGGCATACGCAGAATCTCTTTATTCCTCGTAATAATACCGCCCATATACTGGGGTCCAGCCAACTTATCCTTTTTGCTGCCATTACAATTCTTGCAGGCCTGCACAAAATTCCACGCCTTATCATCCTTCACAAAGGACCATGGAATAAAATGGTCCACCTCGCAGCTATTGTTTAGCTCGCAGCCACAATAAAAGCATCTATGATTATGCAAATCCTCCAAAAGCAGCTTGCGGTAGCGGCTCAAATCCGTCCTCTGAGAGGAATCGTCCAAGCAGCCTGCTATATCATAGGCTACCTCCTTGTCATTGACGCTCTCCAGAAATTTGATCCACTCGAAATAATTCAGCTTGCCGATGATATAAGCATATTTCAACAGGAACATATAGGCAAAATAGTTGAATTTGATATGGGTCTTCTGCTTATCAAAGCCGTAAACAATAAAACGAAAATCAGCGCACAGAGCCCCCACCACATTAGTACTGCAATACCTTACAGCTCCAGCAATAAGCCTATCACGTTCCACCTGGGTCAAACGTTCAAAGGGCATCTCCGGGCAGGCCATATTCCTTTCCTTAGTCTCTTCTATGAGCTTCGTAATTAACGCTCGGCCCTTGCGAATCTGATTCAGATGATGCTTCACGATCAGGTTCCAGTAGATTTCTGTAAAACGGGCGAAAATGTCCACCATGGACAATTCTAGGTTCTCATTCACATTATAAATATTGTCTAAAATAGACTTAAAAAAGCAAAACTTGTAACTAGTCGTGAACCTTGCCCGCGTACTAAACAGATTATTTATAGCGCTCCACAGCTCATCATCGGAATGATACGCATTGTTTATGGGAGACTCTTTTAAATCACATCCAGGAATAGCCATCACAAACTCTCCTATCTACAGCGCTGCTTCGTGAGCAGCACATTCAACCATTTTTCTTCACCCCTGCCGGGACGCACATCCCCCGTAATCCACAGCTCTTTGACTACCAATCCGCCCACTTCCTTGAGCAGCCTTGCGAGGCCTTCTTCATCTAAATCCGTAAAAAAGCGACCATTGCGCTCTCCGGAAAATTGACCGTATTTAAAGGATGTATAAATCACACCCTCGCCCTTTAGCGCACGTACCATTTTCTGCATAACAACGACTAAATCGGCCCACTCCAAATGCAAAATGGAAGCGCAGGCCCAAATGCCATCGTATTTTTCCACGGCCTCCAGCTCATCGAAGAGCAGCTGCTTGACGCTTATGCCGGTGTACTCGCTGGCTAATTTGCACAGCTCCGCCGAGCCATCCGTAGCCTCCACCGCAAAGCCGCGCTCCAAAAAATACTTGGTATCGCGACCACTGCCGCAGCCAAAATCCAAGATGCTGGCTCCCTTTTCCAGCTGCGCCAAAAAACTATCTTGAGTTATATGAAAATTCACCGCCACCGTGCCTTGAACGAATTCTTGGGCGCGGGCGTTGTAGTAGGAAAGAGTATGATTGTCAGTCATTATTGTGTTAATCCTCATCTGTAAACTATTCTATATTTTTAACTGTATTAGGTATTTTCCCCTTATCATCAATGCATTCGTACTTTAGGTAAGATTGAACTAATAGGCTTCCAATAACACCAGCATATTTCAACGGCACAGTTAGAATAGCAGCCGGCTCACCATTTATATTCTTCGTAACTACTATATAGTGATTCTTACTATGGTCATGTCTCTCAAAAGAAACCTGGAAGTCATAATCACCATCTGTCAATGCATAGCCCAAATCTTCAAGTTTCTCGAACCCTTTCATGTTGCACCTCTTTTTACAAATCAGATATAAATCTTCTCCACAGGATAGAGTTCCAACATCTTAGTCAGCTCGGCCCTGCAAATCAACTGCACCCCGTTGGCATTAGCAAGGTCAATCGCACCGCTAGTAAATCCTTTTGCATTAGTGATTACCACAGGTTTAAAACTACATGAATGAATATCCTCATAGTATGATAAAGCTGTTTTTATCTCTTGCACTCCATCCTTACCAATATTACTCTGATAGTTCTTCGTTTTCTTACATTGTATCAACAAATTCGGCTGCTTTGAGCCACTAAACACAGTTACATCAGCGCCATTATCATTACTTTCACTAGTTCTAACGCTTAACATACCTGCCTTTTTGTACAATGCTTCAATAATTTTCTCAAAAGTAATACCGTCCACTGCATCAACAGCATGGATATCATAGGTTATGGTCTGAACATTGATTCCACCGAAGGTTTTCGTGATTCCCTCAAAGATATTTTTACCATCTTCAGCGCTATCCGCTGTTGGGAACAGTGCCTCTTCGCTAAGTTGTCGCTTGAATTCCAATAGTTCATCTAATTTATTGTCAAAGGAATCCAGCCTTAATACTGGATGCAAAGCCATAGGAATAACCACTTGAACATCTTTAGTCTGTCCTATTCTATAAGCTCTATCAGTAGCTTGATCCTCTTTAGCGGGATTCCAATGTCTACTTAAATGAATAACATGATTAGCGCTAGCTATGTTTAGTCCCATGCCGGCGGCCAGGGGCGAAAGCAACAAAACGCCAAAGCCCTTAGATTCATTGAAAGTATCAACAATTGATTGCCGAATCTCTCCTCGCATATCTCCATTTATAGGAATTGGAACTTTAATCTTGAAGAAATCTTGAATAACAGTCCTCAAGATACGTTGCATCTTTTTGCTTTCAATAAAAATGAGTATTTTTTCGTTATTGTAATAAGTATTTACCAACTCACTAAATGTCACCTTTAGCCTAGCAGAGCTATTGAATATCTTAATCGCATCTTCTTTACTAATGCTACGCTCATCTATGGTACCAATATCTGGAAACAGGGAAATATCCCTTAATTTAGCAATAATCTCTAAGGCAGTATTTGTAGTTACACTTTTATCCATGGCTGATGCTACAATACTTTCATATGCAAGTTTTTGTTGCACCGGCATAATCTCTGGCTTACGAATGATGATCTTTTGAGGCAGCTCAGGCAAATATCCCTCCTTGGATAATTTGCTCTTTAATCTTCTCATAAACAAGGGGTTTAAAGCATCATTCAGCTTATGCCCTAATTCCTTTATTAACTCTTTATCACTATTATCTTTCTTGATCTTATTGACATAGTTTTGTTTAAACTCACTTAGACTACCCAAATTGTAACCAGGTGCAGCGAAATCCATAATACTCCAAAGATCAACCCATGTATTCTCTACTGGAGTACCCGTTAGACAAAGACCAAAGTTATATTTCATGGCTTTGCTAGCTAAGGTTATCAATGCAGTGGGGTTCTTTATCTTTTGAGCTTCGTCTAAAACCATTACTCCCCAGTCAATTTTACCGAAAGCAAATTGATGTATACGTAGAGTTTCATAGCTCGTTAATACCAAATGGTCCTTAGCTATGCTTTTCAAGCTATAGCTTTCTCCCTTGCGATACTCCTTGATAGTCTCGCTATCTAGCATAACAACACCCTCAAAGGTATCTGCCTTTAAAAACTTGCTATATTCTTCTTGCCAATTAGCTAATAAAGAGACAGGGGCCACAATCAAAACCGAATGATTTTTATCTTTTGCCAAATGTTTCCTAGTAAGAGCTATGAAGGCAAGCGTCTGCAAGGTTTTTCCAAGGCCCATATCATCAGCCAACAATGCTCCTTTATAATTGGCATAGCAGTTAACAAGCCATTCTAAACCCTGCTTCTGGTGGTTCAGCAAAGTTATCCCGTTATTAAGGCAATTATCTACCTCTGCGATGTCAATTTCTTCAACCGTATCTATTTCAGCATTATAGGAAATATGCGAGAAATTATCTTTAATCAAAAGAACTCTTTTTCCGTTCTTTTTAGGCTTTACTTTTGTACCAGCATCGTCACCATCTGAGCCATTGCTACCAGTAGCAGTATTTGCTCCGCTCTTTTTTTCAGATCCATCACCCGTTGTATCTTTCCCGTCATCACCTTCTGGATGATTTACACCCTTAGACTCATCATCTCCAGCCTTGTTCTTGGCTTTAATCTCTAAGTAGTTCTCAATTTCTGAAATAAGCTTAGCAGTTATAATGTATTTTTCTCCCTGATAAACGATAAAATCTATGTTCTCATTTCTAGCATCATATACCAAGGCAGCTATTTCATCTACATTTTCAAGAGTAATTTCTAGATTCTTTACTTCATTACCACTATTAAACGCTGTACCTTCAGGTGGTAGCCAATCTATACCTGATTTGCCGTTAGACTCAGTCTTATACTTATACTCTCCTATTTCAATTACACGATCTGAATAATCAGCAAGGTTAAAATCAAACACCGGAGAAAAGAATACACTTCCTGGAGATTTTAAAAAGTCCTTCGCTTTTTTCTTGGGTATCCTGTGCTTTGCTTTTATCTCCTTGAGCGCTTCCTCAACCTCTGGTTTTATGACATAAAACACACCTGTACCGTTGTAGACAGTCTTTACATTATCTCTAGCATCAAAACTTTTTTGGAAGTCCCCGTTAAAGGGTATTTCTTCCCCATTTTCACCCATGATAATAGGCGCAATAATAACATCGCCATTCTTTTCAAAATGAGGTAATATGCTAAGTCTTTTAGGTACGACTACTTTATTTTGCTTTAGATAGCTATCTAATTCTGCATCAATTTCCTCGGCTACTTCCTTGATATCTGCAAAATTCAAGAAGTTATATCTTGTCAAATCCTCTACTTCATCAGTTGATGCAAGCTTTTTATTGCTCTCTTCCACTTTCTTTACTACAAGATATTGCCCAATATTAAAAGTGTACTGTAAATCTGCTGATATTCTGATATGCGCTCCGGTGACAGTAGGATTAATAAAGCTGTTCCCATTAGGTTTTACAAAATCTACAATATAGCGTAAGCTTCTATCAACTAGAGCCCCATTAGCACTAATCCTGAGACGATAAGGAAAGATTTCTGGCAAATCCAAAAGAGCTCTTTCATTTGTTGAAAGGGCAGCAATATGCTCATGGGAAACTATATAGCAATCCTCTCCAATAATACTAGCCTTACCCTCTGAGAACATCTCTTCAATTTTGCTTACTTGAGCAGCTTCTCCTTCTGAACAATTAAACTCAAATCCATCATCTTTTACTTCCCAGAACATTTTTAACAACGCTCCTTATATTCACCAATCTTTCACAGTCTTAATAACATGCATATACTGGGCAATGAAGCTACCAACCTTTTTTTGCCAATTATATGTATCAGAACTACTATGCACCCATCCATCTTTAGGGATTCCATTTTCTAAATGTGTAATTCCAGTACTATTATTTAATTTTGCTTCTGAAATATTTGGCTCACCTATCTTAAATGGACTCAGATTTCTCTTCCAAACTTTAAGGGTTCCATTATGACTTCTTTCAACAAAAATGTAATCACCTATTACAATAAGGATGCAACTCTTATTTCCTTGGCCAAAAGCAGAATAATTACCACTCGTCATATTAGCCCTCTTGGCAAGGTGTTTTGCAGATGTTCCGTAGCATACCCAAACCATTTGAATGTGTTTTTTGTAAGATTTCCAAAACCTCTCCCTATACATCCACATATTTCTAGCTGTGTAATCAGTTAAACTATCTCCTATTACTTTAAAGAATGCATCCAAATCATATTGAGACAGCCAAGTTATGAAAATATCAGTAGCTTTTTCTCCAGCAATGCTCCAGCGCCCAAAATAGCCTATTCCTAGCCTTGGATCACCCATAAAAGCAAGCGCTTTCGGCCTTATTATTTCTTTGTAGTGTTCTCTTTCACTCCCATTATGAGCTTCAATCTGAGTTATAAGTGAAGCAAAAATAATCGGCAAAAGTTCAACAAAAGCATTTTCCAGTCTACCATATATTTTGGTAAACAAATCCAACTTGCCTTTAAGGCTAACAGTGGTATTACTCATACCAAACAGGCCCTTGATGACTTGTGTTACATAATTTGAGTACATTAGTGATCTAGAAAAATGCAATGAATCAAAATACTCAAAAACACCTTCTGAAATACATTTTTTTTGGACAAAATCGATACTAGTTGGATTAAAAATGAATGAATTTCTTTTCATACATAACAAAAATGTATCATTCTTTTTATATGCTCTCAGTTTTTTAACTATATCTACTCTTAAATCCGTAATATGTTTTATATTGCTATACTCATTAAAATATACAAAAATCTCTCGTTTTAAAAGAATAGCTGAATTAACACTCTTGATTTCTTCTAGCAACAAACCATATAATTGACTATTCCTATTTGCGGCTAATCCCAAAAGAAAAGGGAACTTTTTCTTATCTCTCAGAGCCATTGTGATTACTCGACCAGCTTTAAAGGCAGACAGCACCGTTTTCCATAATTCGGCTATCCCTTCTATTTTTTCGTCATTATGCTCTGCCTCTGCTGCATTTAGCTTTTTTAAAAGCCTATTCAAATGCAATGGTTCTGGAAGATTTAGCTTCAGTACCATTTCAAAATCAGCTTTTATAGCATTTAATTGTCTAGCTGTATCTAGAATATTACTCATTTAGACAACAAATCCTTTACCTCTTTTTTGATACTACTATCCCCTTTGGGTGGTACCATAACAAATCTAATATCTATGCGACGATTTATACTTTTCTCCTCTTTACTGGTTTCGTTTTCCACAATCCTACGGGTGTCCGCGTACCCACTACATGAGAAAATAGGGAATCCATTATGATTCTTAATCTCACCTAATGTTTGAGTTGCTCCATCCGGACGAAAAGCACTCATCATTTCCCATGTCCTTACTGCTCTCGCAGTAGACAGCATCCAATTATCTGGATAATCAGAGCGAAAACTAGGTAAGTCACTATCAGTATGTCCTTCGATAAAGATAGTCTCAACAAGCTCTTTATACTTTGGTTTATCCCCTCTGTCTTTATTTAAGACTGTATATAAAACCTCACTAATCTGTTGGACATTCTCTTCTCCAGCTTCGGGCTTTGCTCTGCCAGGGAGAAACTTCAGTGCTTTATCGTGCAGTCGCAACACATCATGTGTTTTATTGATTTCCACCATTATGCCACGATTATTCAGCTCTTTGTGTATTTCATTTAATAACGCTACTCTTTCATATGATTTGTCAGCAAAATCACTTTTCATATTTGTGTATGTTAAAATCTGCCAACTAAGTATGAGTATAAAAATTGCTAGTAAACCAGCCATCAAATCACTAATACTGAGATTAAATGTATCGGAAGTAGCAGGCGATAGGCCTTTCTTATTTTTCATTTACCAGACACCGTATCCTTTAATTCTTAAAGTCATCAATAGCTTCCTGTAATTCCTCAATCAATCTAGCAAGTTGACCATAAGCGCTAGCCAGTTTATCAGAATATGCATTTAAGCTGTCAATATACTGTTGCCTTACAGATTGATTATATTTCATTAGATTATCGCTCACAGTACCCAATATCTTATTTAATTCATTGTTTACACCAGAATACTGATTAGAAGTTTGCGCCAATGTTTCTTTTACACGAGCTATTTCTTGACTAATATCTCTCATATTGCTCGTATTCTGTTGAGCTGTTGCGTGCAATTCGCTTACACATTGTTTTACAACCTGATTGTAATTATTAGTTGCGTTCAAAACTGCATCCATATGCTTTCCTAATTCTTTACCAGCATCATTAATAGGACCAGCTGCTTGAGTAAATTTATCAGCAGTATTTGCTGCTCTTGTCATAAGCATATCAACTTGTGTAGTAATCTTAGCCAATAACGATTGTTGCTCTGCCAATCCAGCTTTTACTTGCCTAATAAAGTTAATGGTTTCTTCATTTTCGGCTTTGTTCTTAGCAGCGTAATCATCCATTATACCTTTAATGTCCATCTTTACAGAATTCATGGAACCTGCAAAGCTATTAGACAATTGCGTACTTGTTTCACTAAGAGTATTGCTTTGGTTGTGAGTTTGTTGTTCAATTGCAGCAAGTTGCTTTTCAAATCCAGCCAGCATCGCAGAAACTTTGGCCTCCAGGTTACTTGTAATACTGTTAGCGGAATTTTGCATATTACCTTGCTGCTTCTTAGTCTCCTCAACCATGGAAGCAATGCTAATTTGAATGCTTTCCACCATAGTGGATATACTTGCTTTCAAGTCATCGTTTATCTTTTCGGAAGTATTAATCATGCCAGATTGTTGTTTACCCATTTCGTTAACCAATGCAGCAACCGTATCTTGCAAGTCCTTAGCAACTTGATTGCCTACTCCTTGTAAATTTTCACCTTGGCTTTCCAATCTATCTACAACTCGATTGATAGCAGAAGTAAGGTCGCTATTTACACTGCCGCTGGTTTCTTGCATTTGAGCCATAACTGCTTGCAGATTGGTATTCATCTGCTGCAATGTATCTGCAAATGCAGTTAATTCCTTGCTTGCACCGCTCTTGATACCATCTGCAATTGCACTTTGGCCACTGGAACTCAAGGTTTCAATTGCGTTCTGTAGGCTAACAAAAACTGGCACAAGATTTTCTTTAATCTGTTCACCAATAGCATCACTAATTACACTAGGCAATTCCTCCGACATAAAGCTATTGACCTGAGCTAACGTGCTGTCCATGTTTTTAATATTATCAGCAAAACTACTAGAAGAGAGCTTTTCCTCCAATGCATTACCAATTGAAACAGCCAAATTAGTACTAAACGCTTTAAACTGAGTTGCTTGTTCCAAAGAATTTGCATAACTCATCGCTAATAGTTGTTCACCATTTCTGGCAACGAAAAGTGATTCTAACTCATTAGACAGATTCGTAATAGCTTGTGATAACTTATCTGTAATATGCTTATGTATCCAATTGTAGAATAAAGCAAAGACAATACCGCACAAGGACGTTATAAAAGCAGTACTCATGCCACTAACCAAATTTCCTATTTCTTCATTTGTTATGTGTTCCAAATTGATTGTACCCAAACCAACAGATAGGCCAACAAAGGTACCAAGTATTCCCAGACCAGTAAAAACGCCACCAAGATTCTGCCAAAACATGGCATTATACTGACTGGTAAGATTATTATAGTTAAAATAATTATCTGCATCATCAGTAGTAAAGACCACTGTTTTACCATTTATATCCTTCATAAAAAAATGATTCTTTTTATAACCCAACCATGCAGATTTAAGCAAATCGCTCTTTATAAATATATTCTTTATATCCTCATAATTATCACTAGCATTTTTAATTTCTAGTTTCCCTATTTTTTCTAATGTATCATTTATACTTATAATTATTAAATCTTGCTTTTTGTAGAAATTTTTCCAGTATCGATACATAACCACAAGCATTACTACAACAATACCAATTGTCAATATAATAGTAAACGAATTCAATGATAATCCCACTGCACTTAAAAATGATTTAATCATACAGTATTTGCTCCTTTTGGGTACACTTCACCCATTATAATATTGTCAACATTTTATCACAAATCCATCAAAAAATCACCATTACAGCACCCATGTAACACTTTTCGCTATTTTTAGTGTCCATCATTGTAAACTTAGACATATTTTGTCCATCGATGACACCATCCTACGAATAATAATAAAGTAACAGCGCCCTAAATGTATTGTACACCGGAACGCTGCGTTCCATGTAACTGTGCAGGCAGCAATTAAATAATACCATTTAAGCAAAAAAGCCCTCATCACCTCACATACAAGTTCACATTCTCTCTAAGCTTACCCAACATCTTCTTTTCATATTCCTCGCAGAGATTTTCTTTCCAATCATTGTAGTCATCGGACGTTTCATCCCACATAAGGCGAAGTTTAAAGCTCCCTTTATCAATTGACTTTTCATACGTTGATTTTTTCTTTGCAGGATCCATATTAGAAAAGCGAGAGTTAATATGCCGTGGAACCAAGCACAAATTACCAAATCTATCTCCCTTGTTCCATTGCTGTAAATCATAAGGATGCTGTGGATACCAGTGCTCAACAGAATTACGGAACTCAAATTTAAAATCATTGTACTTTTTACCATCATTCTGCAAGTCTCCCCACCATAAAATCTAATCAAGATAATTAAATACTATGTGGGGAGTATCAATCCCCAAGTAGTATCATTTGAAGCTGCCCCTAGCTAAATTATCATACAGCATGGAGGTAAGCACTCCTTTCAAGGCCTTCTGTAGCAGCTTTTCATCAATACAGTTGTTGTAAAGGTAGTTGCCCACATAGCACACAGGCTTACCATCCTTCCGCATGTAAATAGCTATCGCACCGGGTGCACCGCAAGCACCCACCTCAGCATACTCCACAAAATCAATATCTTCATAATTTATTTTTCTCAAAATCTCATTATCCAGCTGCACTGCCTGCTCAGCTTCAAGTGTTTCATAAATCTTATTCAACTTCTCCTTCAGGTTCTCTTTATAAGCATCTATCAAATCACAGGAACCAAACTTTCTGAACCGAAAAGGGCGTGGTAGCAACCACCTCACCATTGGCATATTGCAGAGTAATCAGCACCCTTACTAGCTCAGTACCATGTATATCAGTGTAATATTCAATATAGCCATTTCTCTCGACGGTCAAGAATTTTACCACGCCCAGACCCTCCAGATAATCCACATACTTGCAGGTAATATCGAGGTCATCAGTCTCACCCAGCTCCACCATGCCAAAGGGAAGCACGCCGTTATCCTGAGACTCTATCTGCTTTACAAAGCCAAGTGCATTGCCTTTTTCGTTCGTCAGGCAGCTTGCACTGTGAGGTTCATGGCTTGCAGCTGAGCTCTCAATCTCGTCAACTATGGGCATAATCACGCCCATGGTACATTCCCCATTGCCCAAGAAAAGCTCTGCTTCAAAGGGTCTGTTATCCTCCAGCATCCCCTGCACATAACCAATATTATCAGCATTCACACAGCCCTTATGGTTACACACTGGGAAATTCCATTTACCAGCAAATGTATAACAATCGTAGCTCAGCTCATCAAACTCTTTGCCCGTCAGCACCTCGCGCCAATTACTATTTTTATTGGCTACCACCCTTTTATCCTCGTCACCTTTTGCAAACATGTTATAATTTTAGCCATGCTCTTACCTCTTTTCAAACTACACCCATTTGCTTTTTGTAAGCCATTCTTTTACCCATTTTTTAACCACCCACTACCATGAGTATACATCATGGGTGCGTCAGAACCTGTCCATCTTCTCCACCCCAGCGACAGGCGGTGGAAAAATTTAATTAACAAAAAATCCCTAAAGTACCAATCCCGAAGTTTCCAAAAACCTCAAAAAACACCACCATCTGCCCAATTAATAGTTTCTTTGAACTCCTTTGAAATTTTAGCCAAAAAATTTTCTCCACTCACAAAGACATTCCACATTGTTAACTATTTATTACGGTTATTGTTTTATAATTTTAGAGAAGATATAACTTATATCTTTAATCCAGTAGAAAGGATGTCAAGAGAAAATTGGCAACATATTTTGTACGGATGTCAACCGGACACAAGGGACAAGGAGCTAAAAGGCGAGACTATATTGCAAGAGAAAAATCTTTCTCCGGCGAAAAAATCAAGCAGGAACTTGTTGCTACCGAAGACTTCAATCTACCGTCATGGGCCAAAAACGGCAGAGAGTTTTTTGAAGCTGCCGACAAATTCGAAAGAAGAAACGGAGTAGTTTTCAGGCAACTGATTATAGCACTCCCCTGTGAACTGAGCCACGAAGAAAACATCAAAATTGCACGCAACATAGTCCAAAAAATTGTAGGTAACACCAAAGCGGGAACCTGGGCAATCCACAGTAAGCCTGCTTTTACTACGAACAAAGAAAATATCCACATGCATCTGATGTACAGTGACCGTATCCAAAATCCTAACCTCAAAGAAAAACCTAAAGAACTATATTTTATAAGATACAACGCTAAACATCCTAATGAAGGGGGCTGTCTAAAGGACAATTCCTTGCAAGTGGGCCGAAGGAAAAATCCAGTTATGAATAATATAAGAAACCAAATCGCAGAAGCGATCAACGAAGGATATAAATGCGCAGGACTTGACATAAGAGTATCCGGAAAAACTTTAGAAGCGCAAAAAGCTGAAGCAATTTCGGAAAACGATTTAGACAAAGCAGAACTTTTAGATCGCAAACCCTTCAGGCACATCGAACAAAACCACTGGCGCAAAATGCAGAAAATATTCGAAGAGTCAACTGCGATTGATCACTCCAAGCCTATCCCCATCCAGCTCAATAATGAACATTGGGATATCTTCAAGCGGGTAATAGACTTTGATATAAACACTGCAGAAGAACTATTAAACCGTTTGGAATATCAGTTCAAGAAATCAAAATACAAAGCCAACAAACTTAAAAAAGCTGCAAAGGCTGCACTGATAGAAACCGAAGAATTTATTACAGGTACAGACCTCATAAAAGTTATAAACGACATCGAAACAAAATCCAATATCCGAATCAACAATAATACTGCCTACGTAAATCTTTACAACAACATTTACGCCAACAAAGAAATTCGGAGCTTCATGGCAATGAACTTTGTCACCAGAGGACGTGTCAAGAAACTTAAAAAGGCAAAAAACAATCTTGAATCCTATATCTCAAAAAAGAAACATCTGAAGAATGAAAACAGATTGACGCCCAACGAAGAACACAGACTTAACCTCCTTATCAGAGCAACACAGGAACAAATCAAATACCTCGAAGACCAAATACTAAGTATCAAAAACAAACCGGTTGCCAAAAAACGCTACGATTATTTTTTAGCCAGACTAAAAAAATCAATGACAGATGCCAGAGAAAAAGCAACCAAAAAATACGAAGAAGCCAAAATTTTTAAGCTACTAAAAAAAGAAACTCAGGAGCTTAAGAGTAACATCAGCAATACAAATGAACAAATCCCTGAACCTAAAATTCTAAAACTTATCCAGGAGATTAACATCAAAGAACCTCAAAAAGCTATCGAAAAAATTATCCAAATTAAAAATCTTATACCTGAAGAATTTCAAAAACAAAAAGAAAAAGCACAAAATCAAAACATCAAAAACGAAGAACACAAGAAAGCAGTTCAAAGGCAAGACAAAGAACGTTAAGATTTCTAAAGCCAGCTGTTCCTTCCAAAGTAACAGCTTGGACTTTAGAAATTTATAGGTACTTAGATTCATAAAAAGAAATAGAATCAGGTTTTTCTCCGGAAAACGGCAAACAGACTGTGAGAACAAAAAACATGCCATCCTATGGGAAGAGCAGAATACAACCTTAAGCATTATTAACTCTATGTATGCCCACGGCAATACTTTTTGCCTTAATCGAGAAGGGAAACAATTGCAGCCGGAGTAAGCCCTCATGCCTTACTCCGGCTTTACTGATACGTCAACTCTCTCGTCAACAAAAAAAACGCCGAGTTATCCATATATATAATAAATATAGGAAGTAAAAAATAAAAAAGTTCACGCAAAACGAGTCGCTTTCTACATGTCAGCGGCTCGTTTTGTGTGTTAAGAAACGCAAAAACTAACAAACAAAGGAGCCAAGAAAATGAAAAACAATTATCAACTACCAAAACCAACAAATCCAACGATTAGCTACTGCCAAGCAAAAGCAATTTTCACGGCCGATGGCCGCCTCGAAGGTTATAAGAAAAATATGAAAATAACACGGAACAACTTTGTGCGCAAGTTAATCTACGAAAGGCAACATGGTATCTGTCCATATTGCGGTAAAAGGATGCTAAATATAAATGTGGGTACAGCAATCCATCATAACAGCTACGACAATAGCTGCACATTTAATGGTCCACTAATCCACATATATTCGCCGCAACCCGACGGCGCCATCCAAATCCAAGTGCCCAATTGCGCGGTATGCTACTATAAATATCCCTGCAAGTCCGAAGACTGCATTTCTGCCCTTGTTATGATTCATAAGGACTGTCACGAACTACTTCACGGTCACCTAGAAAAAGTCAAAACTCAAGACTAATGAGCACGCCTGCCTCACAACGATATGATGCGGGGTTAAGCGTGCTCAAAACTTACAATCAAAACGATTTACATATAAGAGGAGAATAAACAAAATGATCTATGGTTACGCTCGAGTATCGAGCAAGAAACAACTTCATGGTAATTCTTTAGAAGAACAAACGACAACATTAACCGCCAATGGTGCCATAAGCATAACCGCTGAGCAATTTACAGGCAAGACAACAAGCAGGCCAAAACTTCAAGCACTAATTGATTCACTGCAACCTGGTGACACGCTAATGGTTACAAAACTCGATAGGCTTGCAAGAAATGTTACGGAAGGTATTGAACTCATTCGTGCTCTATTTAAAAAAGAAGTTAAAGTACACGTGCTAAATATTGGCTTATTAGAGAATACTTCAATGGGCAACTTCTTCATCACTACCCTACTTGCCGTAGCTGAACTAGAGAGAAATATGATCCTTGAAAGAACACAAGCAGGCAAGGAAGTTGCCAGGACCAAAGCTGGCTTCCGAGAAGGGCGACCACCTCTACCCAAAGAAAAAATTAATTTGGCCCTAGATCTCCTTACAAACCACTCATATAAAGAAGTTGAAACAATGACAGGCATCAGTAGAGCCACGCTTGGGCGGTACAGACGGAGGGTAAAAAAATGCTAAAGCTTCCTGTATCGTTTTTGGTAATATTCATCCCTACGTGCCAAGGAATAATCGTAAAATGTGTGGATTTGGACATAAGAGTATATGTCAAGGTCTTTCAACTAAAAAAAGCAACCGATGCAATGAAAGCCAAAATTATACAGCAAATTAACGCTTATAATCATCTGGATTATCATATCCAAGAACCAAAATATAGAATTGAGGATGTTCCTAACGGTGTTTTATTCTCTTTCTTAAGGATTGGAAAGGAAGATTTTATAGATATGGAGTCCTCACAAATCTCCCACACTCTCACTACTTATCGGGTTAATGCAAAAATAACCCCCCGTACAGGGATATATACAAAAAAATAACCCTGCCATCAAATGCTAAATTGTGATATATTTGTGAAATCTCGTTTTATTGCTGAAAAAACCCTCTAAAAGCACAGTTTACTTAACGGTTTCTTAACTTGCCAAAGATTATTATTAAACAAAAATAATAATAAGGAGGCACAAATGACTACGAATATCACAATTAACGAAACTGCAAATTACAAAAAGAGGCAGTGCAATGAACTTGCAGAACATCTCAGACATATGGGACTGGAAAAAGAAGCTTTATCCTTAAAAAACTGTTCTTCATTCATTACTTATGCCCTTTTTGAGGACTACAAAAAGGTAAGTGACATCCGGATGTGTCAAAAACGTTATTGCCCTATCTGCGGGGATATGCAACGCTCTCAGCACAGTCATAAAATGAGTACGATAGTCGATACTCTTACCCGCTACAACTCAAACTTAATCACGATATCCCTGGAACTTACCCTACGCAATAACAGTGTCGATCATATCAGAAAAGACATTAAAACTCTCAAAACTGCATGGAGTAAAATTGTTAAGTGCAAAGCTATTAAGCCCAATATAATTGGTTATGTGTATTATATACACCCTAAATATACTAATCAGGATGAATACAACGAAATGAATACGCACAACCATATGCATGTAATAATATTTTTTAAAGAAGTAGTTGAAGAACACTTAAAAGTTGAATACTGGACTGAAATCTTCAAGAGGACTGCCAACCTCCCTTACACCCCTTATGTACACCTAAGAATGTTGGAAAACAAAGAAGCCATCATTACCAAAGCAAATTATGCAGCCAAACCCCTTGAAATCAAGCACATTTCAAAAAAAGACATAAAAGTCTACCTTGAACAAATAAAAAAGCAACGGCTAATTACGATGAGCCAGTCATTAAACAAAATTTACAAACCACTCGCGATCAAAAAATTTACCGAACTTACAAGTGAGTACAAGGGCCGGGTAACTCAATATTGGGAGCAAGATCATTACCAATTAACCGAGGTTTAACTGTATATAATGTATTTTATTAATATTTAGAGGTGAAAAGATGGAAGAAAAATACGAAATAATAGCAAAATATTTACTAAAGCTTCTTTTAGAGTCTGAACCCCCCATCAACGATGAGGAGGCTGCGTAATGGATCGGGCTGTAATATACGCGCGTTACAGTAGCGATAATCAGCGCGAGGAATCCATTGACGCACAGGTGCGGGCCTGCAGAGAATACTGCAAGCGCAAAGATTATTTTGTCACCCACATTTACAAGGACGAAGCCAAAAGCGGAACCAAGCTTGCTGGCCGTGATGCCTATAAGCAAATGCTGGCGGACGTTAAAGAGAATTTATTTGATGTTATTATTTTCCACAAAATCGACCGCAATGCCCGCAATGAGCTGGATTATTACCTGACCAAGGATATGCTGGTTAAAAACAATGTGCGCTATGAGTACGCAGTGCAAAACATCGACGGCTCACCAGAAGGTCAAATGATGGAAAACATGCTTGTAGGTTTCGCCGCCTATTATTCCCGCAATCTGTCCAAGGAGACAAAAAAAGGCCTCAATGAAAATGCCCATAAATGCTTGTTTAATGGCGGTGTCCCTCCGTTAGGGTATGATATAGATCAAAACCAACGTTATGTCATTAATACCAAGGAGGCAGAAATCGTCAAGCTTATCTTTAAGCTGTATATTGAGGGAATAGGCTACAAAAAAATAGCAGAAAGACTACATGAGCTTGGATACAAAACGAAAACGGGCGGAGATTTTGGCAAGAATTCACTTTTTGATATTATTGGAAATGAAAAATATTGCGGAATCTATTCCTACAATAAACACCCTCGAGCAAAAAAAGGTAAAGGCCGCAATATGCATGCTAAATCTTTCCCCGAAGATTACATTAATATAGACAACGCCATCCCTGCAATAATCAGCAAGGAGTTATACGAGGCAGCACAAGCCCGCAGGCGACAAAACAAGTCCAGACCTGGAATATATAACGGGAAACGCCAGTATCTTTTAACGGGCAAAATTTTTTGTGGGCATTGTGGGAGTGCCATGGGAGGGCACACAATCACTCCCCGCAAAAAATCTTATAGTTACTATGGTTGCTTGGACAAAGATAGAACCCCTGCCCACAAATGCGCGCAGAAGCAGATTAATACTGAAATTGTAGATACAGCTGTAATCAATAAAATCAAGCACACTTTTCTCAATTCTGAAGCATTGTTGCGGATTGCAGATAAAATGCGTCAACAATACGCTACACTCAAGGATGATGTTGAGGATGAAATTCATGCTAAAACTTCTCAAATGACCGGCGCGATCAAACGCAGAAATAATTTGTATTGTCTTGTCGAACAAGGTATAAACGATGACTACACTTTAGGTAGGATTTCTGCTGTAAATGCAGAAGTCGAAAAATTAAAAGCCCAGATTGACAATCTTAAAGATAAAAAGAACCTTAAGGTGCTAACTGACGAGGCCATAATTAAAGCCTTTAAACTTTTTGAATCTAAAATATGCTCACTTGATACTAACTCCGCCAAAAAATTGTTAGTCGAATTATTCTTAATCAAAGTTATTGTTACTGACAAAAACATTGATATTATCCTAGATGCAGACAAAATTACTAATATGGTTATGGGCCAATAGCACATTGAAAGAACACCTGTTAAAAGGCTTTATTCTTGACACGGACCTTTAAAAAACAACTTTTAAACCTCAAGCAAATCCTCCATACCACAATTCAAGGCCTTAGCCAACCGCCAAACTGTCTCTGCACTAGCCTTATTGATATCTTTACGGCGTTGTTCATACATTTGGATGGAGCGAGAATTAACACCAGAAACTCTAGCTAGCTCATTTTGGCTTAATCCATTCGTACTTCTAAAGCTTTTAAGCCTTGTTTCTGGATAATACTCCTTCATTTTCGCATCAACTATATCCACGAATTTGCTAATGTCTGCTTCGTGTAAAGTATGATAGAGGCTTTTTAAATCGGCAAAGCTAATTGCCCTAAAAATCTCCCCGAATTTTCTGCAGGAGTACCATTGATAATAAGCTATCGCCCAACCAATCCAATATTCAGGAGACCGAGAAAATCTAGCCTCAGGTATTATTGGGATATATTTGCCGGTAGTTTCGTATACTATGTCTATGAGCACCTCTATGCCACTTTTTCCTTTAGTGTAGGCGGGCTCGCCATTGGCGATTTTTGTACTAATGGTGCTTACAACAAACATTTTTATAAAATCTTCTCCAGAGTAATGGCAAACATTGACGGCATAATCAAAAGCATCCCCTAACACAGCTTGGGCATTACTCAGATACATTTCTTGGTATGCGCGCATCGTCATTTTTTATGCCCCCTCTTATTATATCCTGTATATAGAGACCGTCATTTTCTTCTTCCAGTAGTTCCCAATACAATCTATTAGCTTCATCATCCCTATCCTTGCGCAATTGGTAGTAGCGCTCTCTTTCAGCTACGCTATAGCCTTGAAACTGCAATTTTGAAAAAGCAAAGCTAGATTTAACGACAATTTGCTCACCTAATTTTCCTAAGTGCATAGCCCTTGCTAATTGCTGAACCGAAATACCATTATTGATAAATGACTCTGCGTAATCAAAGTAGGAATCATCTGCTCTGTAGCCGATGATTAAGTCGTATGCATTCACGTTTACTGTAAAATTATCAATTAAGTACTGTTTAGCTCTTCTGGCCACAGGTGTTTTAACAGTGAAAAGACGATGTTCTACCAATATTGCTATCCAATTAAGAATAGTGTATTGGGGAGTATTAAGATTTAAAACATTTAAAAACTCTGTATCTAGCGTATAACAATTGGCGAAGCCATTGCGCATGGAGGACACAGCCCATTCCTTGGCTAAAGCTTCGCTAGCGGTGCAATAAAAACCCTGTCCGAAATCATTGTTTAAGCGACCTTTGCCATACTCCGGTTTTGCTATGATATTTTCAGAACCATGATAGATAGTTATAAGCTTATCCATAATTACCCCCTCTTTTATATCCTCATGGTTATTATATCACCAAAGTGATATAGATGCAATTGCTTTTGTGCTACTAACAAAATAAGAGCTAGGAGCGCGCTGTCTCCTAGCTCTTGTTTTTATCTTTATATATTTGTATTACCAAAGTGATATAGTTGTACTTTGCATACTCACAGCTCTTCGGCCTTATAAGCATTGTAGCCTTCGATATGATAACTTACGTCTAGGCCCTTCATGCAGGTGAGGCGGTCAGCAATGTTATTGGTCAAAGCCTTGCCGAGCACATGCTTGATTTCGATATCACGAATGGGGCTCCGCTCCATAGCCAAAAGATAATCCTCTTTATCCACAATGGACCAGTCAATGCACTGCCCCAGCTCCTTTTTCAGCATATCATCCAGCCAAATGAGCATGCTGCGGCCATTACCCTCGCGAAAAGGATGAGCAATATTCATCTCCACATACTTTTCCACGATCTCGTCGAAGCTGCCATGGGGCATGGCGTCCAAATGCTACAGAGCCTCCCGCAGGTACATCAAGGGAGCAAAGCGAAAGTTACCCTTAGCAATATTCACATCACGAATCTCTCCCGCAAAGCTATAGATATCGCGAAAAAGATACTCATGAATGAAAGGCAGTGTCGAAAATTTCCCGGCCGGTAGATTCGCCAAAGCATCACTCTCAAATAGTTTTATAGCTTGCATTTTGCTGAGTCGCTCTTCTTCCTTGGCCAGCTCCGCAGAATTAGTAATGCCCAATTTATTTTCTATGGTCATAGGAATCTCCTTAGTCATCTTGAGAATACAAAAAAACTGATTGACCCTCTAAGAATTCAATCAGCCTTCTTTACTTAAATCATTTATAAATGATAATAAGCGTATATCATTGTTTGGTGCCGCGGACCGGAATCGAACCGGTACGGGTATCACTACCCGAGGGATTTTAAGTCCCTTGCGTCTGCCAGTTCCGCCACCGCGGCAGACATAACTACTTAACACCTTTTAAGAAATAAAAATGGAGGCGACACCCAGAATCGAACTGGGGATAAAGGTTTTGCAGACCTCTGCCTTACCGCTTGGCTATGTCGCCTTAAAAGGTGGAGCGGAAAACGAGATTCGAACTCGCGACCCCCTCCTTGGCAAGGAGGTGCT
>ERZ1673698.1478-NODE-1478-length-22269-cov-14.375844_pt1 | contig 22269 bp, 14 predicted proteins | sample MGYA00580228_ERZ1673698 | MGnify/ENA primary metagenome ERZ1673698 (study PRJEB41218, sample SAMN15661768) | gut metagenome | host: Homo sapiens | place: Canada: London | collected 2015-08-20/2019-03-30 | study: EMG produced TPA metagenomics assembly of... | reverse complement strand
ATGATATTATTATCTCCCCAATAAGATGAGTTTTCATCTGCCCACATTGGGGATGCATAAATAGGTTCTCCATTTTTAAGAATAAAGGCGTCAATCATGCTTTTAGTAGTGCCTACTCCATTGTTGCCGACACATCCGTATTGACAAACTTCATTTGCCACTCCTAATCCTGTGTTGTAGCGTCTCCATAAAAGTACTTCATTGTATTTCTCCATATCAATATCGCAGAACATACTGAAATAAGGATTTTCAGGTTCCGAAGAAGTTTGCGGGAATACTCCTGTATTGGCAGTTAATACATTATATTTTTCTGCTATGATTTGTGCCGCTTTAATAGCTTCATCAAAGAAAAACTCTGATTCTTTTTCAATACTTCCGGATTTGAATGAGTAATTAGCATTATAATCTTTATTTGCTCCCGGCCATCCCGGTCCATTAGGAACAAAAGCTGTTCCTTTAAAATTCTTCAGCCATGAGCCTTCGTAAAGTGCGACCCTTGACTTGAGAAGGATAGCGCAGTCTTTGCTTAGCCGGTTCTTACCTCCGGAAGGAGCTATGTCTTGCATCATTTCTATAGCTTTGTCCAGATCAGATAAGATAAATCTGGCTACTTCATTTCGGGGGGCTCGTTTGCTGATTTCTATCAGAGCTTCACGTTCATTAGGATAAGTTTTAGTAATAATAGGAAAGTCGCCTAATGATTTTAATCTTTCAAAATACATGAAAGCTCTGAAGAAATACATTTCTCCGATATAGTGTTTGATATTGGTCGTGTTTCCGACAATGGCATTGTCTTCATACGATGGAAGCACATTTTCAAAGAAATAATTGCATCGGTAAATATCAGCGAAATACCATGAGCCTCCTTCTTGTCCTACTTTCCAGTATCCGGGTGCATACATTACGTTAGGTTGCATACCGGTCATATTATCTGTGTTATTGTCAATTTCAAAAGTTCCATATCCATAGGTGCCATGAGTAGGTAGCACTTGATATTGATCAGTAGCAAAAGCTGCAATATTACTTTCTGTTGTCAAATATTCATTTGGAGAAAGTTGATCAAGAGGTTCTTGATTTAGGAAATCATTGCAACTTGTCAAAAAGAGCACTCCGCTCAATAAGGTTGATATCGTAAGTCTTTTCATAATATCCTGTTTTTAGAATGTGACATTTAATCCAAAAGAGAATGTTCGGGATAGTGGGTAAACGTTTCCGTGTCCCCAACTACCGCCTTCGATTGATTCGGGGTCGAAGAAGTCAATAAGGCTCGTAATGGTGAACAAGTTTTCACCGGATGCGAATATCCTTAGGTTCTGCATTCCCATTTTTTGTACGATGTTGTGTGGCAAGCTATATCCTATCTGCAGATTCTTCAGACGTAGATAAGATGCATCTTGTAAATATTTAGTTTGTGATTGCTGGTTTTTATCGGTGTTGAATAAGGGTCTTGGATAGTAGGAATTCAGATTCGTTCCCAATGGACTGGCTTCGTCATTTCGGAAATAATCATCGTGTCCTTTTAGTGCTGTGGAAAACCAGGGCCCTTGTCTACCGTTTGCACCCCAGAAGTAGTAACTACCCTGAAAATAATCTCTTTTCAATGTTCCTTGCCAGAACATTCTGATATCGAATCCTTTCCAATCAGCGGCTAATTCTAGCCCTACATTATATCGGGGTGTGGAGTTACCTATTCTTTTTAAATCACCGTGATCTTGTAAGGTGCGGCTTCCGGCATCAATTTTTCCGTCTTCATTCGAATCTTTATACATAATGTCTCCGGCTTTCCAGTCTTGGCCGAGATTACTTTGTCCACCGTTGACTAATCTGCCGATATGTTCAGCCATTTCCTGGTCAGACTGTGCAATACCTATCGTTTCATATCCCCATATTTCGCCCACGTATTTTCCGGCATAAAATCCATCTATCAGTCCGGAAGGATTTGAATAACGAGTAATCTTGGTACGACTGTCGGCAAGTGTAAAGCGGGCGCTATAATTCAATCCATTATTTAACCGGTCTTTCCACATTAGTTCCAGTTCCCATCCGAATGTTTTAAGATTTGTATTATTGGAACTGGGAACGGCTGTTCCAAGGACTACAGGCAATTTCTCCGAAGGACCGACCATATCGTCAGTTTTACGAATGTAATAATCAAAAGAGCCGGTTAGCCGATTGTTAAACAGGCCAAAGTCAACTCCGGTATTCCATGTACGGATTTTCTCCCAAGAGAGATTATAGCTGACGAGTGAAGGTGCCCAGGCAATATTGGCTAATGTTCCGTCAATGATCCATGATCCTGTTCCTGTACCGATTGTAGAATAAGTCGGATATAAAGAAGATGTATTTTGGTTACCCAAACTACCATAAGAGGCTCTGACCTTAAATGTGTTGACAACTTTGCTGACAGGCAGGAAGAATTTTTCTCTGGCTATGTTCCAGCCTACTGATGCGGAAGGGAAAAATCCCCAACGACTGTCACTACGAAATCGTGAGGAACCGTCATAGCGTAGATTTACTTCCAGAAGATATTTTTCCAGGTAATCATAATTCAATCTGCCGAAGAATCCAGCGGTAGCCCATCTGTTGTGTCCACCTGCTACATTCGGAGCAACTTTTTGGTTATTTGAATCCATTCCGGTAGAAGTGTTGATAGTTGGTTTTCCCGGATAAATGACCCCTAGCTTCTCAGCAGCTATATCTTTATAGTTATTCTGTTCGGCCTGAAATCCGAAAAGAACTTTCATATTATGTGATTTTGCAAAGGTCTTTGCATAATCTGTATAGAGATTTACATTAAAATAATCGCTGGCATAAGTGCCTTCATGTACTTGGGAATCGTTATTCCATGTATTGCCCTTAGTCTTTCCGTCAACACCTGTCTGATGAACAGTTAAGTAATCCCAGTGTGAATATTGTGTGTTGTATCGATAGCTTAAATCTCCAATCAGTCGCCACCCTTTGATAGGTTCTACCGTTATATTCAGTTGTTGGTAGAGCCAAGTGTTTCGTTCTTGTTTTTCACCTCCGTTTTGCATTTGGAGCACATGGTCGTCATATAGAATACCATTTGGGTCATAGAGAGGTTTGGTAGGCCAACATTGGCGTCCGATTTCGGCAAAAAAACTTTCATTAAGATGTGTCGGCTGTACATAGTCACTTCTGATAAAGCGAGTATTGAATCCGACTGATACTATTTTTGATAATTGTGCGTTGATTTTTGCAGATGCAGTATATCTGTTTGAGTATTCATCTCCGATTCTGAGCTCTCCATCCTGACCTAAATAGTTCGCTGATAAATAGTATTGTATTTTGTCTGTCCCGCCAGTAACGCTGATATTGTGCTCGTGTGCAAAGACATTGTCTTTGAAAAAATAGTCATAATAATCAATATTATCATTTCCTTGTGAATATCCGTCTGCCCATAACGAAGGATTATTGGGCACGGGGATGGTAGAATCGGTAATCTTGCCGACCATATAGTCTTTGATGCGGTTTATTCTTTCTTCCGAGACCCAGTTGTAAGGTCCCCATCCGGAATTGGCAGCTGCATCATTATAGTATAAGGAGAACGTGTAAGAGTCTAATGAAGAAGGCATGTTGATAGGGCTACTTACACGAAAACTGTTGTTGTAGTTAACTTGCGCTTTACCGACCTTTCCTTTCTTGGTCGTTACTAAGATTACTCCGAATGGCGCTCTGGAACCATAAATAGAAGAAGCTGCCGCATCTTTCAGAACTGAAATAGATTCTATATCCTGCGGATTAATGGAATAAATATCTCCTTCCATACCATCTATCAAGACTAGGGCGCTTCCTGTAGAACCTTCTCCGATAGTTCCGACTCCACGTACATTGATCGATTGTTTCTGATTGAGACCTCCTCCCTGATTGCTATAAATATTCAAACCGGGAACCTGCCCTTGTAATGCCTGGACTGCATTGGATACAGGGATTGCTTCGAATGCTTTCGAGTCAATGACTCCGACAGAACCGGTTAAGTTAATCTTCTTTTGGGTACCATAACCTACAACGATCACTTCATCCAATAAATTGTCGTCAACTCCCAGTGTTACGTTTATCATTTTTCTATCACCTACTGTAAACTGGACTGTTTTAAATCCGATGTAACTGAATTCAATAGTTGAACTTGGATTCGCTTTCACTTGGTAGTATCCGTTAAAGTCAGTGACAGTTCCGGATACTATATTCCCATCTTTTACTTTTATGGAAACTCCCAGTAGAGGTTCTCCATTATTATCTTTTACTGTTCCGGATACATAATTCTGAGCATATGTATTCATTGAACATAAAAGTAGGCAGCCCAGCAGGCAGATAAGCTTATGACTTGAGTTATAAGTTATCAGGTGGACAGCTTTCTTTAAGAGAGTAGAATGTCGATTAGTTTTCATAATCCATTAAATTTAAAAGTTGAATGATAAGGCTAATTCTTTTTCTAACATGAAGTGTTTTACTTCATCGAGAGTAGGAATAGACGGTTGGGCACCAGAACGTGTAACAGCGATAGCTGCCGCGGCATTCGCAAAACTCAATGCATCTCGGTCTATTTTCCTTTGGGCACAAATTACAGCCAATGCACCACAGAACGTGTCACCTGCTGCAATAGTATCAATCGCATTTACTTTGTATCCGGGAAGTTGAATGATTTCTTTGTCGTTTTTCATATATACACCTTGACTTCCTAATGTGATCACAGCATTGCGTGCACCTGCCTGTAATAAGCTTAGAGCGATTTCTTCAAGATTATTTCCTGTATATTCAATTCCTGAGATGAAGGCTGCTTCCAGCTCATTGACGACTAGTATATCAATGGCTTTCATCAGTTCCTCATCGATCAGGCAGGCGGGTGCGGGATTGAATAATATCTTTTTACCTTTTTGTTTTGCCGATAGAGCTATTTTTTTTATTGTTTCGTAAGGAATCTCAGCCTGCATGACGATGATATCAGCTTCGTCGATTACTTCTGAGAAATGGGTGATTGAACCGGGTAATAAAGAATAGTTAGCTCCGGGAGCTACTGCAATGCAGTTTTCACCACTGTCAGCCACAAAAATAAGTGCGGTTCCTGTGGGATGATTGACATCATCAATAATGTAATCGGTGGTGATACCTTCTTTCTTAAAGTGTTTTTTTAAAATATCCGCATACATGTCATTCCCCAAAGAGGTGACAAACGTCACAGAGCCGCCAAGCCTGGCTGCTGCCACAGCCTGGTTCGCTCCTTTGCCTCCGAGGGACTGCATGAAATTTGCATCTCCGACTGTTTCGCCGGGTGCCGGGAGATGGCTGACTTGTGCAACCATGTCGATGTTTGAACTTCCAATAACTACTACTTTCATTTGAATCAGATTTATGTGATTAACCTAGGCTTTTCTCTATTTTATAAGTTGACTTCTCTTTTGTATGGGATGGCGCTTTGGGCACCGATGCGTGTGACGGCAATAGCTGCCGCTGCATTTGCAAACTTCACGGATTCGGTCAACGAATGTCCTTTGGATAAATAAACACTGAATGCTCCACAGAATACATCTCCTGCTCCGGTTGTGTCGATAGTCTCTACTTCTTTGGCAGGAACCATGGTATATTCGTCCTTTTCTTTCACGTAGGCTCCGTCTTTTCCCAAAGTAATGACGACATTTTTTATTCCTTTTTCTCCAATGGCTTTAGCTGCTCGGTGCGCACTTTCAACATCCATTACTTTTATTCCTGATAGCATTTCTGCTTCTATACGATTAGGCAATATGGTATGTACATTATTTAAAAAGGAGTTGCTTAAGGTAGATGCAGGCGCAGGATTGAGTATTACCTTTTTTCCATATTTATTGGCGATAGTGGCTGCATATTCTGCGGTTTCTATCGGAATTTCAAGTTGCATGAGTATAATATCAGCTTCCTTGATTTTTTCTTCAGCTTTATTGATATCTTCTTCAGAAAGAGAACGGCTGGCTCCCGGCGCGACGATAATACTGTTTTCTCCGAAAGAATCAACGGAAATAAGTGCTACTCCCGATGGACTTTTTTGATCAGTGAAAATGAATTCTGTGTTAATCCTTTCTGATTTATATATTTCCAGTGCTTGTAATCCGAATAGGTCGTATCCAATTTTAGAAATAAAGGTTACTTCAGCTCCTAGTCGAGATGCTGCAATGGCCTGGTTAGCTCCTTTGCCTCCTGGATTCATATAGAAAGTTCCTCCTAAGATGGTCTCGCCAGGCACTGGTAGTCTGTTGGCTTTTACTACCATGTCTGTATTGCAACTTCCAATGACTACAATTTTTGGTTTATGAATAGATGTAATTTCCATAGTACTTTAAATTATGATGATACAAATGTAGGAAATAGTAATGTTTGATTCTTAGCATTAATATTTAGTTTTATATAATTACAAAATGATATGATAAGATGAAACAACCTTTAATAATGGATAATAATGCCATTATATACTATCCGTTTATATAATTACAAAGGGAAAAGTGTAGGTTTGAAAAGTGCCTTTTTATTGTGGTAAAAGTCTCGGATAGCTATCCCTTTTAGATTTTTTTAGTGTTTGTACGTCTTCCCAATATTTCGGAAAGCTTTTCTTTCCGAATTTTCGATTCCATCCATGCTGTGAAATCGAAAATGCGAAGAAGTTGGTTTTCATATTTGTCATTATACAATTCTTGTATTTCCGGAGACAGTTTTTCCCAAAAAGCTTCCCGGTCTTTATGTAGAATGGGTAGGTCTCTTTTGTTCAGAAACCATAAGATAATTCGTTCAGTTTTAAATGTATGTTCTTTCGGTGAAGAGAGACCTCGGGTGACGGAACGTGACTCATGCCGGATCAGTTCGTATTCTTGTGTTTCGTAATAGGTGATGAGACGAGCTAAGCGAATGGTTCTCATCAGTGGGAGGTACTTGATATTGTGATCGATGATAGCGTTATTTATATATTTCTTGGCCGTTTTATAGTTTTGATTACCGATATGTACAAGAGTTGTATAAAGTAATAGTTCACTTTTACGTATAGGAGTTAGCCACGCTTCTTTGCTGTAGAGCGATTCTTGATAGCAATCTATGAGCCTAGTGCAATTCTTAAAATCTCCTTTATCTAGGTGGGGAAATAATTCGTATTGAAAAAGCAGGCAGATGGCATTTACTTTAAATTCAAGTGAGGAATCTTCTGCTATCAGTCTTTTTAATTTTTCCAGGAAATATGGCATTTCATCGTAATTGCCTACTGTGCGTAGACTTCCGAGTACTCCTTCGAGCACCGCCAAATAGTAAATAGGTGGATTCGACCAGAATTGATGGTTTCGTTCAAATAAGGAGTTAAGCTCTTTGTATGAATTTAAGGCGGCTCTGTACTCTCCTGTTCCCATCAAGTAGTTGGCTTGGAAAAGTTTGTGATTTCGTGTTAATTCGAAGTTCCCTTCTGTATCTGAAGAAGCGGCTATATAAAGTTCATTAACCATCAAATCGTTCATATCCTGTTTTTGTTTTGAAGTTCGTATGGCTCCGATATGGGATAGACGATATTTTAGTAAATTGTGGAGAGAGGATTGTTCTGTTATTTTTCGAATTTTCTTTAGAGATTCATTTTGAAGAAAATGTTTATGAAAAAGTTCTTGCTCTGTCATGTTGGGAAAATTTAGCCGTAACAGATATTCCAGTTCCAGTTTCAGTGCAATCGTCAGAATTTCATTGTTTTCGTAGAATTGTGCTTGTTCTATTGTATTGGATAAGATCTCAAAGCATTCTTCAAATAAGGAACGTTCATAAAGCATACGAGCTTTGCACAGACCGTTCAATAGGTCATAATAGATGTCTTTTCTCTTTCTTAGCGTGAGTAGTGTGTCTACCAGTTTTTCATATAGATATTGGATGGATACTTCAAAAGAACCGTTAGGTCTCCGTTGATAGAATTCTTCTTTTACTGTATTTCCGTTAGGCTGTTTACTTTTCATGATGATATCATAAATCACCAAATAATCTTTTTCTTCTTTGTTCTTGATGACTTGTGAGGAAAAATGCTTCTTTTCCGATTTCGATAGTGAGTATAGCAAGGAAATAACGGAGTCGACTCTTTTCATGAATCCTTTTCGATTAATATTAGAGTGCAATATTCGGGAATTTCTGTGGAAAAAGCAAATCTTAGAGATATTTAAAAGATCTGGTTTGAATGATGTCAGACCAGATTCGTTTAGATATCAAGGGATAAGAGACCGGAGTTTTTGTCTCGAATCTTTGCTATTGTTGTGTCAAATTACTTATGTAATTGTCATGTCTTGCTTTTTTTACAGATGATTTAACCGGCATGATAATCGTTCCACTCTAGTGAACAGTTTTGTGTACTTCAGTGAACAATACTGTGCACTAGAGTAGACGGAGCTGTTCACTAGAGTGGAATAGGGTAGATGTATTATATTTTTACTATATTCTCCTTTGCTATCCCTTTGTTATATTATTGTTTATTAGTATATTACCATTTGTTTATGTCGATTGTTTTTCTTATCTTTATAAGATATATTAAAACATAAACTAACATGAAAATTGGCATAATTGACCTTTGTAAACAAATAGAAGATCCTAGGATGAACCGCAAAAAAGTCCATAAAATGGAAACTATTATCTATATATCCATTGCTGCTGTAATCTGTGGCGCCCAATCCTGGAATGAGATTGAGGAATTTGGCAATGCGAAAATTGCTTTTTTCAAGAGTCGCATACCTGGCCTGGAGTTCATCCCCAGTCATGATACTTTTAACAGATTCTTCAGTATGATAAAGCCCGATTATTTTGAGTTGATCTTCCGTAATTGGGTAAAACAAGTCTGTCAGGAGGTGAAAGGCGTTGTAGCTATAGATGGCAAGCTCATGCGTGGTCCAAGCCAATGTGATGGAGAACATACTAGGGGAAAAGAAGGATTCAAATTATGGATGGTTTCCGCCTGGTCTGCCGCTAATGGAATTTCTTTAGGTCAGGTGAAAGTAGATGACAAAAGCAATGAGATTACAGCTATTCCATTGTTAATTAACTCTTTGGAACTAAGTGGTTGTATTGTTACAATTGACGCGATGGGGTGCCAGAAAGATATAACCCAGACCATTATTGAGCATGATGCAAATTATATTATCGCTATAAAGGAGAATAAGAAAAAAAATTATCAACCGGCTAAACAAATCATTGACTATTATCAGGATAGAGATGAAATAATCAATAGAGTCATCAGGCATGTGTCGGAAAAATGCCGGACATGGAAGGATTGAGAAAAGAAACTGTACTGTAGTCAGTTATGGATCTATAATGGAGAAAATGTTCAAGAAGAAACTTGTGGGGTTGAAGTCTGTTGTTAAGGATAAAGTCGGAAAGAACAATAGTCGCAACAGGGGAATATACTCAAGAGGTCAGATACTATGTAACTTCACTTGATAATACCCAACCTGAGAAGATTGCATCTGCCATCAGGCAGCATTGGTCTATTGAGAATAATCTTCATTGGCAACTGGATGTTACCTTTCGGGAAGACTACAGTAAAAAGGTGAAAAATGCAGCCAGAAACTTTTCGGTGGCAACAAAGATGGCGCTTACCATACTAAAGAATGAGAAAACAACAAAAGGAAGCATGAATCTGAAAAGACTAAAAGCCGGATGGGATGAAAAATATTTATCACAACTTTTACAGGAAAATAATTTTTAATGCGTCTGCCCTGGAAGAGTAAGGGCAAGTATCTGTAAAATATAATCGTGTTATATCCATATTGTTAAGAGGAAGCATGGGCGGAACATTGAAGAAGTGGGTGAAAGGGCTGCCCTTCACCCGTTATTTCCTATGGGTAGGGCGCTGTCGCGAAAAGGTGAAGGCTATTATGAATTAATGATATTAATATTAGTGGAGGATAGTACTTAATACTATATGAAAAAGTCCAAATAGACACAACACTGCTTATTCGGACTTTTTTGAGAATTAAATGAGGAAATGTTAATTCTTCCAAGACCAATCGCTGGAATTATAATTGATTTCTACATTATCTTCGATACTATTTTCCAAATTGTGAAAGAAATTCATATTTGTTTTTTGTTCAAGTTCTCTGATGGACATTGCGTAAGGTTTCACTGTGTTGGTCTTATTGTCATCTGTATGCTTCACATAAAATGCCATACCTTTGTATTGCTTGTTTTTGTAAGATAGTACTGCAATGTAATAGTAAAGGGGAACAGCAACGCCGCTACCATAATATTCGATGATATTACTCTCGTTGTCGATTGTCGCTCCTTTGACGATATAAACTGTATCATTTACGTTCTGGATTTGCCCCCAGTCTTGAACTTGATCTTCCACTTTATTCCATACGCCACCTCCGGTATTAAAGTTCTCTTTCAATTGGGGACTCATATTAGAATAATAAAAAGTTTGCTTGTTGGCGGCGAGACTGTATACCCTGTCACCTGACCCCACCATATGACCTCTTGTGTATTTGGGATTATAGTCACTTTTAGTTGTTCTGTATTGTGCTGGAATATTGGGATCGTCAGCCCATGCATTCGAGCGTTTTACATTTGATTGGCAGGTATAATTATCGAATGTAAACGCTACCCATCTCACATGCTTTTTAGTACAGTCATATTCATAACTGTAAGTGACTGTTTCTTTTCCATTCTCTTTAGTTGTCCATGTATGGAAGATATTCATACTTCCTCCTTTCAATTTAGGAATTTCAATTCTTCCTGCATATCCTGATGGAGTCGGATCTGGGGTTGGATCCGGATCCGGTTCCGGGTCTGGGTCAGGATTTGAACCGTCACCGGGCAATTGTTTCAAGTTGAATGTAACATGTTCTGTTCCGGCTGTCACGTCAATGGTAGCCGTTCGTTCTTTACCGGTATTGGCTGTTATACGTCCTGTAATAGATCTGTTTCCTTGTCCGGAAGTGGGGGTGAGAGTACACCAAGTGTCCTTACAAGTAATTTTCCATTCGTCATTAGTTTTTATACGTAGAATAAAACTGCCTCCTTTAGCCTTTACTTGTGTCTGATCAATTGTGGCGAAGCCTGTGTTTTGTTCGTTTCCTCCTGAGTTGGGTATGTCAGGGATGTTTTGTTCACTACATGAAGCAAATAAGCCACATAATAACAAAGCAAATAGTTTAAAAAATGAATTAGTCATATTAATATATTTTAATTAGGTTAGTTTTACTGTTATAATAAGAACCTATTACTGTATTTCTCTCTCTGCGTAAGTTGCTAATAAGATTATGAACTATTGTACCTCTTTTATTAAATAAATGATGCTAGGTAAATGGTCACTATACCCGTTTAACCATACGCCGCCTGCTTGTGTTCGTTTAGGATAGCCTTTGTATTTTCCATCTTTCTGGAACATAAAATCACGACGGAAAATCTCATGTTTATAATATTTAAGAGTGCTGCGATCCGTTCCCAATAAATTGCCGGTAAAGACTATTTGGTCAAATAGGTTCCATTTGCCTCTATACATAAGGGTTCCATATCCTTTTTTCAAAGTGTCCCACCAGGGATTATACAAATCTGTTGGTCCTACGTCCATCTGTTTGCGTTTGGCCCCTAATGATACTGCCATACTTTTGTCCATCGGGTCATCATTCATGTCACCCATAATTACAACTTTAGCTGTAGGATCTTCTCTGAGTAGGGAATCTTTGATTGCCTTTACTTGTACTCCTGCACGTTCACGTGCAGGAGAGGCTGCAGCGCGTGAGGGCCAATGGTTAACAATAAAGTGCATTTTTTCTCCTGCAATGGTACCGCTAGCTATAAGAAAACCACGGGTTTTATGAACTGTGTCGTTTTCGTATATATAGGGTAGTAGTTTACTCCCTGTCAGCTCAAATAATTTAGGGTTGTAGAAGAAGGCACAGTCTACTCCACGTCTGTCTTCTCCTTCATGATGTATATACTTGTATCCTCTGTCTGCTAATGCTGGTTGTTTTAGTATGTCCTCCAATACTCTGTAATTCTCAATTTCAGAGACCCCTATGATAGTGGGTCCCATAGGAAGTTTGTCGGTGGAAAGTTTACTCAATACTTCTGCCATATTTTTAAGTTTGGCTTTATACTTCATCGTATTCCACTGATTGGCACCGTTAGGTAAGTACTCATAATCATTTTTTCCTTCATCATGGATTGTGTCGAACAAGTTCTCCAAATTATAGAAGGCTACGCTGTATAGAGCGTATTTCTTTTCTTGTCCGTATACCATGAGGACAAAAAAAGTAAATAATCCGAAGGCAATTAAACTTTTTTTCATCTTTGAAATTGATTTTAAAAGTGGCTAATTTGTCATTTGTGTGACAAATATCTAAAAAGAAAACGGAAAAACACAGCTTTCAGTAGATTTTTTTCTGAAAAAACATTGTTATCTATTAAATTATTTGTTATTTTGCACTTCGCAATATTTCTAATACGTTTCAAAAAAAGAGACCAATTAACATTAATATAAATTAAATTATGAAACAAAGATTAGGGTTAGCGATCGTGCTATTTTGCTTAACGCCAACGCTTTTTGCACAACAAAAAGCAAAGCAGAACGCTCGTGAAGACAATGCTTCTTTCATGTTCACAGAGTCACAATTGAATGAAGATGACGATGCTGCTCAAAGTATGCAATCATTGGTAACTTCAAACAATGATGTTTATCTGTCAAACGTTGGTTATTTGTTTAGCCCAATGAGATTTCGTGTCAGAGGATTCGATTCTCAATACAGCGACATGTACATTAACGGGGTGCAGTTCAATGATGTAGAAACAGGACGTTTCAGTTATGGAATGATTGGGGGACTAAATGATGCCACACGTAATAAAGAGGGTATCGCTCCTTTTGAAATGAACAATTTTACTTTTGGTTCTATCGGTGGGGCTACCAATATCAATCTGCGTGCCAGCCAATATTCCGCAGGGTCAAAGTTGACATTGTCCGGTTGCAACCGTAACTATATTTTACGTGGAATGTACACTTACTCTACTGGTTTGTTGAAAAATGGCTGGGCTTTTACCGGTTCGATTGGTTATCGTTGGGCTAATGAGGGGAATATAGAAGGTACTTTCTATAATTCTTTCTCATATTTTCTGTCTGCCGAAAAGGTGTTCAACAGTCGTCACACTCTTTCATTGGCTACGTGGGGAGCTCCTACAGAACGTGGGCAACAGGGAGCTTCAACTGAAGAGGCGTATTATCTGGCGAATAGTCATTACTACAATCCGAACTGGGGATATCAAAATGGCGAAAAGCGCAATGCACGTGTTGTTCGTTCTTTCGAACCTTCTGCAGTGGCTGCATGGGATTTTACAATTAATGGTGATATGAAATTGGTCACTAGTGCCGGATTTAAATATAGTAGTTATGGAACCAGTGCTCTGGGGTGGAATGGTAATGCTGCCGATCCACGACCGGATTATTATAAAAAATTCCCTAGTTCAGCATTCAATGTATACACGGATATACCCACTGAAGATCAACTGAACCAATTCAATGCGCTTACTGATCGCTGGAAAAATAATAAGGCTACCCGTCAGTTGGATTGGGATATGATGTACTTTGCCAATAGCCAGGCGAACGAATTGGGCAAAGAGGCATTATATTATGTGGAAGAACGCCATAATGATCAGTTGGCTTTTAACTTTAGTTCTGTATTCAATCATGCTATCAATGAACATAATAATTACGTAGCCGGTATCGCTGTGAATACGACAAAAGGTATGCACTTTAAGAAAATGAAGGACCTTTTGGGAGCTCGGCAATATACGGATATAGATAAGTTCTCTGTTCGTGATTATGGGGTTAACTCATACATTATTCAGAATGACTTGGATAATCCTGACCGTCGTATAGGGGAAGGCGATAAGTTCGGTTATGATTATAATATCTATGTAAACAAACAGAATGTATGGGCACGTTATCAAGGTAATAGTGGAGCTTTCAGTTACTTTGTTTCCGGAAAAATCGGTTCCGCTCAGATGTTCCGTGACGGATTGATGCGTAATGGTCGTGCTCCCTTGAAGTCATTGGGAAGCAGTGGTACTGCTAAATTCTTGGAAGGCGGTGTAAAAACCGGATTGACATGGGCTCTCAACGGCAATCATTCGTTTACAATAAATGCTGGTTATGAGGATCGTGCTCCGTTGGCATACAACTCCTTTATAGCTCCACGTATTAAGAATGACTTTGTAAAAGACCTGAAAACAGAACGTATTATCGGTGGTGACTTAACTTACAATTTCAACACTCCGGTTGTGATGGGACGCATTACAGGGTATTATACTCACTTTGACAATCAGGTGGAGATGGATGCATTCTATAATGACAATGAGTCTCGTTTCACTTACTTATCTATGAATGGCGTTGAGAAGGAACATTGGGGAGTGGAAGCTGCTGCAACATTCCGTTTGACTTCTAATCTTTCTTTGACAGCTATTGGTACATGGTCAGAAGCTAAATATATGAATAATCCTGTAGCTACCCGTACTTATGAGAGTGAAAGCGAATCTAATTTGGACCGTGTATATGCGAAAGGTATGCGTGCTAACGGAACTCCACTTTCAGCTTATAGTCTGGCATTGGATTATAACATAAAAGGATGGTTCTTTAACCTGACCGGCAACTATTATGATCGTGTTTATTTGGACTTCTCTTCTTACCGTCGTTTGGAAAGTGTATTGACAAAAGGAAACGAGGGTGCAGTAGACGCAAATGGCAATCTGGTTGGCGTGAATGTTCCTGGACAGGAAAAATTGGATGGTGGCTTTATGCTTGATGCTTCTATAGGAAAATATATTCGTCTGAAGAACGGCAAGAGCATTAGTTTGAATCTGAGTGTAAACAACGTATTGAATAATACCGACTTGCGTACTGGCGGATATGAACAAAACCGTGGTGATGAGAAACAGAACGGTCAGGCTCGTGAATATGTGTTCTCAAAGAATTCCAAGTACTATTATGCACCGGCTTTCAATGCATTTTTGAATATTGGTTACAGATTCTAAGTGTGTAAATTGCTTATTAAATAAAAAAGAAAAAAGAATATGAAGAAAATAATATCTATAGGATACGTCGGACTGTTAGTGTGTACACTGGGGTTTACCTCGTGTGTAGATGAACATGATACTCCGGTTAATGTCTTTGGAAATAATTCCATTAAAGCGGAGCGTACGATTTCTATTGCCAACTTGAAAGAGAAATACAATGATTTTATTGATACCACTTCAGATACTTATACTGAGATTGAAGGTGAGACACGTATTGAAGGAGTCATTATAGGGGATGATGAAAGTGGAAATTTCTATCACCAATTGGCAGTAGCGGATGAAACAGGGGCCATTATGCTGGATATAAATACGACAGGCCTGTACGCTTTTTGTCCGGTAGGGCAGAAAGTAGTAGTGGATTGCGAAGGTTTGGTGATTGGTAGCCGTTACAGATTGGCTGCTATTGGTAGTCCTTATAATGGCAAAGTAGGAAATATGCCTGAAGCAACATGGGAACAACATGTGCGCCTGATAAATAAGCCGAGCCTGTTCTATGATGAACTGACTCCACGTGAAATATCTTCTGCAGCTGATTTGGACGCGATTGAAAAGAAAGATGCACCGGTGTTGGTTACTTTCAAGAATGTAAAGTTCCCGGATGCGGATGGAACTAAAGCTTATGCTCCGGAAGAAGAACTGCCCTCGAATTCCAGTATCACTTTTATAGAACGGGATATGCAATATTCTGATGGAACAAAGTGTGCTGCTGTTGTTCATACGAGCGTGTTCTCAACTTTTGCAACAGAAAAATTGCCTGAGGGTGAGGTTAATGTAACAGGAGTACTGACTCGCTATAATACTACTTGGCAGTTGATAATCCGTACTCTTGATGATATAAAACGTAATAAATAATAAAATAAACAACATACGATTATGAAAAAGATTCTAAATGCTTTATTCTTGGCACTGTTGGCAGTGATTACATTTAGTGCATGTAGTGATGTTCCGTCTCCTTATGATATTAAGGGAGAAGGTGATGCTTCTGGATTAACCGGCGATGGCTCTTTGGAAAATCCTTATACAGTAGAAGATCTGATAAGTACCTCTGCTAGTAGTACTAAAGGGTGGGTAGAAGGATATATTGTAGGAGGTATAAAGAGTGATATTTCTACTACTTATATAGCGTCTGCTGCTGATGTTATAATTGGTGAATATTCTGCAAGTGTGAAAGATGGTGTGGTATTGGTGGCTTCTCTTCCTACAGAAACTGATTATAAAAAATGTATTGCTGTCAACCTTAATAAAGATGGTGGTAATGCTGCTGTAAAAGCTGCGTTGAACTTGCCTGGTAATGCGGATAAGGATTTTCCTAGACACATGAAAGTTAAAGGTACATTTGCAAAAAATACTTGGGGACTTCCCGGGCTGATCGCTCTTACTGCGGCAGAAATCGAGAATGGAGTAATTGTTGGCGATGGTGGTGATGAAGGTCCTGTTGATCAAGATAATCCATTTGGTTTGGATGATTCTAATCCGTTAGATGAAATTAAGGCTGATTTTGAAGAACAACCTGATTGGGTAGATAGTGGCAGTGGAAAAGATAATCAAAATTATTCATATGCATTAGAGGGTTGGAAAAATGTATCTTATGTAGGAGACCGTCTTTGGACAGGAATTGTCAGCAAGAAAAATGAAAAGTATATTCAGGCAACTGCTCATAATGGTGCTGCTGCTAACTATACAATATGGTTCGTATCTCCCGCATTCACTGTAGATAAGATAAAAGACAAAGTCATTACATTTGATTGTGCAGCTGCTTATTTTAATGCTACGACTACTTTGAAAGTATACTTTTTGGAATTACAAAACGGTGTAATGCAAAAATCAGAGATAGCCGTAGAGGGTATTCCTGGTGAAGGTGCTACCGATCATGCTTGGGTTGAAAATATTAAGATTGATCTAAGTGAACACACTGGCAAAGTTGGTTTTATCGGATTTGAATATGTTGCAGAAGGTGGTGCAAGTAAATCTACTACTTATCGTCTTGATAATATTAAATCAGGAAAGGATGGTTCAGATCCGACTCCGGAACCGGGAGAAGAAGTGGTGGTAACGAAAGATACTCCTTATGAAGAATCTTTTGCAGGAAGCTTTGGTAAATTTACAGAAGATAATAAAGAGTTAGGTAGTTTAGACTATATTTGGAAGGTTATTGCTGATAAGGATTATGTAAAGGCTACTGCATTTAAAGGTGGCGCGGCAGTTATTGCGGAAGGTTGGCTTGTTTCTCCTATATTAGATTTATCTACTTTATCTAAAGTTACTCTGACTTTCACGCAGATGTCCTATAGTGCAGGTGATAAGTCCGAATTTATGTTCAAAGTAAAGAAAGAGGGCGAGGCTTGGAAGAACGTAGACATAGATATGCCTGTTGGTAATACGTTTGAAGAGTTATTGACTACAGTAGACTTGTCTGCCTATGCTGGTAGTAAAATGCAATTTGCTTTTGCTTATAAGAATGCGAAAACTTCTGCTGCCAATACTTGGAATATTAAAAATGTAAAAGTTGCAGGTGAAGGTGGTACTCCCACTCCCGATCCGGTTTTTGAACAAATATTCTGTGAAACATTTGAGGGTAAAGGAGGGAAATCGAAAGATAAACTTGCTGTTTTTAAAGGGTATGTTGAAAAAGGATTAACTTTCAAAGACAATGGTATAGCAGATGTTAGGAGTACAACTACTGTTAGTATGTCTCTTTGGTTACCAGCCAATAAACCTAATGATGTAGTTATTGAAGGTTTTTCTACAAGTGGATATAATAAGTTGAAGCTGTCTTATAAAATTGCTTGTAATAATGCACAGAAGGAACAAAATATAATTAAAGTAAAATGTGGTGATAATGCAGTGACAGTACCTTCGGCTACTTTAGGAGGTGCAAATGAGTTTTCGGAGGTAGTTATAGAAGATATTCCTGTAGGAATAAGTACTATTACATTTGTATCGGATGAAGCAAATGATGCTGGTTTCCGCATTGATGACATAAAGTTGGAAGGTGCTAAATAAAGGCATTTAATATAACTTGAATGTATCTTATATTGTGTTGCGGCGGGTTTTTAATCCGCCGCTTTTGTTAGACTCCTAATTATTGTTTGCTTTCTTTTATTTATAGATAAAAATAAATAACTTGATTTAATTTGTGACTAATTATACATAAATTTGTTGGCTAATTATTTATATAATGAATATGTCGTATGATGTGTAACTTATGAGATCTGATTTGTTTTTAATTAGGATAGAATAATTATGCTTTAGGATGAATTTTGTGTGTGGAGTTTATATCTAGTCATGTTAAAATAGTATTGAATATTATGAATGTTTTAAATAAATATATTTTTGGTATATTGTGTTTATCTTCCCTAGGTCTTTATTCCTGTGATAAAGATGAAAATTCAAATCCTGATAGCACTACTTTTGCTACCGGTACAGTTGAACTTCCAGCTTTACGGAATGGGGCGAATGATGTTTTTATTTCTCATTCTACCCTTTATAAAGGGCAGTCGGTTGTCACATACAGTATGGAATATGATAAGAGCAAGAAACACGCCCGCTGGATTGCTTTTAAGTATTATAATCAGACTGCTCAAACCACTTGGAATCGTAATGATTGGAAACAAACGGAATGGGGGGGAGATCCTTGGCAGTCAGATCCGAAAGTTCCGGCTAGTGCTCAACGAGTACAGGCTGATTTTGGAGCTAGGGGTTATCAACGAGGACATATTTGTGCTTCATCAGACCGTTTATATTCGCAAGATGCTAATGAACAAACTTTCTACTATACCAACATGAGTCCGCAGAAAGGATATTTTAATACCGGAATCTGGGGGGACCTGGAAGGGAAGGTTCGTACATGGGGGCGTAGTGATAGTTTCCGTGACACCCTTTATGTGGTAAAGGGTGCTGCTTTGGATAAAGAAAATCAGATTTGGGAATATATCGGTAATGATAGAACGAAGCCTGTTCCTAAATATTACTATATGGCTTTACTTTGTAAGAAAGGAGAAACGTTCAAGGCGATAGGTTTTTGGATGGATCAGAGTACGACCGTCAAGCCTGTTTTGTCGGAATGTGCAAAAACAATTGATGAATTGGAGATTTTGACTGGATTAGATTTCTTCCATAATCTTTCTGATAACTTAGAAAATGCCGTAGAATCAAAATATGCTTTATCGGCTTGGCCTACTTTGCAGTAGGTGATAATATCGAATTGTTCTTCTACTATAAGGTCGGTTATGGGAGTTTTTCTGCTATCTGAAACTTTATAGTAGAAATATTTGCTTGCGGTCTGTCTGTAAATACCTATATTTGCCTGTGATTCACTTTAATAAAGACAGGCATGGATAATACTTTCAGAATATATCCGATAGGAATACAAAACTTTGAACAGTTACGCAATAATAATAACGTTTATGTAGATAAGACGGAATTAAAGATGCAAGATGCTATTTATGTTTTTGAATTCAAGGTGGACGGTACTCCGGAAGAGGCTTTAAAACAAATAAACAGTAAAGGGTATGCTATCCCATATCAACCGGATCACAGGAAAGTGATGAAGGTAGGAGTTAATTTTGATAGTGAACAAGGACAATCGGAGAATGGAGAGCTATGGAAGATTAATAAAAAACTAAATAATTCTAGTCATGAAACACAGACTATTGCTACTATTACTATTCATGTTCGTTACATCTGCGGTGGGATGGGCCCAGAAATCCGCTCCTCTTTCTTTTACTGTTAAAGGGATACTATTAGATTCCTTAACTCAGGAAGGAGAACCGTATGCAACAATCAGGATTACAAAGAAGAGTGCCCCGAATAAGACCGTGAAAATGGCGGTGACCGGAGCTAACGGACACTTTCAGGAAAAACTGAATGTGGCTTCGGGTGAGTATGTTATTACGATTTCCTCTATTGGCAAATCTCCTGTCGTGAAAGAATTTGCTTTAAAACCATCGGTGAGAGTGGTTGACTTGGGGACTTTATACTCTTCGGAGGTTAACAATGTGTTGAAAGGTGTGGAAATCGTCGCACAAAAGCCTTTGGTTAAAGTGGATGTGGATAAGATTGAATACAACATTGAAGATGATCCGGATTCAAAATCGAACAGTATATTGGAAATGCTTCGGAAAGTTCCTCTGGTAACGGTGGACGGAGAGGATAATGTGCAGGTAAACGGTAGCAGCAGTTTCAAGATACACGTGAATGGGAAACCTAACAATATGATGAGTAACAATCCGAAAGAGGTGTTGAAAAGTATGCCGGCAAATACAATCAAGTATATTGAGGTCATTACTTCACCGGGCGCTAAATATGATGCGGAGGGGATCGGAGGTATTCTGAATATTGTTACGGTGGGTAGCGGATTTGAAGGATATACGGCTACTTTTAGAGGAAATGCCAATAATAACGGGGTGGGTGCGGGTAGCTATGCCATGATAAAACAAGGAAAACTGACCCTTTCCGCCAATTACAACTATAATTATAACAACAGCCCACGTAGCTATTCCGACAGTTATCGGGAGAATTATGAGTCGGTCGATGAGAAGTATCTGGAATCGGAAAGCAGTTCCAAGTCGAAAGGAAATTTTCAATATGGTAATCTGGAGGCCAGTTACGAGATCGACACGTTACGATTGCTGACTATGGCTTTTGGAATGTATGGCGGCGGTAGCAAGAACAATAGCGACGGAAGTACCATCATGTATGGATCCGACCATCAGAGTTTTGCCTATCGGTATAATACGGATAATCATGGAAAAGGCTCTTGGTACTCCATTAATGGTAATGTAGATTACCAACGTACCTCGAAGAAGAACAAGGAGCGAATGATTACCTTCTCTTATAAAATAAACTCACAGCCTCAAACAAATGATTCATATAATACCTACTTGAATATTGAACCGGAAGCAGACAGGCAGGATATCATAGATAATCTGTTGTTGAAGAACTTCCATTCGGATGGTAAAACGAATACGATGGAACAGACTTTCCAGGTGGACTTCACGACTCCGATTGGAAAATTGCACACGATTGAAACGGGTGCCAAGTATATTTTCCGTCGTAATTCCAGTGATAACAAGTTTTATGAGGCCGAAGGAGGAAGTGGGGATTATGTATATACTGATGACCGTAGTAGCGAGTATCGGCATCTGAACCATATTATTTCGGCTTATGCCGGATATACACTGAAATATAAGAGGCTTACATTCAAACCGGGATTTCGCTATGAACAAACTGTGCAGCGGGTAAAGTATATTGTAGGTCCGGGAGAGGATTTCAATGCGAATTTCAGCGATCTGGTTCCTTCCGTTTCGTTGGGCATAAAGCTTGGCAAGACGCAAAATTTGCGTGGTGGATATAATATGCGCATCTGGCGTCCAGGAATCTGGAATTTGAATCCTTATTTCGATAATCAGAATCCGATGTTTATCAGCCAGGGGAATCCGAATCTGAAGAGTGAGAAAAGTCATTCGTTCGATTTATCTTATAGCAATTTCACGGCGAAATTCAATGTCAACCTTTCGTTGCGCCATTCTTTCAATAATAATGGTATCGAGAGGGTCAGCCATTTGGTTACCGATCCGAATGGAGAAATCTTTGATGGAGACCATAAAGCTCCTCAAGGTGCTCTGTACAGTACTTATGATAATATCGGGAAGAGTAGGGAAACCGGTTTGAGCTTTTATGTGAACTGGAATGCTTCTCCCAAAACGCGGATCTATATTAACGGGCGTGGAAATTACAGGGATTTGCGAAGTCCTTCACAGAATTTGCATAATTATGGGTGGAACGGTTCCGTTTATGGCGGAATACAGCATACGTTACCTTGGAAAATACGCTTGAGCCTGAATGGCGGAGGAAGCACACCTTATATTAGCTTGCAAGGAAAAGGCTCGGGCTACAATTACTATGGCTTGGGGTTGAGTCGTTCTTTCCTGAAAGAAGAGCGCCTGTCACTGAATATCTATTGTAACAATTTTGTGGAGAAATACAGAACGTACAACAGTCATACTGAAGGGCAAAACTTTATGTCGAGAAGTTCGAACAAATATCCGAACCGGTATTATGGATTTAGTATCAGTTACCGGTTCGGGGAGCTGAAGGCGAGTGTGAAGAAAGCAGCCCGAAGCATTAACAATAACGATGTCAAAGGCGGAGGAGGCGGAAACACCGGTGGTGGAGGTGGTCAGTAGACCACTTCCGCACACCGAGATTCCC
>ERZ1673698.1461-NODE-1461-length-22438-cov-17.088371_pt1 | contig 22438 bp, 18 predicted proteins | sample MGYA00580228_ERZ1673698 | MGnify/ENA primary metagenome ERZ1673698 (study PRJEB41218, sample SAMN15661768) | gut metagenome | host: Homo sapiens | place: Canada: London | collected 2015-08-20/2019-03-30 | study: EMG produced TPA metagenomics assembly of... | reverse complement strand
GAAATTTGAAATACGAAACAGTACGGCAGAGTTCCTGACTTTCGTGGCAGAAGGTAAGGAACAAGGCATACAAGTGCTATATAAAGATGAAACAGTATGGGCTACGCAAAAGGCCATGGCCGTGCTTTTTGATTGTTCCGCTGATAACATCGGTTTGCATCTGAAGAACATATATGATACGAATGAATTGAACAAGGAGGCAACTACCGAGAAAATCTCGGTAGTTCAACAAGAAGGTGCGAGAGAGGTTCGGCGCAACACGTTGTTCTATAACCTCGATGCCATTATCTCCGTGGGCTATCGAGTCAACTCCATCCGTGCCACACAATTCCGCCAATGGTGTACCTATGTTATCCGGCAGTTCTCGCTCCGGGGCTATATCATAGACAAGAAACGCATGGAGAATGGTTCGTTCATAGGTGAGGACTATTTTGAGCATTTAACACCAAGTGAAACACCGCAAAAACACCAAACAGAATACCACAAAAACACCAAGCGATTTGCAGAATCGACAAGAAGGCGGTTTCATTTCATCTTATCATGACAGATATGATTTGGAAGCCGATGCCGTACTCGATCTTGATGACGGACGATACGCTCTCATCGAATTCAAATTGGGTAGCCGAGAGATAGAAGAAGCGAAATATAAAAGTAAAGAAATAACTCCCGAACAAGAGAAACTCTAGTGGGTTCACATCGAGACGCTCATCACCATGATCAAGGGCTACCAGCTCACCGGTCGCCAGGAATGCCTTGAATGGTTCAACCGTGTTCACGACTACGTATGGTCGCATTTTGCCGACCCCGAACATCCTGAATGGTTTGGCTATCTTAACCGCCAAGGCGAAGTGTTGCTTCCTCTCAAGGGCGGAAAATGGAAAGGTTGCTTCCACGTGCCACGCGGACTCTTCCAATGCTGGCGCATTTTGGAAGACCTGGCACAGAAATAACACCAGACGGCCTCGCGCCATCTAACGATAAACAGGGATTCCCTTGATGCCGCAGATTCAATTCTGCGACACCAGGGGAATCCCTATTTTTTTGTGAACTACCGCTAAATTATTACGTTCAAGAGGTAAAAATAACCTTGTACCTATCATTGCCCTACCGACAAAACTCTTTTACGAATGGCAGGTAATTACCCTCTGGATTGTGACTGCGGTGCGCATTATGGTCATCCAAAATGGCAAAACTGATAAGGCGGTACTTGTTCTTAAACTCTGGTTCTTCAAACACCTCGTGGAAGAGCTGGGCTATATGCGAAGGGGGATTGCAAAAGGCTCCACAGCCCAATGCTCCGAGCACAAGTGAGTCGTGGCCATGACGTAATCCTATCCGCAGGATAGTCCGCATCTTATTTTTTGTCCCCTCTATCATATTGTCTGCAAGATGGGTTGCATCTTTCAGGTCAGGACGATTGATGCCCGCCACTGATATGAATGAGAGCCTTTGAGGAGAATCTATCAACTTGTAACCATGATGTTCGTCCTCACGAAAGAGTAAGGCTCCAGGTGTATAGATACCACCGAAATTTCGCTCCAAAGGATAACGCTCGCCTGTACGAACTGGCGTTATATGCTTTGCATACCATACATGATTGATGAAATACTCCGTGAACTGATAGAGCGAGCGGAACAGGTTCGTGCGACGGAAGAGAGTTTCTTCCTGTGCTCCAGCTCCTGTCATCACTCCACCTCCTGGAATCCTGCGACTCGCCATATTTAACACAGCAGGATTGTAGCCTTCATGGGTAAGGCGGACACCTTCTTCCAAACAATCCACATTGCGGACAATAACCTGTGTAGCCATCGGTCTTACAGCGATGTAATCAACACGGAATGCACGGCTATAAAAAGTCGTTTCATGTTCCATGCGTGTAGGGATAGGAAACTGAACACGTCGTCCTTCCTCCGTTGTGTAGAATCCTTGATTTACAATCTCTATCGTATTTCGATACTCTTGGACACGCAGTTCCCTTACCTGGTTGTATGCAATATGATCACCTTGATTTGCCCTATACATTAAAGGAGCATATTTTGCAAGAAACACATTGGAGTTCCATGTAATTCCATTGTCCATCCTGGTTTGTGTCACATGCTTAACCAAGCACGTTACAAACTCAATCGGAAGGATGATATTTTCCACATCAATGGCATCCATAAAGAGTGGAGCAATCTCCTCATCGCGAAATCCTGCTATACCGCAACCTATTCGTGTGACCAGAAACGTGAGGCGGTTGTGTTCCTTGGCAAAACGGATGAACGCATCTACGTAGGGCTTGATGGGTTCCACACCACCCTGCATAGTAGGGATGGCGTACGTTTGGCCATGCAGACCAACGCCTTCGCCCCATACGGCACCAAATCGTTCATAAGCAAGCCGTGCAGCACCGCCACAATGTGCGCCTGCCAGATTGCTGCCAAAGACAAATATCTCATTCCCCTTTAATTCCAAAATCCTTTCGGGGGTATATCTTCTGTCGTACATAAATTCCTATATATAGTAATGATTAAAGTGTCTCCGCCAACTTCGACATGTCATCTGCCGTCGGCCGCAAATCGCGCTACTCGCGGCCGCAGGTAGCGCTACCACCGGCCGCAGGTAGCGCTACTCGCGGCCGACGGTAGATAACTTATCAAGGACTTCGAGAAAAGATTTTCTTAACGCTTGATGAGCCGAATGGTTTCGTGCTTCATTTTCAGGAAATAGACGCCTCTGCTGAGTGTAGCCACGTTATAGCTGCAAATGCCTGGTTGGTCCACACGAAAGGCACGGACAGGAACGCCGCCAACATTGTAAAGCAGAGTTTCTTCGGGGGCCGATGTCTGCATTGTCAGGATGTCGCCTTGCAAGGCGGCATGCGGGGCGGATGCCGTTGTTGCGGGCGAGGAAATGCCCGTGACTTGCTCGCTCCCAACGACAACCAGGCGCGGCGCGAAGATATATCCTGCGGCATTCTCGCGCGAAGCAAATTCTGAAGTACCCTTTCCACCCGTGGCCCGGGCATTCTGGTAGATGTAAACCGAGAGGTCTTTGGCGCCGCTTTTATAGCGCGACAAGGCGTAGGACGTCACATCGAAAGTCACAAAATTGCTGGTCCAATCCTTGCTCGGGATGAAACACGGGGAAGTGGTCTGCTGCGAAAGCACTGAAGGGCCATTGTTCCATGTCACGGCGTTTTCCGTCCACGCTTGCGACTTGAGCGAGGAAACCGTCCACTTCACCTCACTGACCTTTTCTGAGCCAGAAAGCACCTGAAACAGGAGTTTCACTTCGGCTTTGCCAGCGGTCAGGTCAAGGCTGTCAAGGGCTTCGAGCGGGAAACGCACGTAGGCCGCACGGCGATAGTTTGTGCCGTCGTTGCGCACCACAAGCGTTGGCGCGGAACCGAAATTCGTTGTCCCTTGTTTGTCATAAACATAAGCATCGGCCGTTGCAAACGAAGTGGCCACTCCTGGAGCCACCACCACATGGCAGGTTGCCTCAAGGCCATCATCCACCGACACCTTGACGTCGGCTTCACCACTGCGCAAGGCCAAGACACGGCCATTTTGGTCCACACGAACTATCTGGTTGTTGGAACTCTCCCACTTCGTCAACGGACGCGAGGCATTGAGCGGCAGCACAGCGGCCTTGAGTTGAGCAGAGAGGGTGGAGTTGTCGAAGGAGAGTTCGGAGGCACTCAGTGTTAGCGTGTCAACGCGACGGTAGACGGAATCGGGCGTCGATTCGTTGACCACGAAAGCCGACGTTGAGCCTTTGTACATCGTTTCTGTATTGAACTTGCACTTCAGTTCCTTATATTTCAGCGCGGGAAACTTGGCATAGAGGGTCAGAGAATCCAACGCATAGGAGGGGTCGCTCACGAAGGCACGGACTTCCTTGGCGTTGACCTCGCGGAAGAGGGCGGCACAAGGGGCCGTTGCCGACACTTCCATTTCGCCCACGTTGAGTTTGGCGGCGCGATGGAACACGGCCTGCAGCATGCCCAGCGAAGGATTGAACACGGCCTGAACAGAATCGGTGTTCACGACCAAAAGACTGTCGATGCGGCTGCGGGCATCACTGATGTTGCCGGTGTTGGGCACGATATAATAGGCGTATGTTGCGCCAGCGGGTTGCTCTCCGTGGTTGAGATAGAGTTTAAACACACGCTTCTTCTGCACCGTCGTGTTGGAAGAGGCGGAATCCACGGATTTCCACGTGCCGCTCTGCGTGGTGTCGGAAAGAACGACTTCACCGTCCTGCGGGAAAAAATATGAGATGCTGTCGTGGTTCACCCATGCGACATCATTGCGCGACACCTGCCCTAAGGTATTAAGGGTTTCGGCAGAATTTTTTCCGTTTGCGGCAAAAGAGACGGGGCCAGAAGATAGACACTGGTTGATGGTGGTGTGGACCGCATTGGCGTTTGACGAACGGATGTCGCTGCCCAGACACACCACTTCGTTATCGAAGAAAAACCAGCTCTTCTTGGCCTGCGTGTTGAGGGCATATTCGGTGTTGTTCATCTGATAGGTCATCACGCCGTACGTGCCGTCGCTCACGCCGCCCGTAAAGGTGCTCTGCCCCTTCGTACCCCACTGCCGCGGCTGAGGAATGGAAGAAACGGCCGGCACGGTTGTTCCCGGCAGATGCGCCCAATCCCAAACGACGGAGATGTCGGCATATTCCTTTCCTGTGCGTGCAATCCACGTGCTGCCCTCGGTCATGAAATAGCCTTTGAGGTTAGCGCCGTTTCCGTTTTCGCAACGGAGTGTGCGCGTTGAAGCGGTGCGCACGTCGATGTTGTAGCCTGGGCGTTGATGAACGGTGTAATCTGCCCGCCAATAGTGGCGATGGAAGGGCGCAACGCCATAATCCGGCTACTTGCTGCCTTTCAAACGGAGCGTGGCGGCGTTAAATTCCTCTGCATGTGCGCGGTCGAGGTCGGCCATAGCAGTGGTTATCGTGGAGAAACTGCTGCGCAACATGCCGTTTGGAAGGGCCACACTGCGCCCGACGTTGTTGAACGACATGTATTGGCCACGCACGCTTGGCAAGTAGCCGTGACGCACAAAACCGCTAATATAATCCAAATAGTCGCCTTGCTCGGCATAGGACGTGCCGACAAGATAATAGGCCACTTTCATGGTGGCGGTTAGCACCGAACCGCCATAGCCTCCAGCATAAAGCTGCATGCCGTGTTGGAGATAGCTATAATCGCTCTGCAATCCCTCTCCCGTGTTGAATTTAACTGGAAGAAAAAACTGGTCAACGGCGAAATCAAGATTGCTTTTGTCTTTCTGGAGCGCCGTGCGGTAAATCCATTGCAGGGCAATGTCCATCTTGTTGGCACCAGAACCTGGCGAGCCACTTTGGTTGGGCCCTTTGCTGATGCTCTTCTGCCAGGCAAGGATGTTTTTTTCCGTTGATTCAGGAAGCTGCTTCTCGCCACTGCGCATCAGGCAGAGAATCACGCCCATCTCCTGCGGCCACCCGATTTCCCAATACCACCAGTTGGTGCTGGAGGGCTTCATGGCATACCAATAGTTGAGTCCGCTGACAATCTGGTCATACACCTCCTCGTCGCCTTTCAAAGCGCTCTCCGGCGCCACATAAGCCACGGCAAGGGCTTTGAGGCGGTTGAGATGTTTCATGGCAGGCCAATTGGTCTGCGAGTGGGAAGCATAATCGACATCAGACCAAGAGCCGTTGTCTTTCATACTGCTCTTATACTCCTTGGCCGAAGCAACCAACGAAGAGACTTTACTTGTGGAGAGTTCGCGGGCCACGACATTGTCGATGATTTGCTGAAACACATCGGCACTGGCTGGCAAGGCAGCGCTGGAAATGGCCAACGTGAGCAGGACACGCTTCGCGTTGCGCCAAAAGCCGCCACGCAAGGAATAGCTATTCTTTTTCATGGAATGTTTGTTATTGGGTTTGCAGAAACAAGCAGACAGTTGGTAAGTAGGTGTCAAAAGAAAATCTGGCATCTGCCTGCCGCACAAAATTACGAAAGACTGGCAGATTGTCAAAATCATTTATGGTTTTCTTCAAGTAATGGTGAGACCTTTTCCCGTGCGCCACAAAAACTATCAAAACGTCTTTCCTATGAAATCCGAGAATGCCGTCAAAACGAATAATCCCCCTGAGGAAAAATTTCTCAGGGGGATTCGTAATGGTAAAAAAATAACTTGACCAATTTTGTGGAGTAGGAATAAGGATTTATTTCTTATGCCCTGTATTTTTGCCGTTTTTGAAATTTATCATCGGTCACATAGCCCGCTATGCTCCCTCTTCTAAATTCCAAAACCAACAAAAATACAGGTCAAAATTGCTCAACTTATTCCTTCACCATTACTTATTTCGTTGTTCTTAGTAATGATGGAATTACTTATCTCAAATCGAGCTCGTCGATGACATAGGAAGAACCGCCGAACTTGTCAATGATGAAGAGCACGTAGCGGATGTCAACGTTGATGCAACGCTGGAGTTGCGGGTTGAACTTGAGGTCGCTTGAGAGGCTCTCGATGTTGCCGTCGAAGGCCAAACCGATGAGTTCGCCCTTGGCGTTGAGCACGCCGGAACCAGAGTTACCGCCCGTGATGTCGTTGTTGGAGAGGAAGCACGTAGGGAGCTTGCCGTCTTCGCGGGCATAGCGTCCGAAGTCTTTCTTCTCGTAGAACTGGCGTAGGCGCTCATTCACGAAATAGTCGCTCTCCGTTTTGCTTTCTTTCTCAAACATGCCGTCGAGCACGGTGCGCCAATCGTAGCGAACGGCATCCCGCGGCTTGAGGTCGGTCACATGGCCGTAAGTCATGCGAAGCGTGAAGTTGGCATCGGGGGCTTTTGCCCAATCGTACATCTCGCAAAGGCCGCGCACGTAAATACGGTCGAAGGCACGGCGCTTGGCGTTGTATTCCTTCATCGGCGCTGAAAATTTCTCAATATATTCTGCAATGGCCTTCTGTTCGCGCACCAATGGGTCGGCTTCGAGAAGGTCGGCATCGTTCTTGGCCAAAGCCTCAGCCAAGCGGGCGCTGTCGGTGAAGAGGCTCATGTTGTAGACAGAGTCGATGGTTGCCTCCCAGTTGCGTCCCTCGGCCAAGAATGCCGGCACTGCCGGGAGTTTGTGGGCCTTGAGGAAATAAGGGAAGAGAAGTTTCACCTTGCCGTAGTCGATGTCGTGCTTTGTCTTATCGTGGTTGCCTGCAGCAGCGAGGATGGCCGCCTTGGCAGCTTCGATTTTCTTGGCCTTGCCGCCCTTGAGTGCCTCACGGTATTTTTCGATGAGACGAGTTGGGAAATGAAGTTCCTGCTCTGAAAGCGTGATGCGGAAGAGAGCGAGATCGTGGACGTTGTCGCCAAAGGTCTTACAGAGCTGGTCGATGCTGTCGATGACATGCAGATATTCTGGTTTGCCGGCTTTGGCGGCGAAAGCGCGGAACTGTGCTTCTTCGGCCTTCTTCTGGTCGATGAGGCGGATTTTCTCAACGGCTTCGTTCATGCCGCCATAGTTCTTGACAGCATTTCCCCATGAGAAATATTCGTCTTCGAGCAAGAGACGAAGCTCATCGCTCTGGTCCATAAGCTGCTTGTAATAGTTGAGCAACGGATTGCCGGCCAAAACGATGGGGGCGTTCATCTGCTGCGTGCGCAAAGCCACTTCAGAGGCCGTCAAATATCGGCTCGTACTTCCGGGGAAGCCCATGATCATGGTGTAGTCTTTGTCGTTGACGCCCTTGAGCGAAATGGGCAGATATTTCTTCACCTTGAGTGGCACGTTCTTCTCGCTGTAGGGCGCGGGCTGGCCGTTTTTGTCGGCGTAAATGCGGAACATGGCGAAGTCGGCGTTCTGGCGCGGCCAAACCCAGTTGTCGCTGTTGCCGCCAAACTGGCCCACGTTGTAGGGCGGGTTGGCCACGAGGCGGATGTCGCTATAGGTCTGCTCGAAGAAGGCATAAAACTGATTGCCGCCGAAATAAGGCACAATGCGCACATCCATACCCTTCTTCTTGGCCAAGTCGCTCTTCTTCAGCAACTTTTTGGCCATAGGTTCGAGAAACGCCTGGCTCTGACGCGTATAGTCGTCGGCCTTCTGCTTGGCTGCTTCAGCCTCAACCTCTGCCGTTACATCAACGATGCGGACAACGAAGGTGAAAGTGAGGCTCTCCGGCGTGCGGAGTTCTTCGGCGCGGCTCTTGGCAAAATAGCCGTCCTTCATGTAGTCGTGGCCGATGCCGCTCATTTCGTGAACGTAAGAGAAGCCGCAGTGGTGGTTGGTCAGGATGAGACCATCAGGGCTCACCACCTCACCGGTGCAACCGCGACCGAAGATGCCGATGCACTCACGCAACGAAGGCGACGTTTCGCTATAAAGCGCCTCTGGCGGCAGCTGAAGTCCTGCGCGGCGCAGAGAGTCTTCAAGGTGCTGCTGCTTCATGAGTTTGAGCAACCACATGCCTTCATCGGCACGGGCGCTGGAGAGACACAGCACGAGGGCTGTGCAGAAGAGTAAGATTTTCTTCATTTGCAGTGTTTTGAAATTATTGATTATGTGTGTGATTAATTTCAAATGACAGGCAGGGGCGTTCCAATGGTTTGGAACGCTCCTTTATGCCTCTTTATATTTGGTCCCAACAACAGAGTCCTACAATCGCACCTTAACTCCGCCCATCAACATAAATCCTGGCTGGCGGACGTTGGCAAGGTCGTAATAGCGATGAGACGTGAGGTTGGTCATATCAACGAAAATATCGTAATGGGGCTGCGTCCAGCTAACGCGGCAATCGAGCAAGGCATGAGCACCATAGGGATGCAGCTCACCAGTCGAGACACCGTTTTCATACCGCAGGTAGGCACCTTCGCGGTCTTGCACGCGGAGGGTCCAAAGGGCCGAGAGGTCGGAAATGATGCGGTGGGACAAACTGGCCGTGAACTTGTGGCGCAGATATTCCAGGGCATAGTTCGACTTGAAATAGTCCTCTCCGGCACGACGGTGCTGGTGCAGGTAGGCATAGGATGCCGTGAAACGCGAGAGCGGCTGGCGCTTGCCCAGCCACTGGTCGAAATCGACAGCCACGGAAGCCGAATAGCCCATATTGTCGAGGCTGAACGACGTGGCATGGTAGATGTCGGTGGCAGAACGCATCACCCAATCTATCATGTTGGTGCCACGATTGAAATGGCCGTCAACGGAAAGCGCCACAACGCGCGTGTTCCAAGAGGCACCAAGGCGGAAGGAAGAACTTTCTTCGGGACGCAAACCGACGTTGCCTTCCTGAGTGGGACTCTTATAATAGAGGTCGGTGAATGTTGGCAGGCGCATCGACTTATTCCACGAAGCGAAGATTTTCACGCCCTGTGTGGGACGATAGCTCACGTCGACGCCCGGATAGAAGGAGAAATGGCGCGAGGCGGCGGTGTTCTTCTGCGCCATGACACCAGCAGAGAAGGTCCACTGCTGCAACACGACGTTGTGCTCCACGAAATAACTCATATTGGTGCGGCTGTCGTGTTTGGTGTAAAACACACCGTCTTCACCCGGCACGGCGAAATGCTGGGAAGCATCCATCGGACGTCCCAAGTTGGTGCTGTAAATGCCTTCTTCGCGCATCTCCGCTCCGACGGCCGTACGTCCCAACGCCCAAGAGGTCCAGGCATTGACGCCGGCAGTGTAGACATCGTTGCGATTGAAGTTCTCGCCGGTCTTGGTGTTATGGATGAGCTGATAATGGTCAACATTTCTCAACCACGACACCTGCGGAACGAGATGCACGCGTCCCTTCGTCTCGGCCTTGGCGCTCAAGAGATAGCGCCGCGTGGCTTCCCACTGATTAGGATAGGCACCAGAATAGAAGGTGTTGGCGCCGAAGTCTTGCGACGTGATGCCGGCCTGCGTTTCGAGTTTGAAGGCCTCATCTTCGTAATGTCCTTGCCAGAAGGCTTTGATGCCGCTGAAACTTCCGTTTTTGACGGCACCATCGGAACGGCGGTAACCGACGGAAGCCGAAGTGGTGAAGCGCGGACCGATTTGCCAAGCCGTGCGTCCCTCGGCCAATAGTGTCCCATAACTGCCGCCCTGAACGGAGAGCGACAACGGACTGCCCCCATGCCGCGTCACGACATTGACGGCGCCGGAGAAGGCCTGACTGCCGAAGACGCGCGAAGCCGCGCCCTGAAGGATTTCTATGCGCTCAATGTCGTCGAGGTTTAGCGGGAAATCGGCGGCATTATGCCCCGACTGCGGATTGTTGACCGCCACACCGTTGACCAAGATGGTGAGTTGGTCGAAAGTGCCGCCGTCTACGCTGAGATCGGTCTGGACTCCGAAGCCCCCGCGCTGGCGGACGTCGACACCTGCTGCCAACTTGAGCACATCGTTAATACTCGTGACACCCGCCGCCGCGAGATCACGGCGTGTGAGTGTCATCACTTGTCGGGCAACAACATCTGTTGCCAAAGGTGCACGCGAAGCTGATACAACGGCTTCGTCGAGACGCGTGTCGTTGTCGTCGAAGTGCGACGCAAGTGTGTCGCCTCCCTCAACGCTACAACCCGTTGCGGCCATCAACCGTGGCGTTGCGCTGAGCAGTGTTGCCACGCCGAGCACACCGATACGCACCTCACGTCCCAGACAGGAAAAGAGGGCGTAGCCTTTACGGTTGAAATGACGGAACGTGAGCGTTGCTCCTTTCTGTGTTTGTGATGATAACATAAAATAAAATATTTAATTACACTGACATGCCTCTCCTTGGCAGCCTCAAACCGATGCTGCCTGAACGAACGCACATCAGCCCGCAAAGATAGTGAAAAAAGATGACATGGAGGGTAAAGCCTGCGAGCCTGCATTCCCCAACGCCCCAAATTGGCAGCCCTTGTTTTCAACGCGGAAAGATGTCGTTGATCAAACGCCGGCCACGCCATCCCGTCTGCCCGAAAAAAGAATCCCCGCCTGACCGGGCTGCCGTAACGGCCCAGTCAGGCGGGGGGGTATAAGTAAAGGTCGGCATTACTTATCAAGCAATGCTCAACAACTCCACATCGAAGATGAGCGTGGAGTTGGCAGGAATATCTCCTGCTTTGCACGCGCCATAGCCAGCGGCAGCAGGGATGCAAATTTCCCATCGGTCGCCAGGAACCATGCGTGGCAAGGCAATCTGCCAGCCGGTGATGACATCCTTGAGACGGAAGGCGGCAGGGATGCCAGTGCGGCGCGTATCATCAAAAACACGACCGTTGATGAGGCGGCCCGTATAGTGTACGCTCACCACACTGCGGATGTTGGGGTGACGGTCGCCCTCGCCAGAAGCGATTCTGCGGGCGCGCACGCCACAAGGCATTTCAATGATTTCCTCGCCCTCGCCGAATGTTTTCACGAAGGCTTCATTACATTGTATGTAGTCTGTTTTCTTTGACATAAACGAAATTTCATATATAGGTGGGCAGAATTATGAGAACCACCCTAATAAAAGAACGGCAAGGATGCAGATAAACCCCATCCCTGCCGTTTGTTGTTTTTTCTTCGCAGGATTATTCGCCGCGCTCGATGTAGGCGATAACATCACCCTTGCTGACGTGGGCACCCTGCTTGGCGTTGATTTCAACGAGCTTGCCACCCAAAGCAGCAGGCAGTTCGTTGATCTGGCCATGAGTGTTTTCGAGATAGCAGAAGCGGTCGCCCTCGGCGTAAGTCTTGCCGATGAACGGTTCGATGCTCTTCACGCACTCGCCGTCGCCGCCGATTTCCCAAAGGATGATGCCGCTCTCAGGAGCCACGATGGCATCGGCCTTGGCGTGCTTGAAGGCAGCAGCCTCTTCAGGAGAAATGCCCTTCGATGCTTCCTTGTCTTTGGCAGCCTGCAAGTCGGCCAGGAAGCGCTTCTTGGCTGCACCGTTCTTATAGTCGCGATACTGCGTTTCGTGCATGGCAAATTCGAAGAGCTCTTCATCGTCTTCACCGCGCTCCCATCCATTTTCTTCCATTTCCTTTTCGAAGCGAGCCAAATCGTCGGGATAGTAGCTCTGCGGGTCGGCCGTGGTGAACTCGAAGCCCTTTTCCTTGGCCAATTCGATGATTTCCGGAGCCACCTCGCCAGGCAACTTACCGCTCTTGCCGAGGATCATGCCCCAGATGCTGTCGTCCATCATAGAATAGCGCGGTTTGTGCATTGACTCGGTCAGGAGGTTCATGAGGGCGATGTTCTTCACATATTGTGAGAACGGCGTCACGAGGGGTGGATAACCCACGCGCGGCCATACATAAGCCACTTCGTTGAAGAGCTTCACGAGCAGTGCGTCTTCAGAAAGCGGTTCGAGACCATCCTTGGCACGGTTGCTGTTGATGGCACTCATCACGCCCGTCAAGTCGGCCATCATAGAGCCCATCATACCGCCCGGCAGACCGCAGCCCAAGAGAAGAGAGCTCATCAGTTTGTTGGCGGGGTTCATGAAGTAGCCCAAGAAGTCGTCGATGAATTCCTGCGTGAGCTTGCGGGCTTCCATGTAGGCATCCATATTGATTTCAGGCACGTCGAAACCGGCATGCTTCAACATCGACTGCACGGAGATCACGTCGGGATGAACCTTACCCCACGAGAGCGGTTCGATGGCGGTGTCGATGACGTCTGCACCGTTCTTGCAGACTTCCAGGATGCTGGCCATTGAGAGGCCCGGACCTGAGTGGCCGTGATATTCGATGATGACTTCAGGATGCTTGTCCTTAATCATCTTGGTGAGCTTGCCGAGCATGGCTGGCTGACCGATACCTGCCATATCCTTCAAGCAGATTTCAGGCGCACCGGCTTCGATGAGCTGGTCGGCGATATTGGCGTAATATTCAGCTGTATGGATTGGCGAGGTGGTGATGCAGAGCGTGGCCTGCGGGGTCATGCCGGCCTCGAGGGCATAGTGGATGGAAGGAATGATGTTTCTAACGTCGTTCAAACCACAGAAGATGCGCGTGATGTCGACACCCTGGGCATGCTTCACCTTATACATGAGTCGGCGCACGTCAGCCGGCACGGGGAACATGCGCAACGCGTTCAAGCCGCGGTCGAGCATGTGGGTTTTGATGCCCACTTCGTTGAATGGCTTCGTGAAGGCACGCACGGCCTTGTTGGGGTTCTCACCATAAAGGAGATTCACCTGTTCAAAAGCGCCGCCGTTTGTTTCCACGCGGGCAAAGCAACCCATCTTGATGATTACAGGTGCAATACGCTCCAACTGGTCTTTGCGGGGCTGGAACTTACCGCTACTTTGGAACATGTCTCGATAGACAAGACTGAATTGAATCTTACGTTTTGTCATAGGTGTATGATTTGTTTCTTAATTTGCTCAATATGGTGCAATTTGTGCACCAGCTGCAAAGTTACTGCAAACCTCGCTAAGAGCAAAACGAATGGGGGAAAGTTTTCGTGTCAACGCGTTTTTTTGTAATGGTGAAAGAATAAGTTGACCAATTTTGACCTGTATTTTTGTTGGTTTTGGAATTTGGAAGAGGGAGCATAGCGGGCTATGTGACCGATGACAAATTTCAAAAGCGGCAAAAAGACAGGCCAGAAGAAATAACTTCTTATTCCTACTCCACAAAATTGGGCAAGTTATTTTTTCACCATTACTTTATGTCCTTTGGCAGTTTACATCTTGGCGTTCAGACGGATTTTTTCACCATTACTTAGCATCGGAAGCCGAAAGCGGAATCACGCCGCACCATCTTGCCTGCCCGTCAGAAAGCCGTGGCGAAGTCTGCATACATTGAGAAAAAATACGTAACTTTGCTACCTATATATTGAGCTAAACAACTAACAGTTTCTATGACAGAAAACCCAACCCAACATATCCACATCAGCGATTACGACTATCCGCTGCCCGATGAACGCATTGCGAAATATCCGCTCGCAGAGCGCGACACCTCGAAACTGCTGCTCTACCGCAACGGCGAAGTGAAGGAAGACACGTTTTTCAACCTTCCGAACTATCTGCCGAAGGGGGCCTTGATGGTGTTCAACAACACGAAGGTGATTCAGGCGCGTCTGCATTTCCACAAGAGCACCGGCGCCCTCATCGAAGTGTTTTGTCTGGAGCCACACACGCCGGCCGACTATCAACTCTCGTTTGCCCAGACGGGCAGCGTGACCTGGACTTGCCTCATCGGCAATCTCAAGAAATGGAAGGAAGGACGCTTGGAACGCTCCATCAAGGTGGGTGGCAAGGAACTGACGCTGACGGCAGAGCGCCTCGGCATCAGCGGAACGGGACATGAAGTGCGTTTTGCATGGGACGACAACACGGTGAGCTTTTCGGAAGTGCTCGACGCCATCGGCGAGCTCCCCATCCCGCCCTATCTCAACCGAGACACGGAAGAGAGCGACCTGCGCACTTACCAAACGGTCTACAGCAAAATCAAGGGGTCGGTGGCGGCGCCCACTGCGGGACTGCACTTCACGGAGCGTGTCTTGAAGGCCATCGACGAGAAGGGCATCGAGCGAAACGAAGTGACGCTCCACGTGGGCGCAGGAACGTTTAAACCGGTGAAGAGCGAGGAAATCGCGGGACACACGATGCACGCGGAATGGATTGCCGTGAAGCGCGAAAGCATTGAGCGGCTGATTGCCCACGGAGGATGGTGCATTGCGGTGGGAACAACTTCCGTGCGCACGCTGGAGAGCCTTTACTACGTTGGTGTGATGATCCACCAGAACCCGAACGCCACGGCCGACGACCTGCACGTGCCGCAGTGGATGCCTTATGAATATGCCGCTTCTGAGGGCGACAAACTGACCACGCTGGAGGCGCTGCAAGAGATTGCCGACTGGATGGACCGCAACGCGCTGCCGGTGTTGCACACGTCAACGCGAATCATCATCGCGCCGGGATATGACTACCACATCGTGCGCACCATCGTCACGAATTTCCACCAGCCGAAGAGCACGCTCCTGCTGTTGGTGTCGGCCTTTGTCAAAGGCGACTGGCACCGCATCTACGACTATGCCCTCGCCAACGATTTCCGCTTTCTCTCCTACGGCGACAGTTCGCTACTGAATTATTGAGAAACGTCCACTTATATATCTAACGGCTTCTTGTGGCGGCAGAAGTCCCCCAGCCAATCCCCAACAACAAACGCAACAAACATGAAACACGACAACATGGAAGAACTCCTGCCGCTGGTTGACGAAGAAGGCAACGTCGTCGGAAAAGCCACGCGCGGAGAATGTCATGGCGGCACGCGGCCGCTGCATCCCGTGGTGCACCTCCACGTTTTCAACTCCCAAGGCGAACTGTTCCTGCAAAAGCGCCCCGACTGGAAGGACATACAGCCGGGACGATGGGACACGGCGGTTGGCGGACACGTCGACTGGGGCGAGAGCATCGAGGAGGCGCTGGCGCGTGAGGTGCGCGAAGAAATCGGACTGACGAATTTCACACCGCAATTTCTCGGCCGCTATGTGTTTGAAAGCAACCGCGAGCGCGAACTGGTACACGTGTTCACCACACGCACCCACGCCAAACCAAAAATCTCGGAGGAGGTGGCCGACGGACGTTTCTTCTCTCGCACAGACATCCTCGACCTGATGCAAATGGGCTTCTTCACGCCCAACTTCGAGCAGGAATGGCTGCGGTTCTTCGGTAACGACTGACAAGGGAGAACGAAACCGAGAAATCATCGTCGCGCCTCACGATGCCCCACAACCTTCGCCGCTCCCTCCACCGCATCTTTCCTGCTTTTGCGCAGGGTCCGCCTGTCTTTTGCGCAAGGTTCGCCAGTCGGTCCTGCCGACAAGGAAAAACGCTTCCTATATTTGTCAGCGCACGCGGGGCCAGACGCACCCGCATCTGCTCCCAGGCACGAACGAATCTGGAAGCAGGCACGAACGAATCTGGGACGAGATTCGAGTGTGCACGGGACGGCGTTCGCCAACAGGGATAGGGAAAGAACTGACAACGAGGAGAAACGGCGGTGTTCCACCCGCGATTTCGAAACAACTCTCCCAACAAACATTTTTTCCAAATGACACTACAAGAACAAATCAGAGAAATAAAAAAGAACCTGCGCGGCGTCATGAACGGCCCCGTGAGCCAGTCGATGCGCGAAAAAGGACTGGCCTATAAGGTGAACTTCGGCGTGGAGTTGCCCCGCCTGCGCGAAATGGCGGAAGAATGGCCACACAACTACGAACTGGCGGCGGCGCTCTGGAAGGAGAATATTCGCGAATGCCGACTGCTGGCTGGCATGCTGATGCCGACAGAGGATTTCCCGGCAGACCTTGCGGAACTATGGGTGGAACAGATGAATTTTCCCGAAGAAGCGGAATGCACGGTTGTCCACCTCTTCGCACGCCTGCCTTACGCTTCTGAAAAGGCGTTTGCCTGGATTGCACGCGAGGAACCGATGTTCCGTCTCTGCGGCTGGCATCTGCTCTCACGACTTTTCATGCAGGGTGCCAAACCGTTGCCGCGCGATGCGGAGGAAATGCTCGACCAGGCCGCCTCGGAGTTGATTGGCACCGACATGGTGCTCAAACGCGCCGCACACACGGCCATCCTGCGCTTCATGGACCTCGGCGAAGAGGAAGAACGGCAGAGCGAAAAGGTGCTCACGGCATGCGGACTTTAAAAGGAAGAGAAAATTCGGCATTGTTTTTTCAGAACGCTCCCCACAACTTTTCAAGTTTTTTTTCTTCCGTCACAATGATTTTCGTACCTTTGTGAGGCAAGCGATGGCGGGAATCTTCAGAACGCGGGCAAAGGCTGTCGTTTGCCCACAAAATGGAGCACCTCTGGCTTGCCCGTTCATCATCATTGAGAAAGGAAAGATTACATAACACACTCTATTATATATAGGGCTAAATATCATATATATGGCTAAGAAAGAAGAAGAATTGCAAGACGGCAATGTGAGCGGCAAGCTCCGCGCATTGCAAGCCGCAATGGCAAAGATAGAGAAAGACTTCGGCAAAGGGTCGATCATGAAGCTCGGCGACGAGCAAATCGAGAATGTCGATGTCATCCCAACGGGAAGTTTGGCGCTCAACGCCGCGCTCGGCGTTGGCGGTTATCCGAAGGGACGCATCATTGAAATCTACGGTCCGGAAAGCTCTGGTAAGACCACGCTGGCCATCCACGCCATCGCCGAAGCACAAAAGGCTGGCGGCATCGCGGCATTCATCGATGCCGAACACGCCTTCGACCGCTTCTATGCGGCCAAACTCGGCTGCGATGTCGACAACCTGCTCATCTCGCAGCCCGACAACGGCGAACAGGCATTGGAAATTGCCGACCAGCTCATCCGCTCTTCGGCCATCGACATCATCGTGGTCGACTCTGTTGCAGCCTTGACGCCGAAGGCGGAAATCGAAGGCGACATGGGCGACAACAAAGTGGGCTTGCAGGCCCGCCTCATGAGCCAGGCACTCCGCAAACTGACCTCAACCATCAGCAAGACCAACACCACCTGCATTTTCATCAACCAGTTGCGCGAAAAGATTGGCGTGATGTTCGGCAACCCTGAAACAACCACTGGCGGCAACGCGCTGAAATTCTATTCCAGCGTGCGCCTCGACATCCGCCGCGTCACCACCATCAAAGACGGCGACCAGCCCATCGGCAACCAGGTGCGCGTGAAGGTGGTGAAAAACAAAGTGGCACCTCCATTCCGCAAAGCCGAATTTGAAATCACCTTCGGCGAAGGCATCTCCCACATCGGAGAAATCGTTGACCTCGGAACGGAGCTCGGCATCATCAAAAAGAGCGGCTCGTGGTTCAGCTATGGCGAGACCAAGATCGGACAGGGACGCGACGCTGTGAAACGCATCTTGAAGGACAACCCTGAACTCTGCGAAGAAATTGAAGCGCAAATCACGGAAGCGCTCAAAGACCAGCAGGAGGCCTAAGAAACATCGGTGGCGCAGACAACGCACCACCACATCATCCATCCCGTGTAAGCCCGACGTTTACACGGGATTTTCTTTCCACAAGCAGTGCATTCTGTCACCCCCGACGCACACGAACGCTCTGCCCCAAACAACCAAACATCATGAAGAAGTTTTTGCTCCTCGCCGTCCTGTCGCTCACGCTGGCAGGATGCAGCAAAAGTCCTGATGAGAAACTCATCAGAATCATCAACGACGCCACCGAAAAAATGAAGGAGGCCAAGACCATGGAAGAAGCCGACAAGGTGAACAAGGATTTCGTGGCCGACATTTCCGAATTTGAAAAGGAAAACAAGGACGCCTACGACGCCATCGAGAAAGACAAGGCGAAGAAGGAGGCGGTGGAAGCCGCCGGACAGGGATACACGAAAGTGATGATGGAAAAGTTTTTCGAACTGACCAGCACGAAGCAGTTGGCCCAATAGGTAGGGTGTTCAAAATCCAGAAAAAATCCGATGTTAAAAGTGCGAAATTTCGGGCTTGTCAAGTTACTGATATTTAACACTTAAAGTCAGAGAGTAGTTCTCGAAAAATTTGCACAACTCGTTGTTTTTTAGTAAATTTACATAAACAATACATGTGATATTTATGAAAAAATCAGCTCAGGATAAGGAAATAGAAAAGCTCAAAATGCAGGTAGATAAACTTAAGAAAGAGAAGGTATCCCTCCAAAGAGACAAGCGCAATCTCATGGGAAGGTTGTCTACCGCCCAGTCAAGGAACGCTAAATACCGTTCAGCGCTTAAAAAAAAAGAGAAACCGAATGTTGGCTTGGACCAGAAAACCTTCGAGCAAATGATGAATCTATTAGACGACATCATTACTCCAGTTTGATGGTCGCACTGAGTGTGGCTTTCTATGCGCGTTTGTCTGTTGGCTCACGCCAGATAGTTGAGATATTCAACATCTTGAACGAGTTTATGGGCAACATTTTCGGTAAAATCCCAGCCTATACAACAATTGGCTATTGGACGCAGGAACTGGGGCTTAGCGTATACAAGGAATCGTGCAACCTGCTCAAAGACAAGCGATATGCTTTGATTGTGGATGAAAGCATGATGATTGGCAGTGAGAAACTTCTGCTCACACTCGCCATCCCTGCCAACAATGCCGGTTCTGCAATTACGGAAAAAGACGTAACCATTGTGGATATTTCCATTGCAAAAAGCTGGAACGCAGCGGCCATCAAAAATGTGTTGGAAAAGGTAGTAGACAAAATCGGGCACGAACCAGAATATGTAATCAGCGACAATGCTTCTTCCATACGCAAGGCAGTAAGAGAAGCCGGCTACTCCCATCATATGGACATAAGCCATACTCTTGGGGCGTTTCTTGAAAGGGTATACAAGAATGAAGCTGATTTTCAAGAGCTTTCTTCTAAAGTACAGATGGCCAAATTGAAATACAACATGCAGGATGTAGCTTATGTGCAGCCGCCTTCACAACGTAGTGTCGCACGTTTTATGAATATGTCAATATGGATTGGTTGGATTAACCGTTTGCAATACGTGTATCATACTCTCCAGGATGACATAAAGAGCATATATGCCTTTATTCCACAAAACGCCTCTCTTGTCGACGAGCTGTCTGAAACGATGGACTGTATAACTAAGATTGAGAAAGACGTTAAGAATAACGGGTGGTCTCACGATGTTATCTCTCGGCGCAAGCAACTTGTGAAAACAGGTTTAATGTCTGGAAATGAACGACAACGCAAAGTCGGTTCATTTATATTGGATTATGTAGACCGCGAACTGGCCTTCGTTAATGAAGGAGAGACGCACAATGCAAGTTCCGATCCAGTAGAGTCTTTGTTTGGAGTGGTAAAAAGCAGGATGTCTGATGATAAACTTGCAGGGGTACCCCCCCATCATTCTCATGATGCCTCTTCGTCTCCATTTATCCGATAAGGACAGACGAATTAATTTCGAATTCAAAGAAAGGCTGGAGGATGGAAGACACCGCCATATTAAGGAATGGACGGTTGAAAACCTTTCTCCTAATTTGGTAGTCAAACGCATAAATACTATAGGCAAAAAATGCGTAGAATTTTGAGCACCCTACCTTGGGGGGGGAAAAAAACTTTAGTAAAGAATTACAAAAACAAAACGATATGAAAAAAAACATTTTATTCGCATTACTTTCCTTAATGCCATTACTCTCATCGGCAAAGATTAGTCCCGAAGAAATAAAGCTTGGTTCAGAAAACCCTGAAGGAGTTGTAAGTTACGTTGGTGCATTAACAAATAAGCAATCTTTGGCATTCACTTATGCAAAACAATGGGTTTCAAAAACATTTAATAATTACAAGGCTGTAGTTCAATTAGAAGATAATGATAACTACAAAATTGTATTAAAAGGAATTTCTTTAATATTCCAAAAGAATGCAAAAGAGTCATTTGCCAATGTGGAAACATCAGGAAGATTATATTATACTGCAACAATAGATGTTAAGGAGGGTAAATTTCGTGTAAAGTTTGAAGATATGAGTGTAAAGCGTAATATACACTTCTCATCATCTCTTATCCAGACTTCAGATATCAATGATAGTTTTACTTTTAGTGAAATCGAAACCAAACTTGCTGATCCCACAACACCAAAAGGATTGAAAGAGACTATTGTAGAGTTTCCATTATCAGCAAAAAACTCTATAGCTGGGCTTATTAATAGTCTTGAGGATGCATTGAATTTAAATGATGACTTTTAATAGATTTCAAACACTCTTGAAATTAAATACGAATTTCAACCTTCAGAAACAGCTTTTCTTTCTTTGAAAAGCTGTTTCTGAAGTACGCTCGGCATGAACATTGTCTAACGGGTGAAAGTCCCAAGCAAGCCCTAATAGCGGGAATTGCATAGTCAAAGGCAAGGGTGTCTATCGCGAGGTGGAATCTGAAGGAAGCTGGCGACAAATATCTGATCTAACGGACAGAAACTTTATATAAGGCATGTGACCGTGGATACAATAGTTCGTTAAAATTTGAGATAAAGGCTAAGCGGCTTTACGCTGCCAGCTCGTCTTGTGAAAGATGCTCTCTGTCTGTCGGAATGGTCTCGATGCGTTCTAGAAAGTCATTCGGGTTCTCCTTTATTTTTCGGTCACGAAAAGCTGTATGTAACAAGGCACGGAACGTTGACCAGTAGTTGGCTGCTGAGTTGATATGTAGCTTTCTGTTCTTATGCAGTCCATGTGGTGCTGTCAGCAGATACTCACGAAATCTGTTGCACAAGTCCACGTTTATCTCCCAGAAGGTACACTTGCCTTGCGTGAAGGTACATATAGACGTTTGCCACTTGGAGTTCTTCTTGTCTGCCTGTTTCTTGAAGTAAGCAAAGAAATCTCCCTTCATCTTCTCCTTGTCGGAGAAATCGTAACGCTCGTTGACGATAGCCTCGAAGCGACGGCAGCGTATCGCCTCGGCTCTTGCCGTAAGGTTGAGGTTGTACTTCTGTTCCATCTGTTTCTTCGGCTTGGCATAGATGTAGATGCCAATCGACTCATAGCGGATGACTTTCATCGTGCTCTCGTCACGATAGCCTGGATAATAATCAAGATAATAGGACAGCATATGTCCGTCCTTGATTTTGCGTGTACGCAATGATACGGTCTTACAAATGTGCTCATAACTTATATGTATTATTGATGATTATTCGTGGTGAAGTGTATCTTCACGGCTGCAAAATAACTTAATGATACTTCCGTGACTCCAATTATTCATAGTAACTGATGGATAATGATGAAATCATTTGAAATCACAGTCCTTTTGCTGCCCTTTCTGCCATTGCACGTTTCACATCCGTCTTTAAAAGCAGGTTCTTTACACCCACTTTTACCTTGCTGATAAAGTAAACTCTCATTACTTAATATTCCACCTGTACAGTCAGAGAGTTTCGCAGCATATAAATAGTCCATTTTAATAGAAAAATCCCTCATTGAGGGATTTCTTCTTGTCGTTGCAAGACGAACCAAACGTTACAGGGTTATATTTGAGTACACGCACCAGATACTCTACACGGTTTCACACAAGGAATAATGCCACCGCGCCCTGATGGAAACAACGAAAATATTTTTTGCCTCAGACGGCGTAACAACGAATTAAACGAATGAACGAATTTCTCATGACCGCAACTGGGGCGACAGCACTGTAGCTCAATTTGCTCGCAAAGTGAGCTACAGTGCTTCGCCTCAAACCTTCACCGAATGTTCGCGCAGCATCTCTTGTTGCTATGCCGCAACCGCCATGCTAATTGGCTCAAAATCCAGAAAAATCTCTGCGCGATTTTTTTTGCCAAACAACAAGTGACAAAGCATGCGCACATGATAAACGAACAAAGCGCGAAAAGGAGCGCCCTGAAAGGGCAGGGCCGCAGACGAGGCTTTTTCCGCAATCCCCATCTACTTAATTTTTCTGGATTTTGAACACCCTACCTTTCAGGGGCATTGCCTGTTTGACTTACCTTTCAACCACATAATCGAGTAGGAGGTAAACACTAATCATAGGTGTTTATCTCCTATTTTCATG
>ERZ1673698.1457-NODE-1457-length-22485-cov-6.142711_pt1 | contig 22485 bp, 19 predicted proteins | sample MGYA00580228_ERZ1673698 | MGnify/ENA primary metagenome ERZ1673698 (study PRJEB41218, sample SAMN15661768) | gut metagenome | host: Homo sapiens | place: Canada: London | collected 2015-08-20/2019-03-30 | study: EMG produced TPA metagenomics assembly of... | reverse complement strand
GAAGCAAATGAATTTATTGCATTAGATATTAATTCAGATTATAGTAATTCCAATTATCATAAAAAAAATAAAGATAAAGAAAAAAATACAGAAGTATTAGTAATTAATTACTCTTTCAAATGATTCTTTTATCCATTGAGGGGCTTTTTCATTTATTAAATAAGTCCCATCTTCATTTAAATGGAATAATACCTTTGAATTTAAATCGGCAAAACTTATTTTGCCTCCTGTTGTTACTAACCACCTATTTATTGAATAATTTTCATAATTTTTCTTTATATATTTATTTTCAAAGTTATCAATTTTTTTTAATTGTTTTAATCCTTCATTAAGTTTTGAATGTCTTTTTCCTTCAATTACTAATATTTCTTCATTCTCATCATTTTTTAATATTAAATCAGGTATGGATTTTTTTGGTATTGAAATAGTAGTTTGGTCTGATTTATAAAAATAACCTCTTTCACATCCTCCATGATTTTCAAAAATAGATGTAATATTATTGTTGAAAATACTTATTAAATGGAGCAATATTGTCCCATTCTTTTCAGATGCATTATTGTAATGCCAATATTTTTCTGGGATGTCACGTTTAGGTATTCTAATATTCTCTAACTTTAAATTTATCATTGAAGATATATGGATAAATTTGTTTCCTTTTTTCCGAGTCCTATTAATTACTTCTTGTTTTACTCCATGTCTAGTTATAATAATATCTTCTTCCCACCCCAACATTCTTAAAATTTTACCAATCCCTGATAATTGTCCAATATTAGGATCATGACCAATATTTCCTTTTTCGGCAGGTTTTGACAAACGACCAGAGATTTCTATTTTATTTTCTTTTTTTTCAATTAAAATCGGTACATTGCCTTCTGGAGGCCTCCTCATTCCATGTTTAAATATTATTAAACCATCAATTGTTTCAAATGGTTCAATTTCATCTAAGTTATAATCAATTCCAAGAATATCGATTTTTAATGTTTTAAGTAACTTAATTCCAAATTTATTACTATATGATGGTTTTTCATAGTTATATTCATTTTTAAAATTGAATAACATGACTTTTTTTAGGTTTTCATAATAATAATCGATATAAACAAATTTACTTAATCTTTGAAATACAAGATTTCGAGATTCCTTATCATTAGTTTTTGTTTCTTCAATAGCCATTTTAAGATTATTCTTTTCCTCAGGATTTGGAATATTAGCTTGTTCAAAAATAAGAAAATCCACGAAACTAGACTGTCCTGATGCAACTTTAATGATAATATTTTTAATCCCATCAATATCTATATTTATAAGCTCATATTCATTACTAAACCTTTCTGATGTCAAATTAGGTAAAATTAATGGTTGATTTACACTAATATTTTTATTATAAACTTCACAATAATGTTTTAATATTTTTTTTAAAACTTTAATTTTTGGACGTTCTTCTGTTAAAATATATAAATTAGTCATACTTATCTAGAATTATAATAAAAAGCAGATTCAATGCTGCAATATTCAATAATTGTTAATTATTTGTTTAATTAAATCTTTTAACCATGTCGGAGTCTTTTTATTTAATAAAAAAATTCCATTTTTATTTAAATGGAATAATACTTTTGGGTGAATATCATTCTCATATATGTTTTCACCATAAGTACTTACCCAACGAGTTATAGAATAGCTAGGATAATACTTTTTGATAAATTCATTTTCTATAGATTCAAAATGTTTAATCTCTTCTAGACCTTGATCTAAGGTACTGGACTGTTTTCCCTCAATTAATAAAATCTCTTTATTGTCATCATTCTTTAAAATTAGATCAGGTAAATAAAGATTAACTCCATTCTTATCTTTCTTAGGCAATGCAAGAGCTTTGTAACCTGATGTATAAAAGTATCCTCTTTCACAACCAGCATGATTCTCATATATTGCTTCAGTACGAGGAGCATCTGTAATCCCAATTAAATGAAGTAAAATAGTTCCATTCTTTTCAGAATTCTTTTCATAATGCCAATACTGTTTTAAACTTACTTTTTTATCGCTTATGTCAACTCCTTCAAGTTTAAGATCTAAGATTGATGCAATATTGAAAAATTTATTTGATCTTGCTCTATCCACATATTCCTGTTTAACTCCATGATCAGTGATAATAATATCTTTATCCCACCCCAAACATCTTAGAGTTTTACTAATTGCAGTTAATGCTCCTATGTTAGGATCATGACCAATATTTCCAGCATTCGCTGGTTTTGACAAACGGCCAGATATTTTAATCGCATCATTTGTTTTAGTGATAAGAATTGGAACATTACCTTTCGGAGGACGGCGCATACCATTTTTATAATTGATTAACTCATCAATACTGTTAAACTTATCAAAATGTCTTAATGATTTACCAATAATTTCAACATTTTGTGTTAATAACATGTTTGTTCCAAAAACACTTGTGTCAGAAGGTATTTTATCATCATCAGGCTCAGCAATATTGTATAGCATGATTTTTGGAGTATTTGGATAAAAATAATCTGCATAAACAAATTTACTCATTCTTTGATAAACTCCAGTATTTCTTGATTCTTTATCACTAGTTTTAGTTTCTTCTATAAGTAACTTCAAATTATTCCCATCACTTTCACTATTAATTGAACATTCTTTTGGAGCTGAAGATTGTTCAAATACTAAGAAATCTACAAAACTAGAATTACCTGAAGCTATTTTTAAGACAATATTATCAATACCACTTAATTTTGCATTTTCAATTAAATATTCATTTGTGAAAATCTCATTCTGATTAATGTCTGGAATTATTTTCAATTCATTCCTTTTCAATTTCTTATTAAATTTTTTAGAATAAATTTCTAAAATTTGATTTAATACATTTGGTTTTGCCCTCTCTTCCGTAAGTATGTACAAATTAGTCATACTATTAGTTCTTTTAGAAATAATCAAAATAATGATAAGACAATAATAATAAGCTATTAGTATGTTTTTAATATGCAATTAATAAGATTTAATAAATAATACAATGAAAATATATGATTATAGGGTGATTAAAATAATTTTAAAAGACGAATATGAAATTCCTAAAGACTTATTTGATGAAGCATATGATTATGCAAATAAATCAAAAAAATATACTTCAAATAGACATGATTTTCATAAAGGTGGTCTGAGTAATAAACGGCAAAAAATGTTTGAAGGCAAGTTAGGTGAAAAAGCTGTTAAAATATTTTTTGATGACAATAACATTAGCTATAAAGAAGATTCAACTAATTTTGACGAACGAGACGACTATAATTTTCTTTTAGAAAACAGTGAAAGCTTTTTAAAGATAGATGTTAAAACTAGAACTGAAGATTTCCATATTAAAACATTAGAAATGGTTGAACAAGCAAAATCCCATCCTAAAGACATATTTATTTCTGTAAGATTATACCGTGAAACTAACACCGTTGAATTATTAGGTTGGTTTACTTTTAAAGACATGATTGAAAAAAATCAAATCGAAAATCTTGGTTATTTAGATAATTATGTAATGTACGATTCTGATTTGAGACCTATGGAAGATTTTGAAAAAATACTTACTAATTTTAAATCCACATCCTAAAAATAATTATACTTAGAAAATAATAATTATAAATTATGTCTGGGTGTCCGCCAAAATTGAATTTTGGCTGACTTGTTGATTTTTTTAAAATATTGTTACATCAAGTTTTAATTGGTTTTTAATGGATATGCTTTCGCAGAAATCTTCTAAATCTTCTGTTGTGTTTTTTATTTCTTGTTTTATGTTGTGTAATCGTATTAAATTATATGCTAATGCATCTAAGTTTATTCTTTCTTCTGTTTTTACCATTCCGATGACTACTTCTTTTTCTATTTGGAATTGTTCTTTGAATATTCCAAATGGTCCTTCAACGCTTGATCTTTTGCCATATTCGTCTTTATATTCCTGTTTTTCCATTTTTTCGTTCATTGCTTTTTGCATTTCTGATCCGTATTCTGTGATGGTTTTGTGTGTTTGTTTGCCTGTTAAACATTTGTTTCGTGCTTTACAGTTTTTACAGGCTTCATAATTGTTGTAAATTCTTTTTATTTTGTCTTGTTTTTCTGGATCTTTGTGTGGTTCGATGTATTTTGCGAAAAAGTGCATATATTGATTTTCTGGGCATTTAAATACATCTAATTCATAATCATATTCAAAATGGTCTTTATGGTATGGATTTGGATTTAATTTTCCTATTTTTTCTTTACTTTGCTTTCTATTTGGTATTAAACCACCTATTTTTTTATCTGCTAAGTATGATAGCGATATTTGGTTTAAGTATATTGTATCTGCACTTATATACTTTGGTGTGGTGTTAATGTTTCTTATTGCTCTTTCTGCGATTATTGGTAGTTCGTAGTGGTCTGTCGGGTTTTGTGTGACGTTTATTGCACAGATTAATTTGGTATCATAATCGACTGCAGATTGGATATTATAAGCAACCATGAAGTTTCCCTTCTTTCCTTTCATAAATCTTGCTTCCATATCATTTACTGGAATTTTATCCTGTCCTGTGAATGTAAATTGTGTTTTTATTCCATATAATAGTTCTAATTTATCTTCATCATCTATGTCTTTCTTTTCCAATAATCTTTGAGCAGGTTTGTGAAGTTTTTCAAGACATTCAGGGCCAATAGGTCGTCCTTCGTAGTAATCGACAATATTTGAGTTTCTTTTTTTGTAATGGTATTGTTGTTGGAATTGTATGCTTTTTTGATGGTTCCATCAATGGCAACGTGATTAAATTCAGTGAATCCTTCATCAAAGGCCTTTTTTAATGTCATTTGCAGCAATACTTCAAAATAATGGTCATATTCTCTTCGATATCTTTGAATTGATCTTTCAGAAGGTCTAATATCATCGCACACGTATTTAAATATATCATGGTATCGCGCCATATCTGTAATTATTGATGTTCTATCAATATGTTGGATTTTGGCATAAATAAGCAATTTTAACATTGAATCCACTGGAAGAGAGTCTCTTCCTTTCTTTTTCTTGGCTTCTTTGATATTTAAAAGTGGAAAAACTTCTTCAACAAATTCAACAACAAAACGAGAAATATGATTCTCCGGAACATTCCAATCAAGAGTATTAATGCTCAATTTGCCTGATTCCTATCAAACTTTCTTTTAACCATAAATAACAACACCAAAACAACTTATACCTAATATAAAATATGTACAACAAAGTATATAAACTTAACTGTCTTAAAACCATTAAAAATCAAAAATAAGAATAAAATAAAACTAAACAATAATTTAAAAAATAATTAAACCAAATAAAATAAAATAAACAAAAATTAATTGAAATATATTAAAAATAATAAAAATTAAGCCCAAAAATTTTTTGACAAAAAATCAAAATCAATTTTGGCGGACACCCATCAGTTATATAAAACAAATAATATACCAACTGAAATATCACAACCTTATCCACAAATTTAATTAACCTGCCAAATCTAAACTATAGTATAAAAAGGTTGAGAGAGAAAGCACATAAGCAACTGATATTTAAAGTGATAACAATGATGATACCTACAATACCTACTCCTGATGAATTACTTGACAAAGGATTTAGCAGAGGGAAAAAACAGGCAGATTTAATGAGAACACAGAAAATACCTAAACATCTGAAAGGAAAAAGAATTGAAGAAAGAAGAGTTATAACTTCTTGTCAGGTAATCAAAGACAAATTAAAATCCATTTTAGATAGTGTTCCAGATATAGAAGACCTTCCCCCATTCTATCAGGATTACATTGACATTACTGTTGGTGTAGATGATATGAAACAGGCTCTTGGAGGGCTTAACTGGGCTTATGGTATTTTAACACAACTTGAAAAAGAATATGGGAGCAAAATCAGAAAAAATCCATCAGAAAAAGCAACTACCCTTCAAAAACAGGCATACGGTAGAATTGCATCTGTTGTAAACAAAATCAAAAAGGATTTGGATTTTCTGGATTTTGCAAAAGCTAACTTAAGAAACATGCCTACAATTGACTTTGATGCAACAACAATTGTAATTGCTGGATTTCCAAATGTGGGAAAATCCACACTTCTTAACCAGATATCTGGAGCAGACCCTCAAATAGCCAACTATCCTTTTACAACTAAAGGTATTCAAATAGGACATGTGGAAAGACATTGGAAAAGTATTCAAATTATTGACACCCCCGGACTTTTAGACAGACCGGTTTTAGAAATGAATGATATTGAATTAAATGCAATAGTTGCTTTGGAACATTTGGCGGATGCTATTCTATTTATTTTCGATGCATCTGAAACCTGCGGATTTGGTCTGGAAAGTCAGTACAATTTATTAAAACAGATTGAAAAAATATTTGACAACATTCCTGTAATCTACCTATTTAATAAAATGGATCTTATTGAAGACACCAACTATGTGGAACAGTATGTTGATGAATTAGATAACTCCATTTTCATATCAGCTATTGAAGGAGAAGGTATTGATAAAATAAATAAAGTTTTAGACTCTGTTAAAAAAATAGAAAGAAATGAAGAAGAGGAATATTAAAGATACCTTTATATATTAAAAGTCCATAATAACAATTAAATTTAATTAAACATAATGGAGTCACAAATATGGTAGAGAAAGATATAATCGAAACCAAAATTAGCGAAGGCAAAGAAAAGGCTGAAGAAAAAATTGACGAACACAAAGAAAAGGCTGAAGAAAAAATCAATTACCGCAAGGAAAAATTAAACGAAAAAAGGGAACAGACGAAAAATATGGCTGGAAAAATGACAGAAGATTTATCCAGAGGCTTTGATGATCTTCAAGAAGGTATTAAATCAATCCAAAAAATAATTGATCAGAAAATTGATGATTATAAAAAAGCAACCATCCACAGCTTAGACGTTGATTTAATAGAAACTGAAGAAAAATACTACTTGAAAGTAGATGTTCCAGGTATTGAAAAAGAAGAAATTGATATTGAAGCTGGAGACAAAGACATTTCAATTGTAGCTACTTTCAAACCGTTTACTGAAGAAATTGAAGAAGAAGATAAAACTGTTTTAATTTCAGATATAAAACAAGGAAAATGCAGCAAAAGCATCAGATTCAGCAACAATATTGAAATTGATAAAATCAGTGCAAAATTCAACAACGGAACAGTTTTAATAACTATTCCTAAATTAAAAACACCAAAAAATAAAATTAATGTAGAATAAATTTTCTACATATTTCTTTTTTTAAAAAAAATTAATATCTGACTTTTCCGATATGTCTTGTAGCACCAGGATCTTCACCATTAAAATGTGCCAAATAATAAACAAACCATTCTAAAGGAACTACAAATATTAATGGAGATAATAACGGATTGATATCTGCATAATCTTCCAAATTATAAACAATAGACTTCAATTCTAAATTTTTAGAAAATTCAATAGCTTTGTCAGTTATTTCATCTGATTCAAAACCTGAACGCAGGAAAATAATTGGAACATCTTTTTCTGCACGTTCTATTAAACCGTGCCTAAATTCCGCAGAGTAAACAGGACATGCATGTTTAATTGCTCCTTCCATAAGCATAGTCATAGCTAATTTAAATGAAAGGCCGAAGTTAGGTCCACTGCCTAAACAGTAGAAGATATCTTCATCCTTAAACTCTTCAGCTAATTTTTTATTGTCTTCTTCTGTTGTTTTTAATAATTCTTCAATAATATCAGGAATATGTTTCAAATCATCTAACAGTTCATCTGCCTTGCCATAGTTGGATCCTTTAAATAAAATCTGATAAAGACAGGCTAACTGAGTTACATATGTTTTAGTTCCAAGAATTGCTGTTTCCCTTTCACATTGTGTTATAATTGGAGTTTTAGCTTCTTTTATCATTGAACTATCAGGTTCATTAGAAATTGAAACAGTGTGAATTCCATATTCATTAGCTCTTTTAAGAGATGCTAAAGTATCTGCAGTTTCACCGGATTGTGATGTGAAAATAGCTATTGAATTTTCTCCGTCAGTTAATTTTTTATTATAATAAAATTCATAGCCTGTAAATACTTCTACACTCATATCACAGGACATTCTCAATGCATCCCTAACACTATAACATGTAGAAATAGAACTGCCACAACCAATTAAATAAATTTTATCTGCTTTTGATACAGCTTCTGAAACACTATCCATTTTAGACATTTCGCTTGCAAATGTCCTTCTAAGTGAATCAGGTTGCTCCATCATTTCATCATACATTTTATAGTTCATTGCTTAAACTCCTTAAAATTAATATATAATACTTATACTATTGTTTATTAACATATAAAAATGTTTTTTAAAAATCGATACTTTAATTAAGTAAATATTATCAAACTTATAATTATGGAAATAAATTTATCTTCAGTTGGAATGGAAAAAGGAAGACAATATGAAACAGTAATAACTACACTAAGCCCTGAGGGCAAAAGAAATGCAGCGCCAATTGGAGTTATATGTACCGGCAAAGACAGTATAATATGCCGTATATTCAAAGGAAGCACCACTTTAGAAAACATTATTTCTCAAAAAGAATTTACTGTAAATATTACTGAAAATCCGGAACTTTTTACACTTTCCACAATTGATAATCTTCCAGAAACTTATTTTGATGAAAACAATTCCATTAAAAATATTGAAAGCTATTTCAAATGTGAAGTTACTGACTTGATAGAAGCTGTTAAAAGAAGCGATCCGATTAAAAGTGACTCAAAAGCCATTGTCATAAAAGCTAAAGTTACCTCACATGTAATCAATAAAAATATAAAAGCTATTAACCGTGCTATGGGGCTGCTTATAGAAACCTTAGTTAATTTTACAAGAATAGACATGGTTGATGAGAAACAGCAAGAATATTATCTCGGAAGATTTAGGGAAGCAAAAAGAGTAATAAATAAAGTCGGATCAAAAGAAGAGCAAAAAGCAATTCATGAAATAAAAAAAGAATTAATAAAAAAAGGGTATTCACCCTAATTTTTAATTACATCAATAAATTCAAAGTTTATACAGTCAAATAAACCTTTATCAGATATTTTGATAGCTGGAATTACCAAAAGAGCCATAAATGACATGGTCATAAACGGAGAATCCAGTTTGCATCCGAAATCAGCAGCTGTTTTATGCAATTTCTCTAATTTTTCAGCTACTTCATGACTGTCTTCATTAGTCATCAATCCTGCAATAGGCAATGCCAAAGAATCTTCAAAATCACCGTCAACAATAGCAAAACCGCCTTCATTATCAATTAAACAGTTGACTGCATTTGCCATGTCCTCACTATTTGTTCCTACAACTACAATATTATGGGAATCATGAGCTACAGAAGAGGCTATTGCCCCTTTTTTAAGATTGAATCCTGTTATAAATCCGTTGGCTATTGAATTTCCACCATAACGCTCAACAACAGCTATTTTTAAAATATCCTCTTCCAAATCAGGCTGTACAAATCCTTTTTTAGTTTCCAATGTTGCACTTTCAGCTTCAGTTATTAATTCCCCGTTGAAACATCGAATTACATTAACATCTGCTGAAGGTTCATCACATGAAATTTCAAAATCTTCAGATTCTTTTTTGGAAACATCAAATGTATTTTTGAATTCTGTTTCTTCCACATCAAATAAAACATTTTCACCATCAAAGACACATTTGCCTGCAACATATGTCTTTAAAATATTTAAATCATTCAGATTATCTACAATAACATAATCTGCCTGCATTCCTTTTACAATAGCACCAGTATTTAAATTATAATGTGTTGACGGATTAACTGTAACCATTTCAATAGCACTTATCGGACTGACTTCCAAATCAATGGCTTTTTTAATGGATTCATTTAAATGACCTTTAATTAAGTCAGTGGTGTGTTTGTCATCACTTACTATAAAATCAAAAATAGGAAGATGTATTCTTTTTTCCAGAACTTCATTGGGCATTTTTCCGAAACTTTCGTGATTTTTCCAGTAGTCTAACCTGTCGCTAAAATCAAAAAGAGCTTCCATATTTTTAGCAGAAGACCCTTCACGAACCATTATTTTCATACCTTTTTCTTTTTTTTCAATAGCTTCTGCAAAATTACTGCATTCATGATCAGTAGATATATGTTCAGCTATATATTTATCCAAATCTTTTCCTGAAAGCAGAGGCGCATGACCGTCTATAGGTTTTCCAAGTTCTTTTGCTTTTTCCAGTTTGGCCAAAACTTCCCCATCCCCATTTATCACACCTGGAAAATTCATCATTTCACCAAGTGCAACAGCTTCATCTTTTTTAAGAAGTTCTCCGATAGTTTCGCTGTCCAAAATAGCTCCTGATGTTTCAAAACAGGTTGCAGGAACACATGATGGAATTGAAAAATAAAAATTAAAAGGAACAGATTTTGAATTTTCAATCATGAAATCTATCCCGTCAGTACCTGCAACATTAGCTATTTCATGAGGATCACAAACAACTGAAGTAGTACCGAACCTTACAGCCAGTTTTGCAAACTGTGCAGGAGTAAGCATGGTACTTTCAATATGAATATGAGAATCAATAAATCCCGGAAGAATAATCCCTGAAATATCCAATTCACTGTCGTCATTAATGACAATTGGAACTATCTCTTTAAAAAATCCGCCTTCAACTGAAATACGTGCAGGATAAATTGAATCAGTTATAACGTCTAACATATATGCACTGAATTGCATCTAATCACTTTCATGTAGGGATTCATATAAAAGAGGTAAAAATGTACCAATATCTGTTACAATACTAACTACCTGAGCACTTCCCCTGTCAGATAATTTGGTAACAGTAGCAGGATTAATATCCACACAGATACTTTTAACTTTTGAAGGAAGTAAATTACCCATAGCTATTGAATGCAACATGGTAGCTATCATAATTACCATATCAACTTCCTGAGCCTGCTTACGCATTAATTTTTGTGACTCTGCAGTGTCAGTTATTACATCAGGCAGAGGACCGTCATCACGAATAGAACCTGCTAAAACATACGGAATGTCCTTTTTAATACATTCATACATAATTCCGCCAGTTAAGGTGCCATCTTCAACAGCCTGTTTAATTGATCCTGAACGGTTGATTTTATTAATGGCCCTCATATGATGAGTATGTCCATGAGCTATAATTTCTCCTGTTTCCACTTCAATACCTAAGGAAGTTCCAAAAATATTGCTTTCAATATCGTGAGTAGCCAGTGCATTACCTGCAAGAAGAGAATCAATATATCCTTCCCTGATTAAAGCAGCCAGATATTTGCCTGATCCTGTGTGTACAATAGCAGGGCCTCCAACAATAGCTATTTTACCTCCTTTACTTTTGATTTCTTTAATTTCTTTTGCAATTCCCCTAATTAAATTCATCAAAGGTTTTTCAGAAGAAACATCACTGTTCATAAATTCAAAGGTTCCACTTTTTTCTCTGGACCTTTGAGGTGGTGTAACTTTTATTCCGTCACGACCAACAACAATCATATCTCCTGCCTTAATTTCCGCTATCGGTTTAACTGATGCACGGGAATTTTTTTCATCAACACAGATTAAACAATCCATCTCAATGTTTTCAACAACAATCCAATTACCTTTATAGAGAATGTGAGTTGTATGATTTGAAGTAGAATAAAAACCTTCCGGAGCAACTTTATCTTTTGAAGATGCAACTAATTCAACCTCTTTTAATTCAGATATTGATGCACCTAATACTGACAACTCATCTAAAATAGAATTTAAAAGGTCGATAGACTCTGCATAAACTGCCATCTTAACCTTACTAGTATCAGTTTTTCTTTTACCTACATCAAATTCTAAGAAATCAAAATCTCCACCTTTATCCATGATAATATCCAGAGCTTTTGGTAAAGTTAATGAATCAATAACATGACCAGAAAGTTCAATTGTTCTACTATTCATAATTTTTGCTCCTAATTATTAATTATTAATATTGTAATTTTACTTTAAGCTAATATTTAAATAATTCCATGTTAATTTTTTATAAGAAAAGTAATAATTAACTAAAAATTTTAAAAAATAATGAACAAAAAATAATAAAAGTTAAATTAAATTAAAAGTAAAAACAATTTATCACAATAATGATAAAAAATCATAAATTATTTTTGAAGCGGAAACTGCAGTAATATCTCCTAATCTATCACCAGCTGTTTCAACAACATCCATCCCGACAACATTTTTTAAAGATAAAGTTTGAAGTATAGCTTCTATATGACCATATGATATTCCGTTGGGAGTTGGATTGCCTACAGTCGGAGCAATAGACGGATCAAAAACATCCATATCAATAGACAAATAAATTGGAGTGTCAATAGTGCTCAAATAATATTCTATATTATCCAGATGATGAAATACATCATTATTTTTAAATGTTGTGATATTGGACTGGTTTTTAACAAAATCTTCCTCTTCCTTTGAAGCTGACCTGATGCCAATCTGAACCAATTCCTTAACGCCCATTTCATGAACCCTTTTCATGACACTGGCATGGGAATACAGCTCTCCAATAAAAGTATCTGCCAGATCCCTATGAGCATCCAAATGGACAACAGTCAGATCATCATATTTTTTAGTTAATGAATTAAGAACACCAATAGTCAAACTATGTTCTCCACCAATAGTCAGAGGTTTGATTTTTAAATCAGACAGTTCGTTAACAGTATCTTCAATTATGTCACATGTTTTTTTACAGTTTCCAAAAACAACATTTACGTCTCCGAAATCGTAAAAAATATTGTCCAATTGTGTATTAAAAATAGTATTATATTTTTCAAACCCATAGGAAGCTTCTCTAACTACTATAGGTCCAAAACGTGAACCAGGATGATAAGATGTTGTACTGTCAAACGGAACACCAATTATTCCCCAAGCACCCTCTTTAAGGTTGTTAAAATCAGTTTCTTCCTGGGAAAAAGCAAATTTCCATGGTTCATATGTGTTTAAAAGCATAATAAATCAAAAAAGAACTAAATAAAATTATTTAGTTCTCATAATTTTCATATTTCCTAAAGCTACGATGTAATCTACTTCAATACCTTCAGTGATTTGGTCTTTTAATTCTTCAGGCATAGGTAAATCTAAAGTGTCGTAGTTTTCCATATCCATTAACTGAACATTGTTACCTTGGATAGATAATACCTGACCAACCCTTTTATCGATAATTGGAATATCTACTTTGGTATCTACAGGTTTAACAATACTTCTTTTTTGGTTATCGAAAATACCTACAGCTTCTAATCTAGCTTTAGCAGCACCATGTTTACCTGGGGATGAAGTAGTTAAACTTGTGATTTTAGATGCTTCCCCACCTAATACGATATATTTACCAACTTTTAATGTTTTAATCTCTACAACTTTTGTTGACATTAATTTTCCTCCATAAATTAAAAAATAGATTTAAATAAGTAATCTATAATAAGAATTATTTTAGATTAATAATAATTCTATCCAACATTTTATATAAATTATTCGTTTTAACAAGTAGGACTTCAATAATAAATATTAAATAGAAATTACAAATTTAAAACAAAGTGATAAAAATGAAAATAGCTATTGTATCAGGAAAAGATGAGGGTCCAACAAGGTTAAATGCATTTGACAATGCACTAACTGCTGCTGGAATAGGAGACGTCAATTTAATTAAAGTATCAAGTATGCTTGGAAAAAACACTCAAGTTAAAGACCTGCCAAAACTCAAACCTGGAGCTATGGTTAATTGTGTACTTTCTTCAGTTACCTCAAGCAAGCCTGGAGATACAATAACTGCAGTTGTTGCAGTAGCTATTGGGGAAAAATTAGGCTGTGTAGTTGAAACAACTGGAACAAACAAGGACCCGCAGGATTTGATTGGTGAAGCTAACTTCATGGTAAACTACATGATGGAAAAACGTGAAGTGGAAATTAAAGATATTATAATTGAGTCCGCCAGTACAACTGTTGAAAATATAGCTTCAGTTGTAGCTTCAGTTGTTTATTTGAATGATGAAATAATTGAGGGATAAAATATGGATGCGAAAGATAAAAAAATAGCTACAGACCTTTGTTACGATATTATAAAAGAGGTAGGAAGAGCTATCAGACCATATGTCGGAAAACCTGAATCAGGAGAAAAAGTTAAAATGGGGGCTGACGGCACTCCAACATCATATATTGATGTTATAGCTGAAGATCAAGTAATTAACATTTTAAAAAATGCTCCTATACGCTCATACATCATTAGTGAAGAAATTGGAGAACTGAAAGTTGGATACGGAAAAAAAGAAAGTGTTGTTTTAACTCAGGAACTTAGAAGAACTGATTTAACTCCGGAACAAAAACCCAAATTCATATTCTTAATAGACCCTATTGACGGTACAAGCAATGCAATTAAGGAAATACCTGCATATGGAATTTCAATAGCTGTTGCAAATGTTCCTGATGGCAGATTAGCTACTTTAAATGATGTTGAATTAGGTTTTATCAGCAACTTCGGAAACGGCAATTTCTTTGAAGCTGAAAAAGGAAAAGGATGCTGGTTGAATAATGAAGAGGTGCACCCCTCAGATATTGTAAACATCAGTGATATGTCTCTTGGAGGATTTACTAAAAGCGGAACCAAAGCAGCTTCCAAATTAGTTGACAATGCAAGGCGCATGCGTGTTTTAGGTTCTGTTGTTTTGGAACTTTCATATGTAGCCAGCGGAAGATATGATGCATTTCTTGATTTGAGAGGCAGCAGAATAATAGATATTGCAGCTTCCAAATTGATTGTTGAAGAAGCCGGAGGAATCATCACCAACAAATACGGTGAAAAACTGGACAATAAATTAAGTATCTATGAAAGAACAATTGTTGTTGCAGCAAATAACAATATACTCCACAAACAGATAATCGATATCTTAAATGACAATGAAAGTGATGTTATCGGAGAAGTTGGGGTAGTAAGCCGTGTAGATGAATACCATGCAATATTATTCTCTGTAAAAATCATAGATTATCTTTTGAATAACGGTATTGATGTAGTCATTGAAAGGACACTGGCCAGAAAGCTTGAAAAACTTAAAAAAGACCCTAATTTGAAAAATATAATTAACACAACCATAAAAGAGCATCCTGAATTAAAGGACCAGTTGAAAAATTTAAACTTTAACATTGAATTTAAATTGCTCTCACAAAGTATACAAGACTTTAAAAGCGATATGGCAATTATTCTTGGTGGAGACGGAACCCTTTTAAGAACACAGACTAAAATGACTGAAGAAATACCAATATTTGGAATTAATATGGGTACAGTAGGATTTTTAACTGAAATTGAAGTTAATGAAACATTTGATTCACTTAAAAAAATATTAAAAGGAGAATATTACCTTGAAAAAAGAACAAAATTAGTTGTTTCCCATGAAAACCACCATTATTCTGCACTGAATGAAGTTGTTGTAATGACTGACGAACCTTCAAAAATGCTTCATTTCCAGGTTCAGGTAGACGGAGAAATCATTGAAGAATTCAGAGCTGACGGTCTTATCATATCAACTCCAAGCGGTTCTACAGCATATTCCATGTCTGCAGGAGGTCCGATTGTTGATCCGAATGTAGGAGGATTTATCATCATCCCAATTTGTCCGTATAAATTAGGTGTAAGGCCATTTATCGTGTCTGATGAAAGTGAAATTATTGTCAAATTACTTAAAAAAGGTAAAACCGCAGTATTTGTAATGGACGGCCAAATAAATGAGGAAGCAGAATATCAGGAAGAAATCAGATTCAAAAAATCAGACAAACACGTTTACTTCATAAGAAACTCAAATAAATGTTTCTATAAAAAAGTTAAAGACAAGTTAAATGAGGGAGGCATCAACAACTAATGAACAGCCTCGTAATTGACATGACTCACGGAGGAGTGAAAATAGCCGTCAGTCTTGCAAAAAAAGATGAAACAGTCTATGCCTATGACATTTACAACACTTTGAAAAGTGTTGATAAAAAAATGTTAGCGGTTTATAATGTTAAAATTATAGATTTGGACTATTTAAAAAACTTAAACGGAAATTTAAGAGTTATCTATCCTGTTCATTTACCTTTAACTAAAAGAGATATTGAAAAGTATAATCCCTCTTTAAATTATACTTTTTTAACCCATCACGAAATAATTAAAGAACTTCTGAAAAACTGGGGCAATGACATTCCCAAAATTGAAGTTACAGGAGTTAAAGGAAAAACCAGCTGCGTTTTTATGCTTAAAGAAATCTTAATTGATAAAAACCCACTAATTTTATCCAGCTTAGGTGCATTATTATATGAAAATGGAGTGAAAAAAACATTAAAACAAAATATATCAATTACTCCTGCAAATATTAAAGAAACAATTGACCTTGCATATAAAATAGCTAACCCTGTATGCGAAATAGCTGCAGGGAAATGCGATAGCCAAAATCTTAAAAAATATGGGTGTGCAATTTTTGAAAGTTCACTTGGAGCCAGCGGAATTGGAGATGTAGGGCTTTTGACAAACATAGTTGAAAATTATCCAATAGCTAAAAATAAAAGAACAGCCAGTGAAGCTAAAAGTCAGATATTCAATTGCAGCATCGTAGCTATCCAAAAAGAAACATTAGATGAATTCTACAAAAACATCGAACATAAAAAGATAAATACTTTTTCCCTAAATAACAATGCTGACGTAACTGTTAAAAATATAGAATATGATTTGGATAAAACACTGTTTGATATAAGTTATAACAATATAATAACTGCCAACGGTGAGGTAATCTCCGGAGAATTTAAGGTTGAAACATTTGCTCCAGGAAAACATCATGTAAAAAATGTTTTGGGAGTTATTGCAACTTGTTTATCATTAAACATTCCAAAAGAAAAAATAATCAAAGGACTGGCCAATTATAAAGGAATTAAAGGAAGAACCAATAAAAAAATCATTGAAAATTCAACAATAATAGAAGAAATCAATCCCGGAATCAATACAAAAGCTATTGAAGAGTCCATAAACATGATAAGAAATTTGGATGATTATTACATAGCCATTGGTGGAGATTACGGAATAACATGTGAAGAAATTGATGAATCTAAAGTCAGCACTTATCTGGACACTCTTGATTACAATATCATTTTAACCGGAGAAGTAGGTGAAGGAATTTTAAAAAAAATGAATAAACCGGTAAAATATTCAAAAAACTTCCAGGATGTTTATAAACAAGCTATACACAACAATAAAAACCTGCTTTTGATTTATCGCTCAGATTACAGAAAACTTAATAAAAGATAATCAAAAATGTAACATTAGTTTTACATAAAATTGAAACATTTAATAAATATTAGCTAAATATTATAATTTGTAATTTAATGATAGTTATATGTTAAAATTTATTATTAAATTAGAAATAATACTTTTAAATTGGAGATTATATTTTGAATGTTGGAACAAGAGGAAGTCAATTAGCACTTGCACAAACTAATCAAGTTTGTAAAGATTTAGCATCAATTACTAATGAAAATATTGATGTTAACATAATTAAAACAAAAGGCGACAAAATAACTAATTCTCAATTATATAACATGGATGCAAAAGGTCTTTTTACTAAAGAACTTGATAAAGCATTGCTTGAAGAAGAAATAGATTTTGCAGTACATAGTTTTAAAGATTTACCAACTGAATTAGATGAAGAACTTGAAATAGCAGCAGTTCCAAAACGTGTAGCTCCAAATGAAGTACTGATCTCTAATAAAAACTGGGATGAACTAGGCCCTAATTCCAAACTTGGAACTAGCAGCCTCAGAAGAGAAGCTTTTTGTAATTACCACAATAAATGCTTTGAACTCAAACCAATTAGAGGCAATATTGAAACCAGAATCAGCAAAGTTAACGGTAGCGATTTAGATGCAACACTTATGGCTCAGGCAGGACTAATAAGATTAAATCTTACACAACACATAAAAACAGTGTTTCCCCTAGATTATATCACACCTGCAGCAGGTCAGGGTGCATTAGCCATCATAACCCGAAAAGATTCTGATAAAAAAGAAATTATTTCTAAATTAAATGACTATCAATCCCGGCAAGAAGTATTTGCTGAAAAACAAGTGCTTGAAGAACTAGGTGTAGGTTGTCAATGGCCAATTGGTGCTATAGCCCAAATGAAGGACAAACAATTTTGTATATACTCAATCCTATTAACCAAAGAAGGAGAAGTTCTAAAAGAACATACTGAAAAAGGATCAATAAGAGATGCTGTCCAATTTGGTAAAAAAATAGGAAAAGTTTTTAAGGATTATGTTTAATTGGAGGAATAAAATTGAGAACAGTAAATGTAGGAGTTATTGGAGTAGGTGCAATGGGATACAACCATGCACGTGTATATTATAAATTAGAAGAAGCTAATTTAGTTGCTGTTAGTGATGTAAGTGAAAGAACTTTAAATAAAGTAGCTAAAAAATATGATGCAAAAGGTTTCACTGATTATGAAGATTTACTCAAAGATCCTGAAATAGAAGTAGTTAGCGTATGTGTTCCAACTACCTTCCACCATGATGTTGTAATGGAAGCTATTAAACATGGAAAACATGTATTAGTTGAAAAACCAATAGCTTTTACCCTAAAAGAAGCAGAAGATATGATTGCTGCTGCAAAAGAAGCTGGAGTTATTTTAGCAACAGGACATGTGGAAAGATTCAATCCGGCTGTTCAAAAAGCTAAAGAACTCATTGATAATGATGTTATTGGAGATATCGTATCTGCATCTGCAAAAAGAGTAGGACCATTCCCTCCAAGAATAAAAGATGTTGGAGTAACTATTGATTTAGCTATTCATGATTTGGATGTAATGAACTACTTATTTGATGAGGATGTTATTCAGGTTTACGGAACCATGAACAGTATCCTGGAAAAATGTGAATTTGAAGACCATGCTGAAATCATGATTAACTTCAAAAATGAATCTACAGGAATTCTGGAAGTAAACTGGTTAACTCCATACAAAAGGAGACAAATTGAAATTACAGGAACTGACGGAATCATTTCAGTAGACTATATCGAACAAAGCATTGACGTATACGGTAAATTCGCTCAGGATATTGATATTAAACATGAAGAACCATTAAAAGAAGAATTAAGGTCCTTTTTAAATGCAGTTGTTAATGGAACTGAACCTGAAATTACCGGTGAAGACGGTCTTAAAGCACTTAAAATGGTAATAGCTGCTACAAAATCCTCCAGAGAACATAAACCTATTAGCTTTGATGAAATTGAATAGGTGATTTTAATGAAACAAAAATTAATTAAAAAAGCTCAAGAGCTTAGACAACATGGTTTTACAACTGGTGAAATAGCTGATGAACTTAATGTAAGTATGGATACTGCCAGATGGTTAACTCTCCAAAAACCTGCTGAAGAAAAACCAGAAGCTCCTGTTGACTTTTTTATAAATTGGAAAAGTTTAGGTGGAAATTCAACCCGTTTAAGATATGTTTCCGGAGCTTTAAGTGATATGGCATTATCACATGGAGAAGCTGAAGTAATTCTTGGAATAGCTGTCAGCGGAATACCATTTGCAACTATGATGGCTGACTTTCTAGAAGACATGAGTGGAGTTGAAACTTCCCTTGCAGTATACCACCCTCACAAACACAGAAAAGAAAAAGACGACGGCGAAGGAGCTATAAGTACCAATTTCGGATCTGTTGAAGGTAAAAAAGTTGTAATTGTTGATGATGTTATAACCAGCGGTAAAACTGTAAAAGAAGTTATTCATGCAGTAAAAGACCATGGTGGAGAACCTATAGCTGTTACTGTATTAATCGACAAATCAGGACTTTCTGAAATTGAAGAAGTTCCTATCGAATCTTTAATTAAAGTAGGTAGATTATAAACCTACATTTTTACTATTTTTTATAAAAAAAGAAAAAGAATAGTCATAAAGACTAATCATAATTTTAAATTATTCTTCGTTTAATTTTCTGCGTTTGTATCCAACAAATATTAACAAAGCAACGATTATAATTAATATAATAGAAGCAATAATTGTATTCGGATTACTTTTCATTATATTTTTATCAATTTCATATGCTTTTACAGATTTGGAGTCATCACCTGCAGAACTTCCAGCACTTTTTGCATTTGATCCTGAAGAGGATTTTGTGCTACTTGCTGGAGATGGATTTCCGTCAAGGCTTGGACTGTCACTAGATGAAGTACTGCTATTTGTACGAACAGTTCCACCATATGAATTGGATCTTGAGTCTCCAGTGTCTGTATTTGAATTCAAGAAATTAATCAAAGCATCAAGTAAACTTACACCTAATTTGTTAGAATTTTTATCTGTACTACTAGTGCCGTTAGACGGATTTTTTGATCCTCCATCATCACCAGATAAATCAGGGACATCCACATAACCTGCATCACCGTCAGGTCTATCTGGAACATTTGGATTTTTATCATCACCATCGTCAGGAGTTACAATAACACTACTTCCGTCACCAGGTTTAGGAAGTAAAGGATTTCTATTAGGGAAATCAGGGAACCATGGTTTTATTTTTGAACCATCAACCTTATTTGTCAAATTGTTCACATTGGTAGGAGTCGTATAATTAAATTCAGAACCTCCGTCAACATGATTGTAAATTTCCGCATAATAATCAAATGCATTGACTACACGATTATTATAATATGAAGTATTATAAAATTTTCCTTTCGTATTGAATGCATCATAACTGGCTTTCGCATCTTTCCTAGTAGATATTAATAAATTATCAACAATAACCGAATTCTCAGCACTTATTAGAGAAATCGCATATTTTGCATCACTAGTAACTGTATTATTTTTAATTACAAATGTATGGTTACCTTTAGTTGATTGAGAATAACTTATACCGTAAATATTGTCATTGTCCTTAACTTCCGCAACACTATGAACTTCAATTGTATTATTAATAATAGTATCGTTAGAATCCTGAACTTCTATACCTGCAACAAGTGCCCAGCTATCATTACCTGCCAATCCTGTCACGTTAATCTTATTATGAGCAATATACAATTGTGTATCACCATAATAATTTTGTGAATAGATTCCTATGTTTGGCCCGTTAGATATTGAATACAAATCATTATTAGTTATATTTATCTTCTTAGAAGGTCCGGTAATTTGTATAGGGTATGCAGTACCGGCAGATAACATTCCGCCAGTAGTTAAAATAGCTATATTATTAGAATCTAATGTCAAACTATTTACACGCCATACATCAATACCATAAAGATAATTATTAAGACCTGGGAAAGTTAAGAAATCTTCCATATACAAAGTATTGTTTTTAACAAGACAATCATTTGAATCGGCAATAATTATACCGTCCAATGTAGGGAAAGGACTTCCTGGCCTTTTATTAACAATACTTGCAACAATATTTCCGATAAATGTTAAATTATTACTGTACTCAATACCTACACTTGCCACATAATTAGAATTTAAATCAGCTCCAACTGCTCCGAAATTAACATCCCTCAACGGAAGCTGAGTATAAATACTGTTATTTGCAATTAATGCATTAGGACAGTTACTTACTTTTAAAGCATAATTATAGGTATTTGCCTTATAATTATGGCCTTCAAAGTTGATTATACAGTTAATAACTTCCAAACCACTAATTGGAGCAATTCTTCTTCCAACTGCAGAAATGCCGTAACCTTCACTATCACGAGGAACAGTATAATTTATAACACAATCACGTATATGCGTATTATTGGCCAATGTAAGAATTGCCGCACCATCAGCATCTTTGAAATCAAAATCATTAACTAATGTGAAATTAGCTAAGGTAACATCTTTACCATTAATCAAAAATGCAACATTTTGCAAAGTAAAATTATTACCTAAAATAGTTACATTATTTGCTTCAATTTTTAAAAGACCTAAATTATCAAAGTTTTGAGTTAATACAAATTTGGTATTAGAATGCTCAACCCCCAAAGTACCGTCAACAAAATATTCATCAATGTTAAATATGGTCAAATTAACTGTATCAGAATCATTTTGATCATCAATGTCCGGATTATCAGGATCAACTGGAAAATCCGGAATATCTGGAATGTCAGGCACATCTGGAACTTCTGGTGCATCACCAACAATTATAATATTAGGCACAGTAGTATTTTCACCTAATGTTGATAAATCATTTGCAGAAACGCATCCCATAATCACGAAAAATAACATTAACAAAGATGTAATTATTATTTTTCGACTTAATTTAATCTTTTTCACCTCTTTTTAGTTTTAATAAAATCTTTTAAAACTAAAATAAGTCATTTTATAAGATTAAAAAAAACTTATTTAAAGTTCAAACTAAAAGACAATTAAGTATATGTAAAAAATAGTTTATATATTTATCCTTAAAATAAAATCAGGCTCTTTCAAAAACTTGTGTGATTTTTTTCTTTTTCATTGTTTAAATTCCAA
>ERZ1673698.1452-NODE-1452-length-22567-cov-33.199405_pt1 | contig 22567 bp, 21 predicted proteins | sample MGYA00580228_ERZ1673698 | MGnify/ENA primary metagenome ERZ1673698 (study PRJEB41218, sample SAMN15661768) | gut metagenome | host: Homo sapiens | place: Canada: London | collected 2015-08-20/2019-03-30 | study: EMG produced TPA metagenomics assembly of... | reverse complement strand
TTAAACAAATTATTAATCAGAATTCTGTTGCATTTGCAAGTTGAATTCAGCTTTCAAATTCCAGTCTATTCATAATAATTGAGGTTTGATTGTATTCGCTGCTGCAAAGCTACAATCAAACCTCAAAGTGTAAAAGATGTATTTGTCCGAATGCTTACGGAGAAGAAATAAGGCTGTACAGCAAGATTATCCTAAAAAAAGAACCCTATCATTCTCCGAAATGGAGTGAATGATAGGGTTTGTTTATTGTAAGATAATCAAGTATCGGTTTATCTTTGCTACGTCCGTTACAGGAACGGAGAGGCCTTCTTGAGGGTTCAAGCCGACAGCTTTATTCCTCGTTCAACTTTTCATCGATGGCCTCAATCTTTTTCAGAACGAGATCCATTTCACCTTTCAGACGTTCAATTTTCCGGTTAATTTCGGTTACCAGTGTATTGCCCTTCTTCGAAGCCGATGACAAGAATCCCAAGTTGTTTTCGTAGGTCTGAATATCATTTTTCAGTCCTTCGTATGTGCGGACAAGCTTATCGCGGTCGCGGTATAAATTGTCACCTTTGGCAAGTCCCGATTTGAAATTGCTGAGCTTCTTTTCAGAAACAGAAATATTCAGTCGGTCGAACAATTTATCAATCAGACCGTGGAATTCGTTGTACAGACGATCTTTCTCCTTAAACGGTACATGTCCTATGCCGTTCCATTCCTTCATCAGGGAGCGAACCTGTTCGGCTGTAGTATCATCAGTAGCTCCCGAAGCATTCAGTACGGCGAGCTGCTTGATAATTTCTTCCTTCTTCGCCATGTTCTCTACTTCCACAGAGCGCTGTGAAGAAGTAGCCTTGTTCTTCTGTGCAAAGAAATAGTCGCATGCCCCGATAAAGCGTTTCCATACAGCGTCGGAGTGCTTTTTGGCAACCGGTCCTATGGTTTTCCACTCTTTCTGCAACTTGGTCAGAATTTCAGCCGTTTCCTTCCAGTCAGTACTGTCTTTCAGCGCTTCAGCCTTTTCGCACAAAGCTTTTTTCTTTTCCAGGTTTGCGGCCATGTTTTCTTTCACCGACTTGAAGAAAGCCGCCTTGCGTTTAAAGAACTCATCACATGCAGCGCGGAAACGCTCAAAGATTTTCACGTTCATTTTCTGCGGTGCATAACCGATAGTCTTCCATTTAGCCTGTAGCGCGAGGATTTCCTGCGTCTTGTCCTCCCAGTCGGCAAAGGTCTTGAACGTATCATACTCCATAGCTTCCACTATTTCGCAGATCACCGTTTTCTGGTCGAGGTTGTTCTGTTCCTTTTCCTTCAGTGCCTCAAAGTGCTGCTGATGCCGGCGGTTCACCACCGAAGAAGCCGCTTTGAAACGTGCCCAGATACTTTCACGCAAGTCTTTGGCTACGGGGCCGATGTTACGAAATTCCTGATGCAATTTCTGTAGCTGATGGAAAGCAGACACCACATCCGGTTCGTTTGCCAGCTTTTCGGCAGCCTCACACAGATAGGTTTTCTGTTCCAGATTCTTTTTGAAGTCATACTCGCGGAATTCATTGTTCAGCTTTACCATGTCGTAAAACTTTTCCGTGTACAGCTGATATGTTTTCCACAATTCATTGACCTTGCCTACAGGCACTTGTTTTATTTCATTCCATTGCTGCTGCAGCTGTTTGAATTCGTTATAGATTTTACCTGTATCTTCCGTATTGTCAATCAGAGCCTTCATCTTGTCGAGTATGTCCAGTTTCTTTTGCAGGTTAGCTTCTTTTTCCTGCTCCAGTTCTGCTGCCATTGCACTACGTTTTTCTTTGATGGAACTCATGATTTCCTTGAATTTTGCTTCCAACGGATTAGGGATGGGAGTAAATTCTTCTGGATTTCCGCCTTGCTCAATAAAGTTTTTGCGTGCCGTATCTTGCTCGGTTTTATGCAGTTTGTAAAACGTTTGTTTTAGGTAATCTATTTCTTGTTTGTCTGCTTCGCAGGCGTTGTTGTTGATTTCTGTCAGACGCTCGATCACTTCTTCCTGAGTATGTTTGGGAGGATACTGCGTTTTTCCATCATTCTCAACAGTAGGAACCGAAGTTTCGGGAGTCTTTTCTTCCGGAATTTCAGTTAATGGGCGGGTTGTTTCATTTACTTCCATCGTATTTAGATTTTAAAGAATTATGTCGGCTTATCTTAGTCCGTAGTTACAAATTAAAAGAATAAAATCTGATTTTCAATGCTTTTTTCTAAATTTTTTTTGCAATACGGACAATTTTTTATGAAAATGTTTGAATAATAAAAGACGTGGAGGCTAAGAAAATACTAAAATCTTAGCCTCCACGTGATAAGAAAATAAATCATGACAGCAGTACGGTTATTCCCATGTACATCATCATGCCGATGATGTCGTTGGTAATCGATATAAACGGTCCGGTAGCAATCGCCGGGTCTACCTTCAGCTTTTCCAGCGTCATGGGTACGAGCGTACCGAAGATTGATGCAAACATCACTACGGCAAACAGGCTGATGGATACCGAGTAGCTCACCGTGGCGGTTGCGCCGAAGCGGATAAAATTATAAATGTATACCAGCATTGATATGATGGTTGCGTTGATCAGGGCTACGACAGATTCCTTCAGCACCTGCTGGAGAGTGTTTCCCGAGTCGAGCGAGCTGTTGGCCAATCCTTGTACCACGAGGGCCGACGACTGGGTTCCTACGTTTCCTCCCGTACCACCGATCAGCGGGATGTACAGGGCCATTTCGGGATGTGCGGCAAAGGTCGAGTCGAAGTTGCCCAAGATCATGGAGTTGCCGATACCTCCCAGCATCCCGATGAGCAGCCAGGGCAGACGTGCCGTTGTCTGGCGGAACACGTTGTCGTGCGATTCTACGTCCTGCGACAAACCGGATGCCAACTGGTAATCTCGTTCGGCCTGCTCGCGAACCTCATCCATCACGTCGTCTACCGTGATACGTCCCACCAGTCGACCGATGCTGTCGACTACCGGCACCGCTACAAGGTCGTACTTTTCGATGACCTGTACCACCTCGTCCAGCGGCGTATCTACATGCACCGAAATCGGATCCTTCTTCATCACGTGCTTTACTTTCGAGACCGACGGACTGGTAATCATTTTTTTCAGCGGGAATACACCTCGCAGACGTTCGTCATCGTCTACCACATATACGTAGTAAATCTCGTCCATATCCTCCGCCTGTATTCTCATTTCGCGCAGACATTCCGGCATACTCCAGTTCTCGTTTACGACAACCATTTCCGTACCCATCAAACCACCGGCAGTATCTTCGTCGTACTTCAGCAAGTCGACAATGTCGCCCGCCTGTTCGATGTCTTCGATGTGTGAGAGGATTTCTTCCTGTTTGTCTTCGTCCATGTCACGGATAATGTCTACCGCATCATCCGAGTCCATGTAGTCGACAAAACGCTTGGCGATGGTTTCCGACGGCAGGACCTCGAGGAATTTCTTACGGGCATCCTCGTCCATTTCAATCAGTACATCGGCCGCCTTTTCGTTGTCGAGAAGCAGGTAGATGGAACGCGCCTCTTCCGCATCCAGCTCGTTGCACAGTTCGGCAATGTCGGCAGGATGCAGGCCTTGCAGGAGTTCCTTCAGTTCGTCCGATTTTTTCTCCTCAATCAGTTCTGATACTTTTTTGATTTCTTCGTTTTCCATACCTTACTCGGTTGCGAGTGCCTGTTCCACCCGGTTGGTCAATTCGATGAAGTCTGCTACCGACAGCTGTTCCGGCCGTTTGTTGAATATCGGGTCTGCGCTGAGCGGGTTCCCTTTTTCCAGTATCGGAGAGATTGAGTTGCGCAGAGTCTTGCGGCGCTGGTTGAACGTGGTTTTCACAATCTGCTTGAACAGCTTCTCGTCGCATCCCAGCTCCGTGGTTTCGTTGCGCGTCATGCGTATCACGGCACTCTTCACCTTGGGAGGCGGATTGAACACATGTTCGTGTACGGTAAACAAGTATTCCACCTTATACCACGCCTGAATCAGCACGCTCAGAATGCCGTACGTCTTGCTGCCCGGACCGGCGGCGATACGTTCGGCAACTTCTTTCTGAATCATTCCCGTGCAGCAGGGTATCAGATCTTTGTAGTCGAGCATCTTGAAAAAAATCTGGCTGGAGATGTTATACGGATAGTTCCCCGTCAGCACGAAAGGCTGTCCGCCGAAGAGCTCTTTCAGGTCCATCTTCAGGAAATCCTGCTCGATGATGTTGTCGCCCAGCTGCGCAAAATTCTCCCGCAGGTAAGCCACCGATTCGAAATCCAGTTCCACCACCTTCACCGGTCTTCCCTTGGGGATAAGGAACTGTGTCAACACACCCATTCCCGGTCCCACTTCCAGTATCGGCAGGTCGGGGCAGATATCTACCGTATCGGCTATGTCTTTGGCTACTTGGAGGTCTTTCAGAAAGTGCTGTCCTAAAAACTTTTTCGGTTTAACTAATTTCATTCCGTATGTATTTTCTCGATATAAATAAAGAATTATTCCAGCAAGATATTATCTTTGCATCGTGCAAATTTAAGCATTAATCTTTAATAAACGATTACGTTTTGGAACGAACTGATATAAAAAAGCTCATAAATAAGGTCTTTCAGGTAGCTTTGCCTCTCATGCTGGGAGCCGCCATTTTGGTATGGACGTACCACGGATTCGACTTCCGGCGTGTGTGCGAAGTAATGGATGGAGGCATGAACTACGGGTGGATGCTTTTTTCGCTGGTTTTCGGTGTCTTCGGGCATCTGTTCCGCGGATGGCGGTGGAACCTGGCGCTGGCTCCCTTGGGCGAATATCCCAAACGCTCGAACAGCGTATATGCCATCTTCGTCGCCTATGCCGTCAACCTGATTCTGCCGCGGGTGGGAGAGGTTTCCCGCTGCGGGGTACTGGCGAAATACGATAACGTTTCTTTCTCCAAGTCTCTGGGGACAGTTGTTTCCGAGCGGCTGGTCGATTCTGTCTGTGTGTTGCTCATTACGGCTGGAACCCTGCTGCTCCAGACGGGTGTCTTTGCCCGCTTCTTCCGCATCACCGGAACCGATGGCGCCTTCTTTCTTCACCTGTTCTCGTCGACCAACTTTTACATCACCCTTGTCTGCATTGCTGCTGCACTGATATTGTTGTGCTGGCTGGTGCGCAATCTCACCATTTTTGCGAAAGTGCGGGGTATGCTGAAAAACGTCTGGCTGGGCTGCCTGTCCATCCGCAATGTCAAGCATCCGGCGCTGTACATTCTCTATACCGTAGCCATCTGGGCATGCTACTTCCTGCACTTCTATCTGACGTTCTACTGCTTCGATTTCTCGGCCGGACTGGGCTGGGCTGCCGGCATGGTATTGTTCGTGGTAGGAAGTATTGCTGTCATCGTTCCCACCCCCAACGGAGCCGGACCGTGGCATTTTGCCGTCATCACCATGATGATGATGTATGGCGTAAGTAAGGAAGATGCAGGAATATTTGCACTTTTAGTACATGGTATTCAAACCTTTTTATTAATTTTGTTAGGAATATATGGACTGGTGGCTTTGCCGCTTACAAATAAAAATAAAACTAAAACCTATGAGTGAAATTCTTTCTCTGGCTCCACAGAATGTGTGGAAGCATTTTTATGCGTTGACTCAAGTGCCTCGTCCTTCAGGACATCTGGCAAAAGTTCAGTCGTTCTTACTGGAATTTGGCAAGCAAGCAGGTGTTGAAGCTTTTCAGGATGAGGCTGGGAACATTATCTATCGCAAGCCTGCCACTCCGGGTATGGAGAATCGTAAAACCGTAATCTTGCAGGCACACATGGATATGGTGCCGCAAAAGAACAAAGATACACAGCATGACTTCGAAAACGATCCTATCCAGCCGTACGTAGACGGCGAATGGGTAAGAGCCAAAGGCACAACCTTAGGCTCCGACGACGGTATGGGCGTAGCTGCTATCATGGCTGTGATGGAAGACAAAACCCTGAAACACGGTCCGCTGGTAGCCCTGATTACTGCCGATGAAGAGACAGGCATGTACGGAGCCTTCGGTCTGAAGCCGGGAACCATCGAAGGCGATATCCTGCTGAACCTCGATTCGGAAGAAGAAGGTGAACTGTATATCGGCTGTGCTGGCGGTGAAGACCTCACAGCTACACTGGAATACAAGGAAGAAGAAACCGATCCCGAAGACGTAGCCCTGAAGGTTACTCTGAAAGGTCTGCGCGGCGGTCATTCCGGCATCCAGATAGGCTGGGGACATGCCAATGCCAACAAGCTCATGGCACGCTTCCTGAATCAGGTCATTGCCTACGACGAGGCTTGTCTGGTATCGTGGGAAGGCGGTAACATGCGCAATGCCATTCCACGTGAATGTGAAGTGGTAATTACCGTTCCCGAAACGGAAGTAGACGACGTACTGGCATTCGTAGGCGAGTGCGAACAGGTATGGCGCGACGAATTTGCCGGCATCGAAGAAGACCTCAGCTTCAAGGCAGAACGCGTAGCTCTGCCCAAGTATATGGTACCGGAAGAAATCCGCGATAATCTGGTAGACGCCATCTACGCTTGTCCCAACGGTGTAGAACGTTTCATCCCGAGCATTCCCGATACGGTAGAAACCTCATCCAACCTTGCTATCGTCGAAATAGCCAACGGAAAGGCAGCTGTCAAGGTATTGACCCGCAGTGCTCGTGAGTCGATGAAGGATTACCGCAACACAGCCATCGAAAGCTGTTTCTCTATGGCAGGCATGCATGTAGAACGTTCGGGCAGCTATTCAGGCTGGGAACCGAATGTAAATTCTCCTATCCTGCACGCCATGAAAGAAGCATACAAGGCTCAGTTTGGCGAACAACCTGAAGTGAAAGTCATCCATGCCGGACTGGAGTGTGGTATCATCGGAGCCATTATTCCGGGACTCGACATGATTTCGTTCGGTCCTACCTTGCAGTGTCCGCATACACCGGAAGAACGTTGCCACATCCCTTCAGTTGCCAAGTTCTACGACTTCCTGACTGCTACACTGGCAAATACTCCTGAAAAATAATTCCTGACGGATACACATAAAGAAGAGGGCTGCTTCAATCATTCAGTTGAAGCAGCCCTTTTGCTTTATATATCCTCCATATTTTCACGTTCCCATACGGTGGTGATACTCCTGTGTAAATTTCCTTTTAGTTCATCGGACTGAATGAAAACAGAATAGAGTACTGCTCATTTTGCCAATCGTAGTAACTACCTATAGCACCTTTGGTCTTATTGTCTTTAGACGTAAATTGACAGATAAACATCAGAGCCTTAACTTGCATAAGTTCAACGATTAATCCGTCCGGATCCAGGTTTTCATATTTTGTTTCCCCGTTGTTCAGCTTTTCGAGGAAGCTCATTATCGCATTTTTTTCACGTTCACTAAAGCTTACACTCGAAGTGTTATTCGATGATGCTGATGATGCCATCAGTTGATATTGTCCGTGTTTGGTAGTGCGACAGATTCTCCATGGTTTCCTCCCGCGTTTCATTCCAGAAATTACATCTGATGTCCGAAGCAACGATTTCAACCTGTTTCGTCTTTGTAATCACTTGCTGAGTAGCATCCCCAGTGAACAGCCCATTGTTGATCGCCGATAGAGTGATGGTATATATCCGCATAAGAGTATCTGTTTTCTCATGGAATTACAATATACACTTTTTACGAAAGGATCGCCACGATATTCCATATAGCGTGTGCCGTGGCGATTTTTCTTTTATGTGTGTTTTTCCTACAACTCATTTATTATTTCTTCTTCCGTCAGCCCCGTGGCTTGTACAATCTGTGCCGTAGTCAGTCCCAGCGATTTCAGGTTACGTGCAATAGCGATTTTTTCTTCCGCACGTCCTTCCGCACGTCCTTCCGCTCTTCCTTCTGCACGTCCTTCGCTTCTACCTTTTGCTCTACCTTCTTCCAGCCCCTTTTTCCAACCAGCTTCGCGCGCATCCTCTTCTACGATCCGGCTCACACGGTAGCGATCCAGCGCCTTGTCGTAGGCAATGCGGTCCTCCATCGAGAGATTAGCCACAGCGGCAAGCTCCTCCAGACGGTTGAAAACCTGTTCTTTCAACGCATCCGGCATTCGGTTCCAATGTTGCATATTCTTCAGTGTATAAATAAGTTTGTCATAAAGAGTTTTACAGTCCTTAAGCTCCTTGGTGAAATACGGGAACTGAAGGAAAATCTGCCGGAAGTGCGGGTTCACCACCTTACCGTTTTCCCGGTCGGCTATAACAGTATCCGTACGGAACTTTTCTTCCAGTCCCGGCTCCCGGAAGTTCATCAGGAAGATACCGTATACCGTCGAGAGCCTGTATCTGGCCCCGTAGTTTTCCTGCATCGGTTCCCTCAGCAAAAAATCATCTTCCTCCTCCTCGTCCGGCTTTCCCATTTTCAGTTCACGCTCTTTTCTCCTCTTCTCGCGCAAGTTCTCCACCTGCCTGCCGATAGCCCTGCACATATAGAACAGTGTGCGGTCCAGAAAGCTGCTGTGGAACCGGTTCTGCATCTCCACGATGATATATTCCCCCGTATCCGTCAGGCAGTACAGGTCGTAGATGATCCCCGCATCTGCCATGCTGTCAGAGTGATTCTCCTTATCCAGAAAAATCAGGTTCTCGATACGATGCTCTCCCGCCAGCAGTTCGTTCAGGAGCGTGATAAGCAATTCCTTGCTAGCAGGCTGTCCGAATATAATTTTGAATCCGATATCGGTAAACGGGTTCACAAAGTGCCCGCAAGTCAAATCCATACCGTCCATATTTCCTCCTTTCCGTGTTTCGTTTTACAAAAGAATTTCCTCAGCGTTATTCTGTCATCAGATCATGCTTTGTTTCCGATAGTCACGCAATCCGTTCATATCCGGTTATTCCTTGTCAATTTTCTGATATCTTCCTCCGTCAGCCTCGGCTGTTTCAGGTTGCGTGCATGCATTTAGTAGTTGATAATTACAAAGTAAGCAAATAAATACCGAAACTACAAGCCGATACAAAAAAATCGCCACGATCCTCCGCATAGCGTGTACCGTGGCGATTTCCTGTATAAAATATCCTTTTAGAACTTCCGTAACTTCAGCAGGGCATAGTCCGATTCCAGCGTCATGTACTTGCCGTCGCACGAGCTCACGTTGAACACCGTTTCCGCCTGATTGTCGATCCCGAAATGCCGCAGCATCTCCACCGGCGCATCCTGCTTGTTGTCGCTCGTGTTGGCACGTACCTTGAAATCCTTCAGCACCAGCTGCGTCTCGTTGTTGCGGTACTCCGTACGCCCGATGTAACTGCCGTAGCCGTTCGGCCCCTGCTTTTCCGACACCTCCGTCACCATGCGCGTAATGCTGTAATACAGGCGCTCGCACGTTACCACCTCACGCGTATCCTTCACCATGAACTGCTCCAACTGCCAGAATCCCTCTATATCGTTGTTGATAGGCGCCTTTTGGCAACCCTGCATCACCAGCGCCACCACCAGAGCCATCCAAATCATCACCTTGTTTCTCATAAGCCGAATCCTCCACATTTTCTGATTGTCAACATACCACCCGTACTGTTTCCCGGATAATTTCCACGGTCAACCGCCAGAGCAGCACTGAAACTCCATCCCTTCAGACGTTCAGGTCGATAAGTCACCTCCGCCAGACTGCTGAACTGCTTCTTCACCTCGTCGAAAGGATTGTTATACGATCCCCAGTTGCGGGCATACGAAACCAGCAATCTCCAGTTCCATTCCTCCGATGGATCCCCCGTCAGTCCCACATGCTGAGCCTTCACACGGCTACCCTTAATCAAGTTCGTACCGTCCGAATTATACGCCGGTCCCAGCACGAACGGATGCCCCAGCGAGTTCCCGTAATTCTGCCAGCCTAAATACTGCCAATTGTTGAAATAATTATCACCGCCGCTCATCTGCAAGTCGTTGAACGAACCCGCTATCCCGTCGTAGAGAATCGGACCCGTCTGATCCGTCGTATTCAGACCTTCCCACACCACGGCACTGATCCACCGGTTCTTCGGAAAATCCACTTCCACGCCGATGTGACCATCCTTCCATCGTCCGTACTGCCAGAACATCTGCGAGTGATCCTCGAAATAATGCTCCAGATACGCCTTAAACTTCCAGTCGCCCGCATAGTAATTCAGCGCGAAGTTCCAGCTTCCGCAGTGATTTCCCTCCACGTTCTCCAGCGTACTTTCCTGCTTGGGGAAGAACACCTTCCAGAAATCCTTGAGTCCCTGCGGCATATCCTTTTCCAGACTTACGCTGCCGTCCGCGTTTTTCCGCATCTGCTTGCCGCCGAACTGTGCTGCCGTCAGCAAACCAAATTCAAACTCCACCGGCAACTTCTCCCGGTTACCCAGTCGGATCATCAGCGACTTGCTGTGATACAATACCCCCGTCGTATAGACCTGTCCCGGAGCCACAAAATCCTCCTGCCAGTCGCCGTCGGTAAAATACCCGTAACTCAGATACCCCTTAAAGGCCATCCAACCCTTCGTACCCGGAACGTTCAGGTAATCCTTCACTTCTACCCGTACCTGCGGAATCGGCCTCATGTTCGTACCCTCCACCATCCAGCCACTGGTCAGCTTCTCGTTCTTCGCGAGCGGGAACCCCGGCCGTTCCTTGCTTCCGATGCTCAGCGTCAGCGCCTTCCACGACACATCCGCATAAGCCTGCTGCACCCAGAACTTCGACGAAAGGTTCTTTCCCCCCGCCAGATCCATTCCCACGTCTATCCGCCAGTCCTTCGGCAACACCTTGTTCCATTCCGCTCCGGCACGCACATACGCAAAGTTAGGCTCGTTGCCAGCCACCCCATACCGGTTGGCCGTCAGCCACACAGGCGCATAATCCCCGTTCGACACGGCAGCTCCTGCCTCCACCTTATACTTCAGCGAGTCGGCAGGCTGCTGCGCATAAAGCGGACTAAAAAGTGTAGTCAGTAATAAAGTCTTTATCAGTTTCATACCATTTTCATTGAAGTTGCAAAGAAAGTGAATAAATGGTAGACTAGCAAGTTTAGAGCCTATAGTTGTTCTATTTCTTTGGCGGATAGTCCGGTAGCGGCCTGAATCTGTTCGGTACTTAGCCCCAGAGATTTCAGGTTGCGAGCAATAGCGGTTTGTGTTTCCGCGCGCCCTTCTGCTATTCCTTCTGCGCGTCCTTCCGCTATTCCTTCTGCACGACCTTCTGCGCGTCCTTCTGCACGACCTTCTGCACGACCTTCTGCACGACCTTCTGCGCGTCCTTCTGCACGACCTTCTGCGCGTCCTTCTGCACGTCCTTCTGCACGACCTTCCGCACGTCCTTCCGCACGTTCCGTCATGATATTATCCCGCAGAATCACGATGTTGTCCAGATGCTTGTAATACGCGTTCAGCTCCTCTCGGCTCATGCGGTCCAGCTTCAACTGTTCCTTCACCTTGTCCAGTCCCGGTGCCGTGGCATGTTCCGGCACGTTTCCCGTGTTCAGGTAATAAATCCACTCCTCCAGCGGCGTTTTTGCCACCCGGTTGAAGTCATTCACCTTCAGGATATAATACTCCGGATAAAGCTGGCTCACCTTATCCACCTTGAACGTCTGCTTCTGGAAGGGGCTCAGCTCCAGCACATCCCCTTCGTGAATCCCCACGAACTCTGTCTTCCCGTGATACACGAAATCCTTGCCGTGTCCCAGCGAGAAATACACGATGTTCACGCTGTACACCTTGCGTACTTTGTCATACCCCTGTCCGCGATTGATATACTCCGTCACCAGCTTCGAAGCCCCGAACAGCATCCGCTGGAAATACGCATACTCATTGTTGTTCTGCACCTCGATGAGCACCAGTTCCCCTTTCGAGTTCTCCGCCAGCATGTCCACGCGGTTGTACTTGTCGAACTCATCCTCCTGGTTACTTTCACTCTCCAGCAGTTTCTGGATCGTCACCTTTTCTTCCAGCAGCGTAGTGAGCAGTCCCTCCAGCACCGCATAGTTGGCCTTGTTGCGCAGCAGGCGCTTCATCGCCCAGTCAAACCGAATATAACTTTCCATACCGTATGCATTTTAGTAGTTGATATTTACAAAGTAAGCAAATAAACACCGAAACTACAAGCCGATACAAAAAAAACGTCACGATACTTCTCATGAAGTGTACCATGGCGTTTTCTGTTATTAAAAATCAATCAGATGAATTTCTTTGTATTAACAAGCTCCCAGGTATTCGAGAGAATTGTTGAGCGTAGAACCTGAAATCTTGAATGACTGTATCGGGCCGTTGGGATCGTAAATGAACGAAAGAGAAGACGTATTGTCTTTTCCACAGCTCACCCATACTTTCAGTTGAACACTATCCCCCGCTTGTATGCTGTGCTTGGGCTTTCCGTTTTTTCCCTTCACACATTTTTCTGCGAGTTTCATTTCCCTGGTTTGCGCGATGGGGAAGTTCTTCTTGTTTGCTACCTCCTCATCATAAGGATTGTTTGGGTCATTGGAGTGATAAATAGCATGGATGTCGACTACGAAACCACCATCGTTTTTAAGTCTGAAAGCACTTACTTTTGGCAAAGACACAGTACGGGTAACAGGGTCTCTCGCCCATGCCTCATACGTCATGTTCAAGAGGGATTGTTCATCCACTATGCCTATGGAATTCCATGTGAACACTGCATACCACATACCGCCCGGCATACCAGAGGATTTTCTTACATCGATTTGATATTTCTTGAATTCGGATATGAGATCATCCAGCAACCCATAGCCACAAACAGAAACACAATGGTCATGCTTCCCGCTTTGGGGATAATTATACAACGCCCACCCGCTTTCACCAGGTGTCATATTACCCTTGGCTGGGGATGTCACCGGCTGCATGTACTTGGAGTCGATGGATAATTTTACGGGACCACAACAATAAATGGCATTCCTCAAGGCAGTGCAGTCTTTGTAATTTATTATGGAGAAATCTCCATCATATAAAATGTTCATGCTGAAGTCTATACCTTTATCCCTCATAGTCGACAACACAGAGGAACAAGCCGCCCCATTGAGGTATCCATTTCTTTCTGCCCATCCTATCACAGTACATTCAGGGATAAAGTAATGTCCAGATGCGGTTACCTTAGCGAAGGCTTCTTCTGCCGTCACGCAATCTCCGTATTTGTCGTTTCCCCAATAAGACATCTTATAAGGCCATTGCAGGAAAGACGACGGCATTGCCATCAGTGTTCTAGGTACATATACTCTTGCGGTTCTCACAGCCTCTTCGGGGCTTGGTATAAGTCCACGTGGCATTTTCTTGGTTTGTTCTTCCATAAGCAATTAACGTGAATTCGATACAAGGACTAATAGATTCTGTTTCTATCACTAAGCTACTTGAATGATTTGAAAGCTTTCTATAGTTGTTCTATTTCTTTGGCAGAAAGTCCGGTAGCAGCCTGAATCTGTTCAGTACTCAGTCCCAGAGATTTCAGGTTGCGAGCAATGGCGGTTTGTGTCTCTGCACGTCCTTCTGCACGACCTTCTGCACGACCTTCTGCACGACCTTCTGCACGACCTTCCGCACGACCTTCTGCACGTCCTTCCGCACGTTCCGTCATGATATTATCCCGCAGAATCACGATGTTATCCAGATGCTTGTAATACGCGTTCAGCTCCTCTCGGCTCATGCGGTCCAGCTTCAACTGTTCCTTCACCTTGTCCAGTCCCGGTGCCGTGGCATGTTCCGGCACGTTTCCCGTGTTCAGGTAATAAATCCACTCCTCCAGCGGCGTTTTTGCCACCCGGTTGAAGTCATTCACCTTCAGGATATAATACTCCGGATAAAGCTGGCTCACCTTATCCACCTTGAACGTCTGCTTCTGGAAGGGGCTCAGCTCCAGCACATCCCCTTCGTGAATCCCCACGAACTCTGTCTTCCCGTGATACACGAAATCCTTGCCGTGTCCCAGCGAGAAATACACGATGTTCACGCTGTACACCTTGCGTACTTTGTCATACCCCTGTCCGCGATTGATATACTCCGTCACCAGCTTCGAAGCCCCGAACAGCATCCGCTGGAAATACGCATACTCATTGTTGTTCTGCACCTCGATGAGCACCAGTTCCCCTTTCGAGTTCTCCGCCAGCATGTCCACGCGGTTGTACTTGTCGAACTCATCCTCCTGGTTACTTTCACTCTCCAGCAGTTTCTGGATCGTCACCTTTTCTTCCAGCAGCGTAGTGAGCAGTCCCTCCAGCACCGCATAGTTGGCCTTGTTGCGCAGCAGGCGCTTCATCGCCCAGTCAAACCGAATATAACTTTCCATACAGTATGCATTTTAGTAGTTGATATTTACAAAGTAAGCAAATAAATACCGAAACTACAAACTGATACAAAAAAGCTTTTTCCATTATACAATCGAAAATAGATGTTTGAAAGGCCAACACTGTTGTTTGAAAGAAACATTCAGTATTCTGTTCTTAGTTCTTTTTATTTATCCGTTATAAAAAGCTAAAATTTATGAATAAGAAAAACAACAATATTACTCTGCTTCTTCCACCCATGTTTGAGGACACTCCTATTACTATTGTGCGAGGTATTCATAACCGGCAAGTATTAATAGACATACAGTCACAAAATGTTGAAGTAAACACAAAGGAGATAGCACAGCCTGTATTTGTATACACCAATGGCAGCTATATCCGGATCATGCACAACAAGATTCTCTATGTTGAAGCCGATGGAAGCTATTGCAAAATAGTGTACGACGGAGTAAAGGCACTCATTTTATCTTTTCCACTGTCGGAGGCCTGTAAGATACTTCCTGAAAATTTCATCAGAGTTCATCGCTCTTTTGTCGTTAATCTTGACTATGTCACTCAAGTGTTGGGGAATCGACTTTACGTCAAGGATACTTGGATAACCGTCGGGCGTGAGTATCGTGAAGAAACCTTTGCCCATTTCATCTTCTTTCATGCAAAAAGACGTTAAAATGGTTATTGAGAGGATATGCAATGCTGTCTGCGAAAAAAATATTCGTCAAGCGGCGGTGTTGTCTATCTTCGTCGTTGTAATCTTTTGAAGTTTAACCCTTAAAACGTAAAATTATGCCAACATCTATTCCTTACGATCCTTCATTGGTATTGGGAAATGTAGTACATCCCGACAAGATGATTATTCTTGAAGAAATAGCAGCCCTGCAGGCACCCGTTGATGCTGCAGAGGCCAAGCTGAATTCACTGATAACGCTAAAAAGAAGTATAGATTCCACAGTACGCGAAATGTTGGAAATGGAAACTGACACGAGTGCACTTGAGATGGAAGGAGAGAGTGTAAAGCAGGAAATAAGCCGTGCTGCGGTAGACTATGGAAAAACAAAAGTTAGTGCGGCAAAAGAAATCCAGAAACTGCGCTCCACGATACAGGGTATACACTGCGATGTAGAAAGTCCTATTGACTACAACCGAAGCGAACTGAAAAGCATGCCACTCAGCAACAATTCCATGCAGATGAACGTACAATATTTCCGCTACGAGAGCAATGGCGAGAGTTCCCAGTCACATGGGGCGAGTATTTCTACTTTTGTAAATCATGCCTTGAGCTTTTTGGGGGTACACAATGCCCAGCAGATGTCTCTGGCCGTCCAGCAGCAAGTCAACATGCAGGTAGCCAATCACAACATAGCCGGAACACTGGTTATCAGTATCAGTTGTACTCACCGTAATGCCAATGTTTTTGCACCGCTGATCATCGATGTAGACAAGGCACTGAAAGCATGGAACTTCTTGTATCCCGGCGACAGAATATCCACTACTTCGCTTAACCTGCTACTAGAGGATATCCGAAAAGAAATAGATCCCAATGGCAAGACCTTCAGCATCCTTTCCGGTGCAACTTACGGTTCCAGTCTGGTAGGTATGGTACATATTCTGAACGACACTTCCACCATTTCCGTGGGAGCCATGTCCAGCCTTGCGTCGCAGATACAGGAAAAGATGAATGTAGGAGCCTGGATGTCATCGTTAAACGGTGAGTTTGGTGTTGCCTCCTCTTTTGCCACCGATGTACAAAATATGCTTAGTACTCAAAATATCCAGTCTCACTGCTCATTGGTAACCATGGGAGTCATTCCCTCCATCAAGTCGAATGTTGTCAAGAGTTCGGTCATGCAATTCGTAGATTCCGACAAGGAAAACCCCATGCAGCGACTTGCTCAGCTACAGGGAGCCACAGCCGAGGAAAACAATACTCTTGCCTCCGGAGCACGTCAGGCACTTACCGGCAAGCAGATGGTAGAGCTGCGTAATGCAACCATTACCGCCTCCATAGCCGGACTTGCTCGGATGGAAGAGCAGGAAAACAGCATCATCGATATCAACAGTATGATGACCGCCATGGACGATTACATCGAAAAGTGTACCTCCTCAGACGAGAATTTGGGCGTACCAGTCAATTTCTATCTGAAGCAACTCACCCGTCAGGATATTGTCCGGGCATGGGTCAATCATTATTACCCTAACGAGTATAACAAGGCAGGCAACGTCGACGACTCACAATCGGATTCAGAAGAAAGCAGTGAAGAATAACGATTGTCATCATGTATTCCTCAACTAAAAGTAGTCTGGTGCTTGGTGGTGTAGCCAGCACCAGACTGATGGCGATTATCGATGAAATCGGTCGGATAAACCGTTTGATTGAGCTGGCAGAAGAACGGGTAGACGAGCTTACTCTTACCAAGCAGAAACTGAGCATGAAACTTCATGAGCTGAAAAGTATGGGTATAGATGTTTCGTCGGTAGAGAGTAAAATCGGCGAGATGGATAAGAAAATAGCATCAGCTACCAGTAGCTATTTGGATACGTTTATATCATCTCAGGAGCAGATACAACGTTTGAGTGAAGAAAAAGCCCAGATAGAAGCCGAAGATTTATCGGCAGACCGTTCAATCTGTCTGTTGAAGGGAAAAATCGTTTCAAAACCATTGTTTTATGACTCGCTGAAGATGAATTCTGATTACTTTTCGTTTACAGCCGATAATTCCGAAACCGATCTTACCCGTCTGAGCAATTTTGTGAACCAGGGAGTGAATGAAAAGGTTGCGTCAGAAGCCATTTCGCAGCTCAACAATTACATTGGTAGTTCCGACTATACCGGAAGTCTGGTTATCACTGCTTCGTGTACCCACAAAAATGTCTGTTTCTTCGAGGAAATTACTTACGACCCTTATGAAGCTGCTAATATTTGGAACCATCTGCATGCCGAAAACGAAAAAATAGTCTTTCCCGTTGCACTGATACCCGCCGAGGATATAGGCGAGCCGTTGACAGTCATTCGTGGAGCAGCCTATTGCTCTGGTTTCGTCGGTATGATACATTTTTTCCGTTCCGGTAATGGGACCAGCGACGAGCACACATTTCCCATCGAGCAGATACGCGAGAAGCTACAGTTAGGAAGTTGGCTCAGTGCCATGTCGGGTGAGCTGGGAGTCGACAAGCACATCCTAGATGATGTTCGTTCACTTCTGGTCTCAGACGAAATTCGGTCACATATCAGCATTGTGACCGACGGTATGATACCCGAGATTAAATCGGGAGAAGTACGTGCTATCCTTCCTAATTTGACAAAAGCATTTACCGAGCTGTCTAAACGTCTGCCCAAAGAAAAAGACAGCAATACTACGTTCTCGTCATCCAGCCGTGAGAATTTGGACCGTATGCGTCGTCTTAATACATTCAATACCAGCGTGGCAGCTATGCTTGGCACGATGTCCAAATGCGAAGAGAAAAAAAACAAGACATTCGATTTGAATACCTTGCTTACGGTATTCGACAATTATGTGAAAGGATTGAGTAATGGGAGCTGTACTGGTATTCCTGTCTGTTACTACACTTGTTGTATTACACGAAACGATATCCTACGTACTTGGATAGAAAAATATAAAGGCGTAACCGAAAAGCCTGAATAGAGTAGGAATAATTAAAAATTTTAAATTATGGCAAAACTTATAACGAGAAAAGGTAGAGAAACTTGGAGCGAATATGTTCGAAAAAATGGTGGTAAATTAGATAAAATGGCTTTAGATATACTTGAATTACACCAAGAGGATCATTTGTCTTGTGTGGCGTTGTGTGCTTTGAAAAAGGGTGGATATCTTATTGCAACTAATGGTTTTGTTCCCGATACAGAAGCTTGTGCTGAACAGTTTAAGTGTGATTTTATTTATCTTAGTCAGAGTCATCTGAGCGATATGCATGCAGAAATGAAGCTATTGTCTACAGTTGTAAATGAAGGTTTAAAACCTCTTCAGAATGAAATAGGAGTATCAAAGCCATGTTGTGCTTTATGTGCATCTGTTCTTGATTCATTTAAAATGAAATATACGTTATGGCATAAGGAGGCTACATTCTGGTTGTCACCTTATCCTTGTACAAAAACCATATTAATTTCTGGTCAGGAATATTATAATACAGGTGATGCTGAAACTCAAAACGATGACTATGGAATTCCCCATTTAATATTACAGTATCCAGCTAAAGATTTATCAGGTAAACCTACCATCCAAAAAATTTATGATGCGTCAGGATATGTTGAATAAATAAAAAACGCCACGATACTCCGCATAGCGTGTACCGTGGCGATTTCCTGAAAATTATACGAATTCATATAGCATCTTCATCACGATTAAAGTGCTCGAAGAAGAACTCCTGTTTAGCTTTTAGCGAGGCCGTTTCCTGATGCATGAACTTACACCCATAGTCATACAGTGATATCGTTGTTCCATGGTCGGTTGTATCTTTGAACTTAAGATAAGTCTTGTAATAATTGACCAGATATTCGTCTGGAGTCATATCTGCTGCAAACAGAAAAATATACTCACATCCGATGTGCTGCATCACTTCAAGTATTTTAGGAACAATAAACATCCAGAAAACCACTACTCCTAATTTTTGATCTATCTTAAAACCTTTCCACATCTCCCGGTACAGATCATTTGCGCAGAAGTGTACTATTTCTATGCCTGCAAATGTTTTTCCCACCCTTTTCAGGTCATCTTCCGATGCTTTTTCCAGCTCCTTGATGATTTCTCCTTTTTTTGCGTAAGATATCTTTGCCAGATCATTTTTTATCAGTCCTTTACCTGTTCTGATTCGCTCTATGATAGATTCTATAACCTGTCTGTCACTTTCATTTAAGTCCGAGTCATTTTTCAGTTCAATGACGTACTCATACAATTCACGGATTCTTTTCAGAGAGTCCATTCCTTTGATACTTTCATACAAAGAACCACACTTTAATGAAAAATAAAAAAGGATTTTTCCATCCGGATCTTTAATGAGATAGTAGGCTATATTTCCTTTCTCATCTTCTTCGAATGCCTCATTTTTAAGCGTATCGGCCAGACTTTCATTTTTGTAATTGATGAAATCCCCAACATAACGTAAATTATCTGCATTGGCCGATAGCCGTTCACATACCAGTGAATAGATATTCCTTTTTTGTTCATCGGTGATTTTCATGGCAGTGTACAGTTTAATTCATCAGTTTTTTATATAGAAGCCGACGGATCTTTATTCTGCCAGCATCCCGTCTGATATCATTAGTATCAATCTTCCTGTCACAATTTTCATTTTCAGGAATACCGTTTCTGGCTTTTTCCCAGCAGTATTCTCCGTGCGTAATACTGCTTAAACTCCAGGAATCCTTACCGGCATAAGTTTCAAATACTACATCAAAAATCTTTTTATACCTGTCGGCAATAGATTCGGGTATAGCTTTTGTTAAGCTTCCATCTTTATACATTCGTCTGATATCTGTCATTACAGGGCCATATTTCCAGGCTTCAAATTCCTCCTGAAAGATCGGTTCGTCTGTCTGAATGATCGATTCTCGCTGAGTAAAATAAAGGAGCTTATGCAACTTCATTTCATCGATACATTTACCGAATTGCTTTTGGTAACGCTGGTAAATGTATGAAGCTATGTCAGTAACCTTTTCCATAATTCCTTTGTTGACTTTTGTTTATTACAAAGTAAGCAAATAAATACCGAAACTACAAGCTGATACAAAAAAATCGCCACAGCCTCTTGTTGGAAGAGACGTGGCGATTTCCTGTATGAAATGCTATGTTAAAGTAGCCTGATTACTTTCCAGCCGAAAACTCCTTGATGCGCTGTTCTTCACTTAGGCGGCATATTAGCAACTGACCGTTCTTTTCGGTCGTAATGATGACTACGTGGGTTTGTACTGTTGATATCTACTTTAAGCAATTTCTTATTTCATGTATGATCTTTTTTGTATAAATCTCTGCTCCATATTTATTCATATGGAAAGAATCTTCAAAATATTTTTTGTTAGGTGATATTTCTGCATCATTATAGTGATAAAAAAATGGAATATTTTCTGCTTTCGCTAACTGCATAATGACCTTATATGTATTATCTTCATTTCCCTTATACTTAGGGGATACCATGAAGATTAGTTTAGTATTTCTTTCTTTACAATCTTTTATAAGCATTTTAAAATACTTCAGTTTGTTTTCATCAATTCGAATGGATTTCTTAGAAGGAGTATTGTTTTCAATCGGTTCGTACTTCATTATTCCTTCTAATGGTCGGTATCCTTTAATATCAGATTGTTGTGGCCGAATGTAGTCAGATGTAATTTGGATGAATTTTCCATTGTATCGTCTCATCTGTGGTATCATTTTATATTTTTCAGATCTATCTATGTCTACAAAGATGGAATCTATTCCTGGTTTATCATAAAAATATCTTAGCCAATCAAGATATTTTTCATTGTTACCTTCGTTGATAAGATCAAAACTTTGAACGACATCATATATAATGATTTTAGGAGAATATCTGTCTCTGAATAGTCTATACATTCCATAAGAAAAAATGATTCCATTTCCATCACGACCACAATTATAGCAGGATAGTTGTAAACTGTCTTCTAAAATTTTAGGGTCATAATGGTGAATAGCTCTTGATGAGCCAAATATGAGAATGTCTTCATTCATGCTATCGGCTATGTATGTCATTCTTCCTGTATCACCTCCTTTTGAGTGATATTGCATATATTTAAATAGATGACCAGTTAATTCATCTACGAAAAAAAGTATAACTAATAGTAATATAATTTTTGCAATAAATTTTTTCATGATCTTAGAAACTTACATATATAAATGAACCTGCATCAAAAACACCACAAAGCAATATAATGCAAATTAAAGTGATATATGTAAACCACCTGATTATAATATGCTTATTGTTTATTAGTGTGATAGAATTATGGTATTCTTCAAACCATTCTTTTATAATCAGAATCGACAATCCCATTAATATAAATAGATTATCCGAATTTGACGATTTCAAAGTTATATTACCAAAATCCGTAAATATTTTGTATATAATGTCCCATCCTTCATTGATGGTGGGCATTCTGAAAAAGATCCATGCAAACGTTACCAATATAAAAGTAAACAGAATTCTAAAAGGTCTTATCCATGTTCCTGAACATTTCTGTATTCCTAATGCTTTTTCCACAGATTGTATAATTCCATGTATAATTCCCCACATAATATATGTCCAATTCGCACCGTGCCAAATACCACTGACTAAGAATGTGACAAGTATATTGGTATACATTCGGATTTTAGAGCATCTGTTTCCTCCTAATGGTATATATACATAATCGGTCAGCCATTTGGTTAATGAAATATGCCATCTTTTCCAAAATTCTGTAACTGTAGCTGCTAAATAAGGACGCTGAAAGTTATTTATTAAATTAAATCCCATAAGTCTACCCACACCTATCGCCATGAATGAATATCCTGCAAAGTCACTATAGATTTGGATAGAATATAATACAGCTCCAATGAAACATGTCGTTCCACTTAAATACGAATAATTGGGTAAGATAGTATCTACCAATGTTCCGATTCTGTCTGCTACAACAACTTTCAGGAACATACCCCATAAAAGCCACTTACATCCTTCTACGGCCTTTTCATAATTAAAGTTTCGTTTTCTTTTGATTTGTGGTAGTAAATCTTTTGCTTTTGATATAGGGCCTGAGGCTATTTGTGGAAAAAAGCAGATAAATAGCATATAGTCCCACCAATTTTTTTCTACTTCAATCTTTTTATAATATACATCAAATAAGTATCCTAATGCTTGAAATGTAAAGAAAGATATTCCGATAGGTATGGCCCAATTAAGTCCTGGTAGTCCTATGTGTATACCAATAGCTTGGAAAGCTTGAGTCAGTGACTCGTTAAAAAAATTATAATATTTGAATGTCAGTAGAGGTAGCAATGTTAAAACACTTAATATCGTTACCAGATATTTACCACGATGGTGACTTTTGTCTTTTTGGTATAGTATTTTTCCTCCCCAATATGTTATTAGCGTTACATATAAAAGAAGTAGTGCGTAAATAGGTTTATATGAAATATAAAGAGAATAGGATATAAAAATGAGTAACAGATTATTTATTTTATTTGTGATCTTATTCTTAAAGAGAAAATTGATGGCCCAATATAACTTGAGTTCAACTTATAAATGCAACTTTTTGGGTGCGGATAATAAGCAATAA